>Ga0115012_10001865_pt1 | contig 12210 bp, 8 predicted proteins | sample TroAtlMetagenome_FD_88706 | JGI IMG/M metagenome (GOLD analysis project Ga0115012, IMG submission 88706) | Marine eukaryotic phytoplankton communities from Atlantic Ocean - Tropical Atlantic ANT10 Metagenome | ecosystem: Environmental > Aquatic > Marine > Oceanic | place: Tropical Atlantic Ocean...
CTAAGTGAAACAGAACTTGAGATTCTTGATGGCGCAACTATTACAACTACCGAGCTTAACACTCTGGATGGAGACACTGCAGCAACAGCAACAACATTAGCAGATGCAGATAGAGTTGTAGTCAATGACAACGGAACAATGAAACAAGTTGCTTTAACTGATTTCGAAACATATTTTGAATCTGCACTAGACACACTGCCAAATGTTACATCGCTTGGAACTCTCACTGCATTGACAGTAGATAATATAACAATCAATGGGAATAATATCCAAGCAAACACAGGGAATTTAAACCTCAAGGCTCTTGACGATACTGCCGCTGACATTACATTCGAAGTCGATACAGGAGGCTCAGAAGTCACTGTATTGACGATTGATGGATCTGATAATGGCTCTGCAAAGTTTACTCCTGCCAGCGGTGGGAATTTATCGGTTTCTGGTAGTAGTGCTAATGTTAAGATTGTTCCGGACGGACGCATAATATTAGATGCAAAGTACGACGAACTCGATGCAGGAGCAATTTTAAAATTTAATAGATATAAAGATACTGCCGGCACACCCGGCGGAACTCTGGAAGAAAATGATGTAATTGGCTCTATCCAGTTCGCCGGCGATGACGAACCCGGATCCGATGCCACAAGTAATTCTGCAATAATTAGAGCCGTCGCAGATTCAGATTTTGGCGTCAAGGCAGATGGGACAACTGCAGACAATACAGATACTCCGGGTAGAATTGAGTTTCACACAACTCCAAATGATACGCACATACCATTCCAAAGAATGGTTATCAAGTCAGATGGTAAAGTTGGAATTGGAACTGCTAGCCCTAATAAAACTTTGCACGTAGAACACCCAACAGCACATCAATTACAATTACATGGCGGATCCGGCTATTGGAACGTAGGTACTGGATGGACTGGGTATTATCAGAATTACTTCTTAGTTGCTAATAATACAGGGGAAAAATTAGTAATAGATACTCTAGGTAGGATGGGTGTAGGAACAACCAACCCGACAACCAAGCTTGAAGTTTCGGGTACAGTGAAAGCAACAGCTTTTACTGGAAACCTCACAGGAAATGTCACAGGAAATGCAGATACAGCAACAAAGCTTGCCGGAATGTCAACAAGTGCAGCAACAGCCTTAGTAGCCTTAACTGACACTGAAATTGAGTTTCTCGATGGGGCTAGCACAAACGCAATTAATAACAGCAAAGCAGCCGTATATGGTTCTGCCGGTGAACTAACAGCAAAAAGCATGTTCATTGGTACCGGCGCCCACGGAAGCAACGGAGATTTTACAGTTAACCAATTGACAAATTCTGTGCCGGGTGCAACGGTATTAACCGTAGGTTTGCATGTTGATTCAGTCCTTACTAGTGATCATCCATATGGAAAAGTAGGAATTGGTACTAAGTCTCCACAAGCCGATCTGCATGTAAAAAGCCCCATGTCTGCGCACGGATCTTATGTGCCTACTGTGGCAGTTGAAGGTAAAGTCGGAATCGGAACAACAAGTCCAGATACTCCGCTCCACACTGTTGGCAATAGTGGACTCACCATTGAGGAAACAGGAGCAACTGGGAGAAAATTAATAATAGAGCCTCCAACCGCTGCTACTGTTGGTACGATCAAAACGCATGACACAGGCGCTGGCTTGTTACTCAAATCATACAATGCCGGTAATCAAATGTTCTTGAAAGATGATGGAAATGTCGGTATTGGAACGACAGCACCAGAATCGAAACTGCATGTTTATTCTGGAGAGGCTGGCATTGCACCAGATGCCCTTGCTGACGATCTTGTCATTGAAGGCGCGGAAAGCACAGGTATTTCAATTCTAACCCCAAATGATCAAGTTGGTAGACTTTACTTTGGAGATGCCGACAATGCTGCCAGAGCATACGTTCTCTATGATCATTCAATTGATATGATGAAGTTTAGCGTTGCTAGTGCAAATAGAATGGTTATCGATAATGCAGGAAACGTAGGTATCGGACTTCCATTCCCAGAAACCCCTAATGAAAAGTTAACTGTTGATGGTGCAATCGCCTTAGATCATATTTCCGCACCGGGACACACTGCAGGTTATGGAAAGCTATATGCTAAATCTGATAACAATCTTTACTTCAAATCTGCGACAGGCACAGAAACAAATCTTATCACAGCAGGTGGCGGCGGAAGCACATATGGTGTCAAAGTTTTAAATACCAGTAATGGCGGAGCCGCCGTAGACTCTGGAAATGTCACAATTAGTTTTAATGTTGCAAATGGCGTTGATCAGTTTACTCTTGATCACTACTTTTTAGCCATTAATACATCTTCAAATGGCTCGGCAGGAACTGTGAAAGTTGTATTACCTGATGCCACTAGTAACGAAGGTAAAGTATTTTTAATAAAAGACATAAGTGGCAATGCCGCAAATAATAATATAACAATAGAAGGGACTGGTTCAGATGTTGTTGAGCCCTCCGCAGGAACCGCAGTAACTCTGAACTCTAACAAAGCAGCAGTCCAGTGCATCGCACTCGGTAGCAACTGGCACTTATTCTAGAAAAGTTAAATTTGTTATTTTTTTAAATTAAAAAAAAACAATAACTAACAAATTTGATAACGTAGAAAATAGCCCCCCGCAAACAGTGTCTTTTCGCTGTACATGATACTATATATTGGTAAGGAGACGTGTATTTTATGCATCTCCTTGACAACCATATTATAACAAATTTTAGGAGGGTTAAATTATGGCTTATCAATTTCAATTAGGGAAACTAAAACTTCCCGATGGAGCTTCGATTGACACCACTAGTGGTGACATCGAGCTTGGTAATAAACAAGTAGACGCCGCCGACTTAAATGTCGATGACGCAAAATTAAGTTTTGCTGAGTTAATTTTCAATTACTCAGAACCATCAAATCACACTACGGACAACGCAGGTGAAGGTGGAGATCTCACTTTTATAATCGATAGCAAGCATTATAAAATTCAATTTTCTGACGCTTCAGACACTGCTGGATTCACTTCTGGAAACGGAAACGGTAGCGGTACTGCATTCACAATGAACGTTGACACTGTTGCGACGGGAAGAGATATTAGTGCACTGTGTGATGCAGTTGTCACAGGGTTGCTTAACAACACTAACGGCTTGGCTGCAAAAGTTGGCGGTAGCGCTAAATACAACATTTCAAAAATAACCACAGGCTCGAACGCAAATAAAGAAGTTTCAATCAGATCTTTAAAAGCGGGGGCTACATATGACTTCGGAAGCGTAAGTAAAGGTTCTATCTCTAGCATGAACGCTCCGTCTGTGCTCGCATATGCAGCAGTAAATCTTTTCAACATGTCAACCGATGATGTTTTTGCTACAAAAACTGCAGCAGAAGTTGCAGCAGCATTGCCTATCATGTCTAGCAATAACCCAAGTTTTACCGGTACTCTTACTGTTGGATTAGCAGAATTAAGTGAAGCAGAGCTTGAGATTCTTGACGGTGCTACAGTAACAACAGCAGAGCTTAACATTCTTGATGGTGTAACTGCTACTGCTGCTGAATTAAACATTCTTGATGGTGTGACTTCAACTGCTGCTGAATTAAACATTCTTGACGGCGTTACTGCTACCGCTTCAGAACTTAATATTCTCGATGGTGTAACAGCAACCGCTTCAGAACTCAACATCATGGATGGTGTAACTGCTAGTACTGCAGAATTGAATTACGTCGATGGTGTTACTTCAAACATTCAAACTCAGCTAAATGCTAAAGTGCTGATCACGGACACATCAGCTGAATCTGGCGCCAACAAGATCCTCAAATGCGATGGTAACGGTGACTTCGAAATGCAAGATAGTGACAAAATCTTTTTTGGTGATGACGCGCATGGTGGTTCTATCTTCTTTGATGGTAGTGATGTAAAACTTTTCAGTGACGTTTCTGGCTTAAATGTTGACATCGGACACAGCACTTCAAACGTTCGTGTTGGACAACACTTGACTGTCGCTGGTGACTTGACTGTTACTGGTAAGACTATTACAAATAATGTTGAAGTTGTTTCAACTACAACAGGTATTCAGTTCGAGGGTTCAGCCGTAGACGCCGCCGATGCAATTCTTAAATCTGTTGTTGCTGGCTCAAACAAGACGTACACATTACCAAACATAACTGGTTTTGTTCCAATTTTATCAAACGATCCCGGCACCACCGCGATCACCTCAACCGCTGCAGAGTTGAACATTCTTGATGGTGTTACTGCTAGTACTTCGGAACTTAACATTCTTGATGGTGTGACTTCAACTGCTGCTGAATTAAACATTCTTGACGGTGTTACTGCTAGTACTTCGGAACTCAACATCATGGATGGCGTAACAGCAACTACTGCTGAATTAAACATTCTTGATGGTGTTACTGCTACTGCTGCTGAGTTGAACGCTATCGATAAATCTCGTAAATTTCAAGCATTAACTACTTCGACAACAATTGCTCCCGGTAGTGGGCACATTGTAATTCTTGTACCAACTGATGCTTCTCAAACATTCACACTCCCTGAGATAACATCAAGCCTCGAAGGAATGGTTTTGAGAATTAAGAATGCACATACCTCGAATCTAACAACTCTTGCAAAGCATGGTAACAATCCTGCTAACTGTCTGGAAGGTGCAAACAGCGTTGTTCTGGATCCCGGATCCGCTATCTCATGTATTGCCATCGATACTGGCACTAACGCGTTTGAATGGGTGATTATGTAATCTTCGGATTGGATGATATTCCAAACACTATTAAAGGCTGGGCATTTTGCCCAGCCTTTTCTATTTATATGAAACGGGAGACGCATAATGGCTTATAAATTTTCAAAAGGAAATCGTGGATTCGGAGATATAACATTTGAAGATGATGCAGACACAGGAATTGACTTTGAAGCAGACACTATAAAATTAGAGACAGCGGGAAATGAAGTTCTTGTCGTTGCTGGATCTTTGGTTGGAATTGGCACTAGCACACCCGACTATACGCTTGATGTGGCAGGAGATATCGGCGTTAATCAATATATTTATCACAACGGCGATGGTAATACATTCATAAACTTTACTGATAATCGAATAAGACTTAATGCTGGTGGTATTAATTTTTTGAGTTTAGAAGATGATGGTAATGCTCCTTATCCTGCTACAGTTAATAATGGTGGTAATAGAATTAACTTTAGGGTTATGGATAGAAATAATGAACTTCTTCTAAAAACTGATTCTGAATTATATAAGGTTAACTTATATTATGCAGGTAATCAAAAACTAGAAACAGCGAATACCGGCGTTAATATAACAGGAAACATAGGGGTTCTGCCGAGAATCAATAGTGTTACGAAGAATGCGCTCCAAGGCACCAGTACCGTAACAGCACAACTTCGCGATACGTCTTTTACTGGGTTATCAAATAATGACTTTACAGTTTCTTGCTGGTATTATGCTCTAGATACAAACAGTTCCGGACTTGCCTCAAACTCGCGAATTGTTTTTTTCGGAGCGGGTGAGCACCACAATCTTCATTTGGGGTACCCTGATGCACAAATTATATATGAAAGTCATTCCGGCACAAAAAGCACAGCAACATTTGATACAAATCTCGAAGAAGGAAATTGGTATCACATAGTTGCACATTTTGATGTTGCAGATCTTAGTACCGGTGTACCAAGATTATGGGTTAATGGAGTTGAACAATCATCTTCCGGATATCAGGGCTTCGGCGTCGGCACCGCCGCCGCAACAATTGACGATGTTGCTGTTTATTTAGATGACGGCGGAGCCATGCAAGACGTTGTTTTTTGGAATAAGTTGCTTTCTGATTGTGAGATAGTAGAAATTTACAACGCTGGAAACTATATTGATCCCTCAACACACAGTGCAGCCTCATCAATTGTTTCATGGTTTAAGCTGGGATATGAGCCAGATTTTGCCAATGCAGGCTTTAGTGCTGGCGACACTCTTAGCGGTGATATTGATCTAGACGATTCAATCGGATCTAACTCTTTCACACTCACCAATGAAAATGAATTCTCACTTTTAGCCAGAACTGTGACTGAGTATGCTAATCAAGCAGACGCATCGAATCCGGGAATAGATGTTGATGCAAAAGCAATAAGAATAAGACACCAAGGTACTCCATGCTCTGCCACAGCCGTTGGTATGCAGGGAGAAATCCGCTGGGATTCAAATTATCTATACATTTGTATCGCGACAGACACTTGGAAAAGAATAGCCTTAAGTACTTGGTGATGAAAAACGCTAAGTGTGTATGAAATAATTAATATTTGCGTTTTCTAGATATTATGACTATTTATTTACGATAAACGTTTATTAGGAGTTTTATATAATGTCATTATTGAAACAAGCAATTGTTGACGCTGCCAACTTGAAAGAAGCAGCGCTTAAGAATGCAGAGCAGTTAATTCTTGAGAAGTATTCAAATGAAGTTAAAACTGCCATCGATTCTTTGTTGGAGCAAGAAGAGGCACCTGCTGCAGATCCAGCCGCCCCTGCTGCCGAAGAGCCTGCAGAACCAACAACATTTGAAGAAGAAAATGTAATACCACCTTCTTATATGGAAGGGGAAGCAATTACTTCCAAAAATGGTGAAACAAATTTCTCAACCCCTGATGAGGGTGAGACAATTGATATTAATATCAGCCCAGAGGAATTAGCACAGTTTCTGCGTGATGCAGAACAGAATGATTCTGGACAATATATTGATTCTAAATTAGAAGACTTTCAAAATCAAATGGATGATGAAGTGGAAGTTGATCTTTCTCAACTGGCAGATTTGTCTGATGAGGAAGAATTGGGATTAGGCGACGATGAAGAAATCGAACTGCCAGATAATCTGCAAGATTTAGAAAGAATGGTTGCGGAAGCCTTGAACGTAGACTACAAACCTCAGCCCCACGGACAAATCGGTGGCGCACCAGAGGTTGAGTATGAGGCTGCAATCGATATGGCATTGGCTAAAGCCATGTCCGATGAGATGCAAGAAGAAAACGAAGAACTTCAAGATTCCCTAGGAGAGCTAGAGGAAGAAGTTAACCATCTCAAACAAGAAAATAAAAAGTTTAAATCAGTAACGATGCAATTGAAAGATAAATTGGAAGAATCGATTATCACCAATGCAAAATTACTATATTCAAATCGTGTACTTATCAGTGCCTCCCTGAATGAGCGACAAAAGAAACAAATTGTCGAAGCCCTGACTAAAGCACACACCGTAGACGAAGCAAAGACGATCTATGAAACCCTTCAAAGCACAGTGGCAGAAAATTCTTCTGCACCACAATCACTGAGCGAAGCAATTAATAGAAAAGCTGGACGTTCATCTACATTGCCGAGACGAGCCCCTAAAAAGGAAAGTCTCAATGAAAGTGCCCTAACGAGGATGCAAAGACTCGCAGGGATTAAATAAGACAATATTAATGGAGGATTTATAAAATGTCTATTGTTGAAAAATTAACAGAAGGTATTGTCAGACGTGATCTTGCTAAAGAAGGTGCCGCACTTATGAACAAATGGGAACGCACTGGACTTTTAGAAGGATTAAATTCTGATCATGCCAAAAATAACATGGCTTCTCTCTTAGAGAACCAAGCCAAGGAACTTCTTCGCGAAGCTTCCTTGATGAATGCTGGAGACGTCGAAGGTTTCGCCGCTGTAGCATTCCCAATCGTGCGCCGTGTATTCGGTTCACTTATCGCTAACGATCTTGTTAGTGTTCAGCCTATGAGCTTACCCTCTGGACTGATCTTCTTCTTGGACTTCCGCTTCAGCGGAGATCGAAACACTGGAGCAGCGTCTAACAGACTTGACTATGATGCAGATGATTCGATCTACGGACAAGGGGTAGTGGGCCAGGCGCTCACCGGCGGTGTGTCGATCGATGAAGACAAGCAACCATATGGTTTCCAAACCGGTTACTCGTCTCCAAGCGGCACAATCCTACTTCACTCTACAGACACTGACGGCACCACAATCGCTGTTACTGAGGACTTAGTTGGACAACGTGGTGACGGTGGAACTATGGATAAGCTTCTTCGCTTTGATCCTGATATCGCTTCTGGTACATATTTTGTTGCTTTGAAGGTTGGTGTTGCAGGTACAAACGAGCTTTCCGCGTTGGGTGCTGATATGCAAGAGGCTTCATTGGCTCAAATCGTTCTTTCTAGTTCAAATGGACACGGAAAGACTGCATCAGCCCACTTAGGTACTAGTAATGTTGCTGGTACTCAAGTTCGTCGCTTGACTCAATTCTCAGGCTCTGCTAGAGATCATATCTTGATTCTCATGAGCACATCAACTTCCGATCCCGGTTCGACTCAAACTTATGGTGGTTCTTCTGAGAAGCTTGAGTATATCAGAAGAGATGAATTTGGTACAACTAACGTTAATGCTGGTTCAACCAATGCACTCGGTGCCATCGCTGGACAAGACGCTTGGGGACTTGAGGCTTCTGCCGATATTCCTGAGATCGAGATCCAAGTTGACTCTGTGAGCGTCACCGCTCGCACCAAGAAGCTTAAGGCTAAGTGGAGTCCGGAATTGGGACAAGATCTCAATGCCTACCACAACCTTGATGCTGAGGTTGAGTTGACTTCTATCCTTTCTGAGCAAATTGCTCTTGAGATCGATAGAGAGATTCTTGGTGATCTTATTAGTGGCGCTAAGGCTGCTACCTACTACTGGAGTAGATCACCCGGCTTGTTCGTCAAGAAGGATACTGGTGCTGAACTTGGTGCTGCTTCTGCTGCCCCTGACTTCACCGGTACTGTCAGCGAATGGTATGAGACTTTGATCGAAACCATCAATGATGTATCTGCTCAAATCCACAGAAAGACTCTTCGTGGTGGCGCAAACTTCGTAGTTTGCTCTCCAGAAGTTGCAAATATCCTTGAGTTCACCTCTGGATTCCGTGCAAACGTCTCTCATGCGGATGATAAGGGTACCATCGGTGCTGTAAATGTTGGATCTCTTTCTAAGAAGTTCGACGTTATGGTTGATCCATATTTCCCAAGAAACGTTATCTTGGTTGGACGTAAAGGTAATTCATTCCTCGAAAGTGGATATGTGTATGCCCCATATGTACCGCTCCAAGTGACTCCTACGATCTTCGGTGTCGAGGACTTCGTACCCCGTAAGGGCGTCATGACTCGCTACGCGAAGAAAATGGTTCGTCCTGATATGTACGGACTTGTCATCGTGCGCGGACTTCTTGGTGAAGAAGGTGCTAACTAATCGTTGATTAGATAAGCATTCGCTAAATCTTAAGCCCCAAACTCATAAGAGTTTGGGGCTTTTGTTATATATGGAACTATTTATATTAACTTGAGTTTATTCTCCTTGGGCGAGGCCACTGCCCTTGAAAAGAAACCATTCCGAAGTGGCTGGAATGAATTTCGAAGCGTAAACAAGAGTTATTGCAATAACCATAAAAGGAGGAATTTATTATGGGAAATAGAAGAATAGGACGTAAAAGACTTTACGGAGTAGAGAAACAAGGACAAAAAGTTAGTCTTGGATCTGGCGCCGGCGTTAGTGATGCTGTTGTTTCTGCTACACAACACAGACAAGGGCAAGAAATTATTACAGAGATTGCGCTAGATCTGGGTGGATCATCAATGGCTGGTGGAACTGCTGATGAAAAAATCATTGGCTCTGCCGCTAGTAAAGCGGGACACATTACCAGACTTACAACTGCAAAGTATGGCATAATTACAGAAATTAGAGCAGTGGTGGTTGAGGCGCTCACTGCCGGCCCCAGCAAGATTGATCTTTGGCTACACGGATCCGCATTAGATGCACAGATCGATGTAACCAACGGTTCAGAAATTGGACAAGGTATCAGCAGTGGTACTGATTATTCAATTCAAGATCTACAAACACTAGGACAAGATGTCAGCGTTTCTTTTGACGCTGGTACCGCAGGCAATACTTCAGCTACAAATGCATATTTGTATATGGCTAATGGAACTTCAGCAAGTAACGGCTCTGGAACATATACTTCCGGAAAACTGCTTATTTATATCCATGGCTTTGAAGTACCGGCAGATGCCTAATCAATTTTTTGTAATATATCATATAAGGAGGATAATAAAATGGGAATTAAAAGATTAGGAAGAAGAAGGCTAGCTGCTATTGAAAAGTTAGGAATATTAAAAGACATTAGCCCAAGTGACGCTATGGAGGCTGCAATTGTTTCTGCAACGCAACACCGTGAAGGGCATAAAGTAATTACAGACATTGTTTTGGATTTGGCTAAAGCAGGCTCTTCTCTGTTGTCGAAGGCAACTGGCGATGGCTTAGTTGTCTCCACATCTTCTGGAAGAGGAGAAATTTGCCAGATTACAGATGCCGTATTTGGGATTGTAACGTCCGTTGAGACAATTTGTTTAGAAGCTGTCTCTGATGGTACTTTGGCAGATTTTGATTTAAAAGAAGGCTCTGTTGCCTCTGGTGGAACTTTGGGTGTTGCCCCATCGGGAACTCCAGTAGCAGTCCAAGCCGATATCGGCACCTTTGGACAACATACAACCAAAGCTTATGACGATCATGCTAATGGGCTAAAAGATAGATATCTATTTTTAACGTCGGGTGCCGCAACTGGGCAAAAGGCAACTTGTACAATTGATCTGTCTAACGCTGATCACAGCAAAGTAGTCAATGGGATAACCAGATTACGAATGACTCGTGATAATGCGGCTACTATTGACTTTGTTGCAAATAATAGTGTTAATTTTGGTGATTCAACACCAGCAGGATCTACAACTGCCGGTGGAGTAATTGGTATTGGTAGTGTCGATAACAAGCACAAGCTTACTGAAGCAATCTCTCACGCTCTTAATGAGACTGATTACTTCTCTACTGATTCTGACTCACAGTCTGCAGGTGACGCAACTACCGTTAGTTCGATTACAGTTACAGTGGCAGGTGTTACTGCAACCAGTAACAACGCAAACTTCTTGGTGGACGATCCAGAGAACGCTTCTGGCATCACAGTTACTGATTTCAGTGGCGGAATTGATGCCGGACAAGCTATGTCCAGTGGTAAGTTGTTAATCAGAGTTACTGGATTCATGGTACCTGATGATGCATCGTAGTCTTTAAAACTTACAACACACATAAGAGTCACTGCATTTTGCAGTGGCTTTTTTTGTTTTTACACACTATTTATATACAAAATAGGAGTTTTTTTATATGTCTGGAAGAAGAAGAATGCTTGCGAAGCAACGTCAACACGATGCCGAAATGGCAGCTAAACAAGCGGAATTAGATGAAGCTAATGCAGCTAGAGCCGCAGCAGAAGCCAGAGCAACCGAATTGGAAGAGGCAGCTAAGAAGCCCGCCCCTGCCAAGAAAAAGGCTGCACCTAAAAAGCGAGTTACAAGAGCCAAGAAGACTACAGACAAAGAATAATCTTTTCTCTTCTGACTAACTATTTATAGTATCGGAGGGACTATGTATGTCAAAACCAACACTTACGCCAGCACAGCAGACATCAATTATTGTTTTGCCAGTTACCGGTACAGCAGATGATGTTTCATCAGCTTTGCCTTTGGGCGTTTACGCTTCGGAAACCTCATTTATATCAGGTGCAGTAGATCAGGTTGCTTATACTTATAAAAAATTAGGTGGCGATGTATTAGATATAGAAATTAAAGCAGAAACTGTTTATGCAAATTATGAAGAAGCGGTTTTAGAATATTCCTATATTATTAATACTCATCAAGCCAAGAATGTTCTATCAGATTTGCTTGGAACAACGACTGGATCTTTTGATGAAGACGGACAACTAGAGGCTGGAGAACTATCTTCTTCCCTATCAGGGACAGGAGTGCAACAGAGATTCCCACGCTTTGAATTTGCATATGCACGACGTATTTCTGCCGGTGTTGGTGTTGATGCTGGTGTGGGAGGAAATGTTCCAATCTATTCTGCCTCGTTCAGTACGAATGCAGACACTCAAGATTATGATTTACAGAATATTCTTTCTGCCTCATCTGTATCTGGAACTGATAACGGCACAGGGAATGCAGTACCATGGGCTAATTTGGTTGGTAATAATAAAGTAGAAATTAGAAATAGAAATTCGGAAAGAGAAAGTAGAACTTAGGAAATAGAGATTAGGAATAGAAACTACACAATAGAAAATAGAAAACGGAAAATAGAAGATATTAATTAGAACATAA
>Ga0115012_10001866_pt1 | contig 12208 bp, 7 predicted proteins | sample TroAtlMetagenome_FD_88706 | JGI IMG/M metagenome (GOLD analysis project Ga0115012, IMG submission 88706) | Marine eukaryotic phytoplankton communities from Atlantic Ocean - Tropical Atlantic ANT10 Metagenome | ecosystem: Environmental > Aquatic > Marine > Oceanic | place: Tropical Atlantic Ocean...
CCCCGATGCCGATGCCCGCGCTCGTCCCAATGTCAAACGGCGCGCCGTAGACGCCCGACCACGGCGTCGTCTCGTACGAGCGCGGCACGTTGGCCGTGCCGGCGCGGAAGACCTGGTAGAGCGAGAGCATCAGCCTTAGGTTTTGGTCGTTGACCAGGATGCGCTTCGCGCTCGCAATGCACGAGCGCACGGCGCTCGCCGTCGTCGCCGTCGCCACGTCGTTCAGCTCCGACGCGCGCGCCGCCGCCGCGTAGGTGAGCGCCTGCATCTCCGCAAACAGCGCGTCGGATTCGCCGAGCCGCGACGCCAACGCGGTGGCAAACTGGTCGATCACCTCGACGACGCGCACGACCGAGTCGCCGCACACGCAGAACGTCAGCGCCATGCGCCGCAGGCTGGCGTCGCGCCGCTCCCGAAGCGGCTCCTTGGGCGACTCCTCCAAGCCCCCGAGCACGGACACTTTGACGTCGACCACCGGTAGCAGCGTTTGCGGCTTGTCGTACTCGTCCGGTGCGGCCTCGCTCAGCTCTTGCGGCGTCGCCACTCCGCACAGATGACGGCAGGCGTCGCCGCGGCGCGCTTTCGACTTCATGAGCACGCGCATCACTTCGTTAACGTGAAAGCAGAGCGCCAAGATGTTGGCGGGCGAGGCGTACGGTTCGGTCTGCGCCTGGACGGGCTCGTACGCGAGCAGAGCGCTTGACTCGAACATGCTCTCGGGAAGGAAGGCGCCATCGGAAGCGCTCGCGCATACCTGCGCAAGCTGGGCGCCAACGCGCTCGCCGGCGGCGAGCATCGAGCGGCCGACCACGACGCGCGCGGGCAGCACGACAAACGACCGCACGAGACCCGTGAGCGAGAGCGTCAGCGCGCCGTCGTTGGAGCCGCGCGTGATGTTGTTCCTCGTGACGTCCTCAATGCGCTCTTTGCGCACGCGTTGGATGTCGAGCCCGTCCAGAAGCTCCAGGTAGGCCAGGCCTTCTGCAATGCCGGGAAGGAGCCGTCGGTCGTCCGTCGCGGGCGTTGTAGTACGCGTCGCTCGACTCCAAGCGACGACTCCCCGTCCGGCCTGAGGCTGGCACGCCTTCGGCGCGCGTTCGCATACGTGCAGTGTCGTGTGCGCCGCGTCTTCGGGCGAGCGCGCAAGACCGACGCGACATTCGATGTGGTTGTTCTTGTTGCGACAGCGCCACAGAACGGCGTGCGGAACGACGTCGGACGTCGACCGCACGAGCCCGGCCGTGGCCGCCGCGGAGCGGATGGCGTTCTCGGTAGAGAGCGAAACCAGCAGCTGATTCGAAGTCACGTCGTGGTTCGGAGGCGTGGGCGCGCCCACCACCGTCAGCGCGGTCGAGGACTCCGCGCGCGCCGGGCGCGCCGACTGCTCGGCGAGCGTCTCGACGGCGGCGGCGGCGGCCTCCGATCGAGACTGCGTGATGAAGGTCCTGAAGATTGACGTCCACTTGGACTGCAGCGCAGTGGCCCACCACGGTGCAATCTGCTGCGAGGCCGATTGGAGCGCGGCGGCAGCGGTGACTACCGTCGCCGTCCGTGGCTTCTTCGAGGCGAGAACCTCAACCGCACGGTCGGCCGCTCGCTTGGCGGGTGAAGCCGTCGGAGCCGCCGCTGACGCCAACGGCTCGTCGTCTTCGTCGTCACCATAATCCGATAGATCAGCAACTTCGTCCTCTTCGTCGTCGAGCTTACGCTTGCCCTTTGAGTTCGAAGCCGATTCCATGCGTGCGCGCCGCGTAACCTCGCAACGACCGAAGGTGATCATCATCACTGCGGTCGCGACGTCCATGTCGGTGACCGCCGAGTTGCGCACCAGCCGCCGGAGCCGCGTGTCCGAGAGCATGTACAGCACCAGCACCCACGCGGCCCAGACGTTGACGCCATTCAGGTCGTGGACCAGCGTCTCGCAGATGGAACGCACGCTGTCGGCCTCGTGCGGCGCGTACTGCCGGAGCAGGCCGTCGGCGAGCTCGCGGTGCGCAAACGTCTTCATCGCCTCGAGGAACGAGGCCGAGCAGAGGCGCGTGGGAAGCGCGTGCGGCAGTAAGCGCGCCGTCGACGTGATCAAAAACACGTTCGGAACCGAACCGGCCCCAGGTGCTTCGGGTCGCAGCAGCTCGCTCGGCTCGAGCGCCGTCGTCGCGGTCGGGTCCGCGACGGTAATCCCGAAGCGTTGTGCGCAAACGTGCTTCCCAAGCGCGAGCGTCACCGCCACGCTCGACGCCTGCGCCGCCCACGCCGCGTACAACCCTCCGCGAGGCACGCGTGGCGTTTGCTGCGACCCGCCCCATGTGGTTGGCTTGTCGACCACAGAGTTCCGAACCGCGGCCGAGCGCAGCCCAGCGGCGGCGAGGGGCGCGCCGACGAGCGGCAGCACGCGGTCGACTAAGAAGCTCGGCTCGCGCTGGTTTGCGTCGATGCTCCGCGCGTGAAGGCCGAAGAGGTGCGAAAGCGCGGGCGTCGCGCGCGAGGGCGCTTCGGAATCGGACGAACGTCGAACGCCCGTGCCCGAGCCTCCCGAAAGCAAGAATGGCGAGGAGAGCTCGCCGTGCCGCTTGGGCGCCACGCGCGTCACGCGTTCGAGGGGCGGATCGCGTGATTCGAATTCCTTGGCCCTCTCCGTAATCGCCTTCCACGCGTCGGCCTGGGCCTCTTCGGATGGCGAGGGCGGGCGTGCCGCCCGCGACGCGCGTTTTGAGGACGCCTTGACGAAAACGCCGCCAGTCTCGTCGGTAATCGCGAGCGGCTTTGCGCTCGTACGCACGGGCATGCGTGCGCGCACGAGAGCGCGCGGGAGGGCACGGCTTGGTTTAGTTAGCGCATTCGTAAAGACAATAGTGCAGAAGCAACAGCCGGCAAAGGGGTTTCAATTTTGCGACAACTTTTTTTTTACTTCAAACCCTTTCTCTACACTCTACTGCTTGGCCATCCACTCGTCGTGGCGCTGCTCGTCGAGCTGCAGCGCCTTGGACTTGTAGCGCTCCTTCTCCGCATCGGAAAGCTCCTTCCACCGCGCGGCGAGGTCCTTCATGCGATCGCCTGGCGACTCCCAGGTGACGCCCTGCTTGGGCAGCTTCTTGGTCTGGACGATCATGTACGCCTGGAAGGCCTTCAGCTTGGCGGGGGGCTTGGCATCCTTCAGCGCCTTCTTGGTCGGCTTCTTGTACTCGGGCGGCTGGTCGTGCGCCTTCTGCTTCTTGGCCTTGCCACCCGCGCCGCGCGGCTTAGGCTTGGGCGACGGGGGCTCCTCGGAAGGCGTTTCCGGCTCGACGCCCAGCGCTGAGAGGTCGCCAAGGATGGGGACGCTCTCAGCCCAGACCTTGGGCGCTGCGCTGGCTGGCTGACGGTGCGGCTTGATCGAGTTCTCCGGGGGCGACGGGGGTCTCGGCTCAAACGCCTTCCAGACGGCGGCGATGGCGTCGACGTTGCCGGTGCCGATGACGGCGTTCATCGCTTTCATCTGCTGAGCGTTCATTGGTGCTTGCTTGTGTTTGCTTTGTATTCTACCCTTAGTACTGGCAGGAGGGAAGGCGAACGCCACGAATACACCCAAACCCTAACGCCTAGCGCCGACCACGTGCGCGGATCCACCCATGTGCAAATTCCTTAGCTTTGAAACCTCACAAGACGCACACGCGACTTTCTTACGCTCTTCTCTACACGCATGAGTTGAGTCGCGGGCGAATCGGAGCAAGGCGCCGGCGAGCCTTTGAGCTCAGATTCCCAAAACCAACTTTTGTACGAGCCCTCGTGCGAATGCGGCGGGTCGGAGACGAGCAGCTTCTCGTCGTCCATGTCGGCGGCGAAACAGGTCAACCAGAAGTAACGTACCCAAAACTTTGTACGGTACCGCTGTTCCGAATCGGTCTTGCGCGGGACTGGAAGCTTTGCAAAAAACGTCCGCGCCTCCGGCCGCTCGTCGATTGCGCACGCAAAATAGAGCCGGTCGACGTGCGTGTGATACTCGGGCGTGACATCGGTGTGTCCTTTTAAGATTGTGATCTCGCCGGCGTAGTAGAGCAGGCGGTTGTTGGTGTCCAAGTCCAGTGGGTACGACCGCAGCACCTTGATATCGGTGCAAGGCGTCGTAATGCCAAAGCCGCGCTGTTTCCGTATTGCACTCATCTGATCCGTCGTTGAGATATTGCCGCAAGCCGCAGCCGCAAAAGTAAGGGCGCAGGTGCACGATGCTCGTCGATCCAAACAAGCGCGACCGCGGCTGGGCCGAAACCGGCGACTCTAGCACGCCGGTCGTCGTCTCCTTCTTTGACGATCTCAACGAGAACATCAACGACTGCGTGCTACAACAGGCGTATAAAAAGTTCCTCCATCGCTACGAAAACGCAAGGAACTTTGTTAGGAACGTCCAGCTGCGCTGTGTCTTTGTACCCTCGACTGCGACGAGCTCTCAGAACGCTGTTCGCGATCTCGTCGCGGCGCATAACGAAACGATGGACGTGATCAGCAGGGATCCGAATTACGCTGTCCGAAACGTGGGCAGACTTTTTGCGCACCTGATGGTCGACGACAATCAGGCGCACCTTTTTGACAGGGCGTCCGGGGTCACCGACAATGAGCCGTACTTTTTTGACAAGGCGTCCGGGGTCACCGCCCAAACTCTCGAAGCACACGCCGGCTCGGACGTGTGGGTGTTTGACTTTGACAACACGCTCACGTGCGCCTCCGGGTTGGTGTCCACTATGAATGCGGAAGAAGAAAAATGGGCCTTCCAACAAAAGGGCGACGTAATGTACGCGACCTGGGCGAATTGCCTCCGCAGGGACCTCGAAGCGCTACTCCCGAACAAGACGCCAGCAAACTATGGCGTCGCTTCGTGGGACGAGATAGATCTCTCGCCAACTGTCGTCATGAGAGTGTTGATGGGCGGTACGTGGCGGTACGACCGCATATTCGATGCGTATATGAAGGCGGGAGTCGACGGCCGTCTTGCCGACGTCTACATTCTAACCTCAAACCCAATGTACCCACTGATAGCGTATCTCTGCGGCGCCTTCTTTCGGACGGACCTTTCGATGAAAACGTTCTCGAAGCACGGCGTCGAGAAGCTCTTCAATGTAGAAGAGAATCGAATCGAGTACCAGGACAAGGGCACGATCATTGCAGAGTATGTCTTGCCAGCGGTTGCAAGGGCCTATACCGCTCAGCACAGGAAGACCTTTTGAAAACCGTTGCACGATAAAAAAAGTTGTATTCCAAAAAGCACTCACTACGACTTTACCACTCCACTACCACTCCGCTGTCCCCACTCAGTCCTTACTCCGACTCGTCGCCCGAGTCCTCCTCCTCTTCCATGGGCTCGTCCTGCTCCTCCTCATCGCTGCTGCCGTCGAAGTCGTTATCGATGAACTCGTCGTCGCTGAGCTCGTCGGCGTTTTCGAGGTCCGCATTGAGCTGCGCCTCGGAGGCCAGCGCCTTCTTCGTCTTGCGCGCCTTCTTCTTCGTCGTCTTCTTGCGCGCAATGCGTCCGGCCGGGTTCTCCGCCGACAGCGTACGGCCCTCGAAGATCGGCTCGTCTTCCTCCGAATCGGAGGGGTCGGGTTCGGGCGCGAGCGGGCCGTCGGTTTTGGGATCGCGAGTGCCGTGCAGGATCGTCGGCAGCTGGTCGTCGCTGAGGTCGTCTGCTTTCAGGTCCGGAACGTCTTCGGCCTCGCGCGGCTTCTCGGGCGGCGCCTCGCCGGCGGCAGTGGCCGCAACGACCTTGGCCTGGTAGTCGAGGCGCACCTTGCGCGCGTGTGCGCTCTCGGGATAGTTGCCGTTTTGATCGGAGTCGTCGAGGTAGTCGACGATCGAGGTGGTCAGACGCCACTTCTCATTGCGCTGCGGGTCGAAGTGCGAGAAGTCGCCGCGGTTCAGGGCGCGCTCGAGACGCTCGCGCTTGTCGATGTGCTGGACCAGCTTCGCCGACGATATCGAGTACCGCGGCTCGAAAACGACCACCTGAATCTTGGTGCCTTCCGGCTGATCGATGCGGCGGACGCGCGAGACGGCCTGCTCCAGGCACGAGTTGTTGTACGGCAAGTCGCCGATGACGAACACCGTATAGCAGCCCGGCGAGACGTTGGTGCCGACCGAACCCGCCGACGACATGAAGAGCATGCCGCGCTCGTTGGGATCGCGCAGGAAGCGCTGCAGCGTCACATCGCGCTTCTTCTGTGGCGTGCAGCCCATGTAGCGCAGCAGCTTACCACAGCCGCCCTTGTCGAGGCAGTAGTTCTTGAAGATCTGCAGCTGCGTCGCCGAGTTCGAGTAGACCAGGATCTTGTTGATGCCGTGCTGGAACGCCTTAAGCGCCGAGCGGTAGATGACGCGAACGGTATTGGACGGCTGCTCGAGCGCCATACGGTAGCACTCGATGGGGTTCTCCTTAAAGCCCAACGCCATGTGGTCGCCGAGAGTGGCATCGAAGGCGTACCCAGTCATGCGAGCGAGGCCGCGCCACATCTGCGACTCGTAGTGGCTGGCAAAGTCGGGATCCATCTGCGCCTGCTGCCGCTTAACTTTGACCCAGCGCATCCAGCCGTCGTGCCGCTTCTTCTGCGAATCTTTCACCGTGCCGTCGGTTTGCAGGAACATGAAGGGCTTGAACTGATAGAAGCTCCAAGTCATCTCCGGCAGATCGACGGTGGTTTCATCGCAGAGGTCGACCATCTCGGCCATGAAGGCATTGACCGTCTTGCGCGAGACGGCAGTGTCCTTCTGCCCCTGCACGTGCCACTGCTTCACCTCGCCGAACGAGGGCGGCGTCCAGCACGCCGTCTTGCAAAGGTGCGCCATCTGCTTCGGCCGCGAGCGCGCCGGCTTGCCCGAAAGCGCGACCACGTATGTCGAGTTGCTGCAGCAGAACTGCACGGCGCGGCCGACGCAGGTGGTCGGATTGCAGTAGAGCGGCATTTCGTCTGCAACCACAACGGCGAATGGCTTGAGCCCGTTCGCTTTGTGGCGAAAGACGAACTTGAAGAAGGGGTGCATCGGGATCTCGTGGCCCTTCTTGTCGACGCGGTTGGCCCACTCTTTGCGCTTGCGCTCGTGGCCTCCCTTGGTGATGTACGGAATGCGAAGCAGGATGCGATACGAGAGGTAGGCGTGCGAGATCGCTGACTGCGTCGTCAGGATGAGGTCGGCGTTGTTGATGCTTTCGGCGGTGAGGTCCTGATGCCGACTCGCGCAGAGCACGCCCTTGCCACGGCAGAGCTTTTCGCGATCGGTGTAGTTGTTGCTAAAGTCCACAATCTCCTCAATGCACGCCTTCCAGTGAGCGAACACCGTGGGCGGGCAGATGATCAGCGCCTTGCCGTCGTCGTCAATCGGGACGGCGCACAGCTTGACGACCGCCGCCGCGGCAATACCCGCGTGCGTCTTGCCACAGCCCATGAGGTGATTGAAGAGTAGGCCCGTGCCGGCGCGTTCCGAATACTTGTCAGGAAAGTTCTTGCAGATCAGGTTGTGGGCGGCGATGATCTGGTGGTCGTAAAAGGCGGTAAACTTGCGCGGCGAGCTCGACGAGCTTCCCGCAGCGTCTCCAAAGTCGATGCAGCCGTAGCGCTTGCGCGCCGCAAAGTACTCCTTCTTGGAGATTTGCTTGTTGAACTGCGCTATCGAGGCGCGGCGCCTTACCTTGTCTTGTGCGGCGAGAGATGAGAAGCGTGCTTGCGGTCGGGCTCCCATTGTTGAGTCTCAAGAGGAGCTATTCTACAAGTGGTAGCCGCAGCAGAGAGCGCGAGTGTCGCGCATCCAAACGCCACGACTCGGCGCGCGGCGCCGAGGCGCGCGAGACCACCCATGTGCAATTTATCGTGCAAATCCAGACCGAGTTGCACTATCCGGAATGCGGCTGTCGCTGGCGGTCGTTGAATGCGCAAACCCATGGGTCGCGCCAAGGGACGCTTCGCCAGGCCTGTCTACCAACCAGCGTACAAGCCGCGGCCGCGCTTTGCGGATTGGGCCGGGTCGATTATGACCGTGGTGTTGTTCGTGTATTCGTTCGTGTGGTGTTTTCCGGAGGGGTTTCAAAAGTGACCTTCTTTCACGATACGATTCCACTCATTCATAAACGAGCACGTATCCGCCGAAGCCTTGGCGGGAGGCTTGTCCTCTGTGACGCGGACCTTGCTAAACTTGGCAAACGTCGCGTCGACGATACTGGAAGTAGGGGGAAGCTTCTTGACCGTCTCCACGCGTTTGACGGGACCGTCGGGATTTCGAACGAGCGGCATCTTCTGCCCTATTCAATAGGTCCGCACTCGTCGCGTAGCTTATTTTTCCAGTGCGACCCCAGTCGCGGCGCACGCCAGCGCGCGCCAACTGGGCGAATCGTCGGATTCGATGATCGCTGCGCGAGCGGCGAGCGCGCCTTCGCTCACGATTGGCTCCCAGCGTCGGTGCCGTGGTATCGTCGCTTTTGGCGCGACGTCCACAAACGCCCTGATCAAATCCTCCCACGTCGCATTCGCAAACTCGAACATGACTTCGACGAGCCTAGGGGCCGCGGCGCGATCGGCGTGTCGGCGGTCTGCAAAGAAGCGCAGCATCGGCGCAAACCGCAACCGGTAGTTTACGCGGTACCATTCTGCAAAGTCGTTGCGCGCGCGCTCCTCCGCAAACGCCGCGCCTCTGTACCGTTGGCGCGCCTGCTCGAACTGGGCCTTGAGGCAGCACTCGCCGCCCAGCGCCAGGTACGCAGAGTAGGCACCATAGATGTAGTATCCAGCGTACCCTTCTGCCAACCACGTGTTCAGATCGTTTGGGTCGTCGAATTCGGGCTGGTCGGGTAGGTCGCGTTCCGGAAGCGGGCCGCCCCACTTGAGATTGCGCACAAAGGCGGCGGCGAATTGGAACGAACTGTCGTACGCGTGTTGGAACTCGTCGCTCTGCAGCTGGACAAGCAGCGTCTTCAAGGGCTCGCGCATCCATTTCCACCACAGCTCCTCGTACTCCTCCGAGCGCAGCTGCATGCGCAGCTGAACCGAGATGAGCAGCGCGTTGAAGAGGTAAACGGGCCGCCAGCCCTGCTGGCTCGACTCGAACGAGTCGCCGCCGATGCGCCGATAAGTGCTGCTATCCAAGTCGATTGCGAAGATGCTCCCAGCGCCGTCTTGCATGTCCTTGAACGTGTCCACAAAGTTTGCGAGCTTGGTGTCCAGGTGCAGCCGTCGCCGGAGTGACATCAGCCAGATGGCGCGGTTCAGCGATTCAAAGTAGCGCCGGAGTGGGTGCAGCGGCGGGAGCGGCGTCTTCGTGATCAGCGTCTTACCATTCCCGATTCGGCGATCGCAAGAGGTTTCGGCGCGCGTCATGACGGCGCACACGCGGTGGTTTTCGCTTCCGTGCTTGGCGAGGCACATGCCACGAATGGGAACGCCGAATCCGGCGTGGGCAGCGTCGAGCATGTTGTACGCCTCGTCGACGGCCTGCTCGAGCGAGCAGGGGATGCGCATTGCGTCCCGAAGCGGGATGCGGAAGACGACCGCTTGCATGTCTTCGATCGAAAACGCCGAACACGTCTTGATGTCCTTTGCAAAGCCCCAGACGGAGTTGAAGGAGCCAAAGGCCAACGGCACCAGCCCAGAGCGAAGGCGCTGCGCGTGCTCCTCGGCGCACCGCTTCGGAGGGCACTTGAGCGCCTTCAGATCCGACGTGCGCAGGTCGGTAGGCGATTTGCCGAGGGCGCGGACCTGCCTCACGAGCTCGCGCATGTCGCCGTTGCTGAGATTCAAGAATCCGTGGGCTTGTACCCACTCGTAGAATGCGATTGCGGATTCTGACGCTTCGAAGTGCTGCCCACAGCCGCGCATCCGTAACGACTGCGTATTGCGGAGGCCCGTCTCGATCAGCGCTCTCGGCGGCTCTTGCACTCGTAACCTCGGCCACGTGTACATCCGCGGTCCGTTTCCATTGCCGAGGGCGACCTGGTACGAGTGCGCAAACACCGCCTCGGTCGTCGCAAGCTCGGGATGCTTCGAGACGTTCGTCGGGAACACGCAAGGGATGACCGAGCGCGGCGACGTGCTGACCGCGCTGCGTTTCTTCGGCGTCGGCGTACTGGGCCGCTTCAGCGTCTCCACGGCGCGCTTGTGCGCGAGCTTCTCGCGCTCCGAGCGCGCGTCGCGACCCGTGCGTTCGCAAAACGCTTGCCAGCACTGCTGTTCGGCGCCTCGGTCGGAAAGCGTCGTATTCCGACGCTTTTCGAGCGCGCCGTTGCGCACCTCGTGGGTGTAGAAGAGGCCGTACCCGCTCTGGAACGCCGCGCGCGCGCCGATGGCGTCGCTCGGATCGCGAAGCGATTTTGCGATGCGCGCTTCGATGGAAACGAATAGTTCGGCCCAGTCCGAAGCTGTGGAGGGGTTCTTTTTGGGAAAGGCCAGCGCAAAGCCGCGCTTCAGAGTGTTGACGTACTGGTCGCGCTTTCGGGACTGCGCGCGCTGAATGTCAACGGTCATCGGTGCACGATAAACTTTGTACGCGCGCGAGCGCCAGCCGCGCTTATTCAATTCACAAACCGTAATTTCTTATCAACTAGCGCGGACACGTGCACTAACACGCCTACACATCATACCCAAAGCAGAGCCGCGCCGTGTCCGCGTGAATCTTGAAGAGCTTCGGGTGCCGCTCCGGGTCCGGGAGCTGCTCGTGCTCGCCCCACTCCTCGCGCGGCCGCTTGTACCGCGCAAACCCGGACATCGTCGGCAGCTTGTGCGTTTTGGGGTCGAAATCGCCCGGGCGGGGCGGGCCGTAGATGTTCGGCGTGATCGAGAAGAGCTGCTCGCAGAGGCTCCCGTTCTTGTCAAAGTGGACGCCGCGCGCGACGACCTGGTGGCCCGACGTCCGCTTCTTCTCGCCCATCTCCTGGCGCTTCGCAACCTCCTTTTCGTAGCAAACCGCCCGCGGTATGTAGTTGGTCAGGATGCTCGTCCGCCAATTGCGCGGCTTGTCCTTGTCGGCGTCTTCGGCGACGTTGGCGTGCGGCATGCGCGAGCACCACAGCAGCATCTCGCCCGGGCGCAGGTTTGGCTTGACGACCACGCCGTTCTTGCAGAGCCACTCCTTGTCCTCCTTTTGGTGATCGCACCAGCCGACGCGCTTCCACTGCGCCGCGGCTTTGAGCTTCGCCTCCGACGGCGCCTGGTCGGGGCGCTCCTTTCCGAACCAGTCCACAAACGCCTGCGCATTCATCCCGTCGGGCGCGCCGACGATCTGCGTGCCAATGTCGCCGTGCTCGACGGGCTCCAACGCGATGCATCCCTGGATCCAGTGCACGAGGTCGGTGCCCTTGTACTTGGGCGGCGCGTCGTCGGTGTGCAGCCAGCACGAAAGCGCCGGAACGTCCTTGTCAAAGCACCGCTTGGGGTAGTTCTTGACCTTGCCGGGCGGCATGATCGCCAGCGCGTCCCACGAGCGCAGCAGCGGCTCGTCGGCGCTCTTGCCGCCGAAGAGGCGCTTCATCGCCGGCTCGGCCGCGTTGGCCGCGGCGCAGTGCGACGGCCACAATCCAGCACCGCCGCTCTGCATCAGCCCTCGCGGCGCCCCGGGCCACTTGCCGTCGACGAGCGTGCTCTCGTCTTTTGGCTTGATTCCGGTGCCAATCGAAGCCAAGTCATTCCACACCCAGCGGCAGTACTTGGCCGCGTCCTCTTCGGAAAAAACGCGCACGACGGCCCAGCCGTGCTTGAGCAGGTGCTGGACCTCGGGTTGGGATTCGTCGAGGTATTCGGCGAGCCGGCCGCGAGCTTTCGGTTCGGTTGTCATTTTTTGGGTTTCTCACTAGTGCAAGTGGCAGCCGGAAACTGGAGTTTCTAATTTCCGCTGCTCCAGTGACGAGTTTGTTGGAACAAGCGCGTGCGCGCACCCATGTGCAAAAACGCACACAGTAGGCGCCGGCTACCGGTCGTGCAACCGAAGCTCTCGTAGTGGGAATAATGTGGTGGGACGTCGCCGAGTGCGTGAAACTCAACATGAGCACACAGATCATCGACGGCTTGGACCTGAAGCCGTTGGTGATCACCGACGTCAATAGCACCGTCGGAATCGAGCCGTCGGCGCCGCAGTTTGTCGCCGGCGCCAAATTCCGCGTGCGCGAGACGGCGCAGCGCGCCGACGCGCGCAACCACCGCGTGACGCTGTACGCGCGCGCGCCCGACGGCAAGTGGTTTGTGCGCTTCGACGCCGCGCACGCGCG
>Ga0115012_10001867_pt1 | contig 12207 bp, 8 predicted proteins | sample TroAtlMetagenome_FD_88706 | JGI IMG/M metagenome (GOLD analysis project Ga0115012, IMG submission 88706) | Marine eukaryotic phytoplankton communities from Atlantic Ocean - Tropical Atlantic ANT10 Metagenome | ecosystem: Environmental > Aquatic > Marine > Oceanic | place: Tropical Atlantic Ocean...
GGACAGTTAACTTGCGGGAGTACATTTCATGCAGCCGGATTGGTAGGTCAATTACGAAATTCTGCCAACATCACACGAGTCTTGAAAAACAGTGTTGAACTTTACCGCAGTATTGAGGAAGAAACTGGCCAGTCCACCGGATGGAAAATGAATGGTGGGTTGAGGTTGGCCTGTACAAAAGAACGTTGGATTGAGTTAAAACGCCAGGCGACAACCGCACATAGTTTTGGTTTGGAAATGGAGTTACTCAATAGAAAGGAAGCACAAGAATTGTGGCCCTTGATGGAAGTTGAAGACGTGATAGGCGCGGCTTTTTTACCTACAGACGGGCAGGCCAATCCTTCCGACATCACACAGGCACTCGCTAAAGGAGCAAGAATGCATGGTGTGAAAATTCTGGAAGATATAATTGTGACTGGAGTCCGTCTTGATGAATCTAAAAAATCCGGTGCGTCTAATGTCGCAGCAGTACAAACTGAAACCGGAGAAATCCTTTGTGAAAAAGTAGTTAATTGTGCCGGACAGTGGGCCAATGAACTTGGAAAAATGTCTGGCGTTAGCGTACCTCTGGTTTCCATAGAACATCAGTATTTGATTACTGAACCCATTGAAGGAGTGACTCCGGATTTGCCGACCTTACGCGATCCTGACAAACTGACATATTGGAAAGAAGACATTGGTGGTTTAGTAATGGGGGGTTACGAGCCTAATCCCATTAGCTGGGCTGATGAAGGAATTCCTCAGGATTTCATATTTCAGTTGCTGCCAGAAAATTTTAGTCATTTTGAACAACTTATGCTCCCTGCCGTAGAACGTGTGCCGGCACTTGAAAATGCGGGAATCCGCAAATTTATTAATGGGCCTGAATCATTTACTCCTGATGGGAATTTTATTTTAGGTGAAGCACCGGAAGTCAATAATTATTTTGTCGGTGCTGGTTTCAATGCCTTCGGGATTGCAGCTGCAGGGGGCGCGGGGAAAGCACTCGCAGAATGGATTATTGGCGGAGAGCCACCAATGGATTTGTGGGTGGTAGACATCCGCCGTTTCAGCGACATTCACAGAGATAAAAATTGGGTTCGCAATCGTACACTTGAACTTTACGGTAAACACTATACTCTCAGCTGGCCTCATGAAGAACACGAAAGCGGGCGTCCGTATTTGACTTCTCCAATATATGGAAAACTTAAACAACAAGGTGCTTGTTTTGGTTCCAAGCTTGGTTGGGAGCGCCCTAACTGGTTTGCTCCAGAAGGCATAGAGGTGCGTGACATTTATTCTTATGGTAGGCAAAACTGGTTTCAGTACGTCGGAGAAGAACACCGTGCGGTACGGGAACGGGTTGCTCTTTTTGATCAGAGTTCCTTTGCAAAATTTCGTATCATTGGTATTGACGCAGAAAAAGCCCTGTCCCGAATTTGTGCAAATAATGTCGCTAAACCTCCCGGAACATTAACCTATACTCAATTGCTCAATAGCAAAGGAGGTATCGAGTGTGACTTAACTGTTGCACGACTGGCGGAGGACGAGTTTTACTTGGTAAGCGGTACTGGATTCAGGACACACGATGCAGCCTGGATCCGGAGTCAATTCCATAGCGATGAAAACGTTGATCTGCATGACATTACTGAAGATTGGGCGACTTTCTCCATAATGGGACCACTAGCCCGTGAAGTACTTGGGCAAGTTACGGAAAGTAATTTGGGAAATGATCATTTCCATTTTGGGACATGTCATACAATAGAAATTAAAACTCAATCTGCTGCGAATACCCTGTCTGTTTTAGCTTTGCGTGTGACTTATGTGGGAGAACTCGGTTGGGAACTACACATGCCATGCGATTCAGCAGAAAAGATTTACGATTCTTTAATGAAGGCGGGAAAAGATTTAGGTATCTCAAATGCAGGATATCGCGCAATTGAATCTTTGCGTTTGGAAAAAGGCTATCGTGCATGGTCAACAGACATCACAGCTGACACCACACCTTTTGAAGCAGGACTTGGCTGGGCAGTCAAACTTAATTCCAGTACGGAATTTGTAGGACGTGAAGCTTTATCTTCACAAAAAAAAAGACCGCTGGAAAAACGCCTGACCTGTTTTACCATTGATGATCCAGATATAATTTTGCTGGGACGTGAAACCATTTACCGTAATGAAGAAATCGTCGGCTGGTTGACCAGTGGAGGCTGGGGTTACACAGTAAACAAAAATATCGGTTACGGCTATGTACGTAATCCGGAAGGAATCAACAATGAATATATAAATTCCGGTAAATATGAATTAGAAATTGCTACTAAACGTCATCCTTGTAAAATCCAACACGGACCACTTTACGATCCCAAAATGGAAAGGATAAAAAAATGATCCAACGTGGTTATTTTTATGTTGCCGGCTGTGCCTTTTCATTTGGACTGATAACTACTATAGCTAAACTGACCTACGATGAGGGGGCTTCTCCTCAAACCGTAGTATTTTTTCGTATCCTAGCAGGAAGCCTCATGATGGGAGTCTGGTCAGTCATGTCTCACAGGAAAAACCTCAAAAAAATAATACTTAAATCTCCACGTTTTTCTAATCTACCATTGGCATTTTTGGTTTTTGTAATTGGTTTTTGTATTGCGGGAATGAGTTTAGGATATTTAAGTTCAGTAAAATATATTCCTGTCAGCCTTAGTGTCCTACTTTTCTTTACCTTTCCTTTTTGGGTTTTAATTTTAAATTACTTCATTGACGGCGTTGTTGTAAGTCGCTTAAATTTTTTGTCGTTTGTCCTGGCATTTTTTGGTTTAGCAATATGTCTTGGCCCAAGTTGGGAAGTTCTTGACTGGCGAGGAATAGCACTTGTATTGGGTGGGTCACTATGCTCAGCCGGAATGATTATTGGTGCTTCCAAAGCAACTAAACTTGTTTCAATGACAGATCTTGTTTTTTTATCTAACACTGTGGGAGTTATCTTTGTGGGGCTTCTACTCTATCTCACAGACTCATTTTCTTTAAGCCATACAATTGACGGATGGTCAGGAATTGCTGTTATTTGTATCTTATTTATTATAGGACAGCTTTCTTTATTTGCAGCTACAAAATCTATCGGATCTACACAAACTAGCCTTATATTGAACATAGAACCGTTAGTTTCTATTGGTGCAGCAATTTTCTTACTTGGAGAAAATTTAGTGTTTTCTCAGTCTTTGGGGGTTGCTGTAATTTTGTTAGCACTCATACTGCCTAGTGTTCCTTTAGGTAGACTTAGTTTTAAATCTAGCAAAAATTAGATTATTTTGAATAGATCATTTTAGAAACAAATAACTATGCTAAAAACATCCAAAAATGCTGCCTCAGAAGCCAAGGATTTGGAAAGAAGCTACAAACTAGCAGATATTGTAAAACAACGTCAACAAACACTGAGGACATTAGACTTGCAGCCTGGAGAAAAAGTTTATGACATTGGTTGCGGGGTTGGATTCCTAGCGCATGAGATGGCTCTTCTCGTTGGGGAATCAGGAAAAGTAATCGGTTCTGATCAAAATCCGGAAATGATCATCTATGCCCAAAAAAGATGTGAAGAATTACAGCAAACAGAATTTTACGAAGGTGATGCAGCTCATTTAACTGCGGAAGATCAACATTTCGATGCGGTTTCCTGCACTCAGGTTTTGCTCTATGTAGAGGATGTTCCGAAAGTGCTTTCGGAAATGCGGAGAATTTTAAAACCTGGAGGACGTGTTGTGATTGTTGAAACAGATTGGCGTGGCGTGGTATTAAACAGTGCCGATGATGCACTAACCAAAAAAATCTTTTCGGCCTGGGATTCTTCCGTTCCAAGTCCTAATCTTCCTGCATATCTAGGTCCTCTATTAAGAAAACACGGTTTTTCCAATATTGAGGTAGAAGCTGTGCCTATACTAAACACAGAATATACATCAAGTAATTTTTCGTACGATATGATGAAATGGATCAGCAAAAATGCAGTCAAAAAACGTGTGTTAGATGAAACTGAACGTAGCAAATGGTTGGAAGATATTGAAGAACGGGAACGATCTGGAAGTTATTTCTTCTGTGTTAATCGGTTTCTATTTTCTGCTAGAATATAGTACATCTTATTCAACAGGCTTGTCCGCCATTTCTAGATGCAGTTCCGTGTCTGAGTATGGGTGTGCCAAGGCAACTTCTTCATTAAGTTCCACACCAAGTCCAGGATCTTTGGAAGGAATAACATATCCTGATTCCCACCGAATTGGTTTCTTGAGGATTTCCGCATGAAAACCATCCCAGCGTTTAATACCTTCTAATATAAGGAAGTTTGGAGAGCAGGTACTAAGTTGAATATTTGCGGCGCCTTCTATAGGACCACAATATAGGTGAGGGGCGATTTGAGCGTAAGACGCCTCTGCCATGCCTGCGATTTTTTTTGCTTCTAAAATTCCACCTACACGTCCGAGGGCAGGTTGTAAAATCGACGCGGCTTTGGTTTCCAACACACGAGAAAATTCATACTTTGTTGTCAGCCTTTCTCCGGTGGCAATCGGGATACATGTTTTTTGTGCCACTTTCGCCATTTCTTCAGGACGTTCCGGAGAGGTTGGTTCCTCAAACCACAATGGATCATAAGGCTCTATCTTTCTTGCCAATCTGATTGCACCAGATGGAGTAAACTGTCCATGAGTTCCAAAAAGCATATCTGCTTTTGAGCCAACTGCTTCTCGAATACGCCTGCAAAATAATTCAGAGCGATCTAGTGTCTCCTGTGAAGGTTGGCGAGGATCAAAAACGGAGTATGCCCCAGCCGGGTCAAACTTGATCGCGGTGAAACCTTGAGCGACATATTCAGCAGCGCATTCTGCAGCAAGATCAGGGTCAGTGTATACATGCGGTTCGTCCTCTTTAAAAACTGTTCCGTCTTTTGGATAGAGATAAGTGTATGTACGAAGTTTTTCGTGCACACATCCTCCAAGTAATTCATAAACAGGCTTATCAACCGACTTTCCGCATATATCCCAAAGCGCAATTTCAAGTCCACTCAATACTCCAATCAGCGAAACATCAGGACGCAGAGTATATCCTCGCCCATAAACATTGCGCCAGAGTTTTTCAATGTGAAACGGATCGATACCTTCGACGTGCATCTCGAAAACATCTTCGATCATTTTCACAATAACATGCGGTGCGAAAGTGGAGCAGTAAACTTCTCCCACACCTTCGATTGCACTATTGGTAATTAGTTTGAGAAAAATGAAATAGCGCCCTCCAAAGTGCGGTGGTGGATTTCCAACCACAAAAGTCTTTAAGTCTTTAATTATCATATTTCATTGAACAATTTCATTATCTCATATTAACTCAACTCACTAATTTGATGTTTTGTTTTTTCCAGAAAATCCGGATTTATCTCAACACCCCATCCCGGTGAATCTGGAATCTGTACTTTACCATTCACAGCAACTAGTACAGGTTCGTATATATTATATTGCCAAGGATAATAATCAGCACCTTCAATAGAAAATTCTACATAAGGTCCAGCATTTTCCAGAGCTCCCATCATATGCAGTGTAAAAACTGTAACCATCGAGAGATTGGCCGAATGTGGTGTGCAGATAAGCCCGGCCTGACCTGCCATTTTAGCAACCTTTAGGGTACGTGTTAAACCTCCTAGATAGCAGACGTCCGGCTGAACAACATTAACAGCCCGTATTTCGATCATTCTTTTCCATGTGGCTAAATCACAATCCTGTTCACCTCCTGTCACATCTAACGAGAGTGCATCAGTGACCTGTTTTGTCCATTCCAGTTCCCAATATGGACAAGGCTCCTCAAAGTGGCAGATTTTATTTTCTTCCAAAAGGTGACCAACAGAAATGGCCTTCTCCGGAGTGTAGGCACTGTTACCGTCAACAAGTAGGGCAACTTCATCACCGAGTGCCTTCCGGATTGCAGGAACAATTTCTTCAGTACGTCCGGGCCATTCATCCTGGTCGTGTCCACATTCTTTTCCTACCCTGAATTTGAAGGCATCATAGCCGAATTCATCTCTCAAACGTAAAAATCGTTCTGCCTCAGCTTGTGGTGTAATCTCCCTTTTCATGCTTGAAGCATAAACCCTCAACGGTTTTGGTGTGCCGCCAAGCAGTTCGCAAACACTTTTTCCTTCTAATTTTCCACGTAAATCCCAAAGAGCCGTATCAAGTCCAGACAGTGCCCTCCGCAAATAAGAACCAGGGAATTTATGTTCATGTTCCGGAATTTCCTGAACCAATTTATCGATGTCCAGAGCATCCTTTCCCAATGCATACGGTGCAATCTGACGGTGAACAACAAGTGATGTAATGTCAGCATTGTAGGGCGAAACCTGTCCCCAGCCTTCGGAACCATCTTTTGTAATAACCCGTACAAGACCCACATCGTTGTTACTGAAAGTCTCAATGCTACTAATCGTATGTGAATTCATGAAGGATAATAGTTTAAGTTAATAGTTTTCACTGCTTCTTATGTTTCAATTATTTTGAAGTAGAACTTCGAAAAGTATCTGCAATTAAACAGACCATTTCGAAAAGGATTGCATTGGCAACATGAGCTGTTATTTGGTTTGGTGCATCCTTGGTTGGCATCAGGCAAACTACATCCCCTCCAATGATGTTTTTACCACGCATTCCCTGCAGCAATCTCAGTACATCCGGCATCATGAAACCTTCAAATGCCGGTTCAAGATTAGCCACTCCCGGCGCAACGGATGCATCTAGACAGTCAAGATCAAAGGTAATGTAGAGTGGTTTATTTCCAACTCGTTCGAGAATTATTTCAAGACATCGTTCCACACCATATTCGTCGTACTGTTCTTTGGTTATAACTTCATATCCCAATTCATAACTAGAGTCGAGCCAATCTAATGTTCGCGGATTACCACGTATACCTATTTGCACACTGCTGGAAGCATCAACAAAACCATCCCTCACCAAATAGCTTCCCCAATGAGCAGCAGACTTTACTGCTCCAAGAAAATGATCCAGTTGGTCAAATGTGTCTGTGTGTGCATCGAAATGAAGTAACACGGCCTTCTCACCCCCAGTCAATTTTGAGTTGGATGACGCAATAGCCTGGAGAATACCTCCAGTTATCGAATGATCACCTCCAACTGAAATCGGGCGGGTTTTATTTTCAGCAATTCTCCTATAAAACTCAGTTATATGCTCAATACACTTTTCATTGTTGTTGGCTTCTGGAAGGGGAACATCACCGAGGTCACGGATATCACAAACATTCCACGGATCAAGTTCATACTTGAGATGAGTCCTCCTTCCAAGTGCTGAAATATTTCTTACTGCCCGTGGACCAAAATGCTGATCTCGTTCCGTGGTACCGTTTCCCGTACTGTGTGGAACCCCAACAAGGGCAATATCACAACCTTCTGAATCAGAATTATACGGACAACGAAAAAGCGTAGGTATTCCCCACCAGTTCAAACCCTCCATCATTGCTTCATGGTCCCGTGTTTTTTTATCCATATTTACCTATCTATATTATTTCTCAGTTTTTTATATGTATTGCGGAATTAAAAAACAATCACATTACGCAGTGAATCACCCTTACTCACGTCAGCAATAGCTTCGTTTATATTCTCAAGGGGATAACGACCGGAAATTAATTCGTCCAGTTTCAGTCTATCCTGTTGATAAAGAGAAATATACCAAGGGATATCTGTTTTCAACCTGGTTGAACCCATTTTGCTGCCGAGCAGTCTTTGCTCGACTGATGCAAAGGCACAGGAGTCAAATTCTATTTGTACTCCGTCCGCAGTCATTCCAACTATGACCAATGTTCCACCTTTACAAAGAAGTTTGAAGCCTTGTTCAAGTGCACTTTTGGCACCCACAGTGACAAATACATAATCGGCACCTCTACCGCCGGTCAAACTTTTAACTACTTTTATCTCGTTTTCCAGTTCTACATTAACTGTGTGAGTCGCGCCGAATTGCTTTGACGCTTCCAGCTTTGTATCTGAAAGATCAAGCGCAATGATCTTTTCAGCACCAGCTATGGCGGCACCTTGAACACTGTTAAGTCCTACACCGCCGGTTCCAATGACAACCACACTGCTTCCGGAAGTAATCTGAGCCGTATTAACCACTGCACCAAAACCTGTAATCACTCCGCAACTTAAAATAGAGGCACTGTCCAGCGGAATATCTTTTGGAATTGGTGCAAGTTGAGAAGCATCCACCACTACCGATTCTGCAAAGGCTCCGGTACGCAGACCCTGCGTAATCGGCTTTCCGTCGAGAGTCCGTAGAGGACTTTGCTCATCCAGAGGGAAGGTGGTTTCGCATCGAACTTTATCACCTTTAGAACAGTAGTGACATGTTCCACAGGAACGTATCAAAGTAACGAGCACATGATCTCCGGTTTGAACAGAAGTCACACCTTCTCCAATACTTTCCACAACTCCGGAAGCCTCGTGCCCATATATAGCCGGTAGCTCACCGCCCCATGCTCCTTCTGTGTAAAGGATGTCACTATGGCAAATAGCGCATGCGGCTAGTTTTACTTGCACTTCTCCAGACCGCGGAGGCAGAAGTTCAACTTCCTCGATTACTAGTGGTTTTCCAAATTCACGGCAAATTGCTGCTTTCATATGTTATTTCCCTTTCCAGACTGGTTCTCGTTTTTCAGAAAAGGCCAATGCCCCTTCTTTAAGATCTTCAGAACGGTTAACCGCATCTACTGTTGCACAGGCATCATAAACTCCAAAAGCTTCGTTTTCCGAAACAGTTTCAGTCATCCGCAAAACCTGCTTTATGGCCGGATAAAGTAAAGGAGGTCCGGCAACGAGTTTTTCTGCAATTTCACGAGCCTTGATCAGTCCTTGCCCTTTAGGCACAATGTGATTGATCAGTCCCCAGTGTTTTGCTTCTTCAACATCCATCCAACGCCCTGTCATCATAAATTCCACAGCCACATGATATGGTATACGACGTCTCAATTTAACAACTCCGCAATCTGGAACAACTCCTACTTTGATCTCGGGAAGTGCAAAAGTTGCATGTTCTTCTGCAACAATAATATCGCAACCCAGCATAATTTCGAATCCCCCGCCGCAGGCAATTCCATTAACCGCGCAGATCACTGGTTTATCGAAATTTCTAGGATAGTTCAATCCACCAAAACCACCTGAACCATAATCAGAGTTTGAAGCTTCTCCAGATTCGGCAACATTCTTCAAGTCCCAGCCTGCGCAAAAAAACTTATCCCCTTTTCCAGTGAGAATTCCAAAACGCTGGTCAGGGTTGTCTCGAAAGTCCTCCCACATTCGGTTCAGTTGTCTGCTATCTTCAGCACTGATAACATTAGCTTTTCCTTTGGATAGAGTGACTTCCAAAATCGAATCGCGAGTATTTATTGTAAATGGGGCGTCTGTCATCATTACTCCTTCAAAAATATTCAGGTGACATGTTCAACAGTTTTTCTCTTGAGAGAGAAACTATGGATTATACTAAACTATTTTTACTTAAAATTAATAAGAACGTCCACTGCAACCACACCTTTCCCAGAGGGTCGCACGATCAAGGGATTTATCTCACAACCGAACAGAGAGTCGGCATGATGTTCTACAAAATCAGCAAATAAAATAACGGCTTCAACCAAAGCTTCAGTATCGCCTCCTGGTTTTCCGCGCCAGCCTTTAAGCAAAACATTTATTCGCAATTTTTCAATGTATTCCCTAACTTGTTTTTCAGAGACAGGGAAAAGTATAGCGACAGAATCTTTCATCAACTCCGTAAATATTCCGCCTGCACCCAAAGTCAGAGTAGGTCCAAATTGCGGATCAACATAAAGTCCAAGAATTAATTCCGCAACTCCATCAGTGATCATTTCCTCAACAATGAAATTTTCTGCAATTCCGGACATACCTATTGCAGCTTCAGAAACATCCTTCAGATTATTCAGGTTTAAAGCTACTCCACCACACTCTGTTTTGTGAGATATTTCTGGAACTACTGCTTTAAGAACTACTGGGAACCCAATTTCTTCCGCAGCATTAGGAACTTGTTCCTTAGGTACTAAACGGCTTTTGGGAATCAAAAATCCGTAATCCGAAATCATCTTTTTAGATTCACTTTCGGTCAATATCTTAAATGGCAAAGAGTCTGAAATTGGAGGAATAATTTTCGGTTGAGACCATTCTTTCCAGGTTTTCCTTATTTTTGCAGCATGATGAAGAGCTTCAAGGGATTCCGCAAGCCCCTGCAGTGGAACTACTCCGGCATGTAAACATTTTTCACGAGTTTTCCTTGACAAACTTTCCGGAAGTGAAGAAAGCAAGGCGGCCTGACCTGAATCAGGGTTCCCTTTTACTGCTTCTATCATTGTGTCAATCGCACGGTCAAAAGATTCAGTGTCGGCTTCAGTCTCATCCTGCGGATCAACCATGAAAGCAGTAACAGCGTAATCACTACGCAATAACACATCAAACATTTGCCTTAACTTGGGATAATCAAACCAGGTGGCAGTTTGAATATCAAGCGGGTTATCGATCTTTACGCGTTCTCCCACAGAGGCCCTCAGATTTCTTGTTTCAGCATCTGGAATAGGAGAACAAACCAAATCCAGTTTACTTGCAGAATCCGAAATCATGGCCATATCTCCTCCGGAAGCACCCAGAACCAAAATTCTTTTGGAAGGCAAAGGCCCAAAACAATGAAGTAGTTTGAGTGTTTCCAACAGAGAGCTCAATGTTTCGCATCTTGCGATACCCAAGCGCTCAAAAAACGCATCATGGAGTATATCTGAACCAGTCAAAGCTCCGGTATGAGTGTTTGCGATGCGACGTCCCTTTTCAGATCTCCCGGCTTTAATCAAAGCTATCGGTTTCCCTAATGTTCTTGCGTAATCAACAGCCTCTATAAATTTAGGCAAATCAAGGATCCCTTCCAAGTAGAGACCGATTGCGGAGACACGTTCATCCTCGGCACAGTATCGGATCAAATCTTCGGCAGCTAGGCATTGTTGATTCCCAAGTGAAATAACATAACCCAACGGGAGTGAGCGCCGCTGACTCATCATAGTAATAGATATTGTTCCACTTTGCGCTATGAAGGCTACTCCACGGTCAACCTTCATGCCCGTTACTTGATCCGGCCAGAGAGATACACGGTCAAAGAAATTGGCAAAACCATAACAGTTAGGACCAATAAAAGGTAAATCTCCTGCAGCTTTATCTAGTTTCCTGGCATATTGCTCTCCGTCTTTTTCCTCACTGAAGCCCGAAGCAAAAACGACCGCACCGCCCAAACCCCGCTGGCGTAGTTTGGATAATTCCAGAACCGTCAATTCCCTATTGATTCCGAGGAAAACCACATCCGGCGCATTGGGAAGTTCTTCAGTTGAACTGAAACAGTCAGATCTATTCGGATGCACGCGCCACAGTTCTCCAGGGAAACCCAGCTTTTTACATTGTTCAAATACATAATCAGACCATTTACCACCATATACGGCCAATGTTGTTGGTCGGAAAAGTCTATCTAAATTCATTTTTCAAGTGGCCTGAGTAAACCACGCGAAATGATATGTCGCTGAATTTCGGAAGTCCCGTCCCAAATACGTTCAAGGCGGGCATCACGCCAAATTCGCTCAAGTGGCAGGTCTTCCATCAAACCCATACCACCGACGGTTTGAATCGATTGATCAGCAACACGTGAGAGCATTTCAGAACAGAATAATTTTGTCATTGCGCAATCCTCTGGTGTCACACTACCCTGATCAATTTTCCAGGCTGTTTCCAAAAGCATCAAATTAGCCATTTTTATTTCTGTCGCCATATCGGCAAGCTCAAATGATATCCCCTGAAACTTACCTATTTTTTGGCCAAACTGTTCACGGGTGGCTGAATAGTTCAAAGCAATCTCAAAAGCCCGCTCAGCACGTGCCACACATGTTGCAGCAACAGTTAGACGTGTCGGCCCCAGCCATTGGTTGACTATACGGAATCCATCACCTTCCGGTCCCATTATGCGCCATCGTGGAATTCTGGCGTTGTCAAAACGCAGGATATTGTTAGTGTAGCCACGATGTGAAACGTTCTTGTAACCTGGTGCGACCTCAACACCATGATCATTAAAATCTACCAGAAAAGCTGAAATCCTTTTTTTGAGACCTTTATCAGTTTCATCCTCCCCTGTCGCGGCAAATAAAACACAATAATCCGAAATAGACGCTTGTGAA
>Ga0115012_10001870_pt1 | contig 12198 bp, 21 predicted proteins | sample TroAtlMetagenome_FD_88706 | JGI IMG/M metagenome (GOLD analysis project Ga0115012, IMG submission 88706) | Marine eukaryotic phytoplankton communities from Atlantic Ocean - Tropical Atlantic ANT10 Metagenome | ecosystem: Environmental > Aquatic > Marine > Oceanic | place: Tropical Atlantic...
AAAGATGTGGTCAATCACTTTCTGGACACCATCTTGTGTGTGCCGAGTTGTCTCACTCGCACTACCGTCACCAAATTCAATCCGAATTACAAACCTACTCATTTCTCTCTCCTATGAGATATTCCACTTCACTTCAACTTTACCTTTTTTCAGGCAATCGACAAGGTATTCCATGTATCCAATACCCATTCTCTTTTCATCAGAAGCACCCTCTGTGATATTGATGATTGCACTTTCAAGATTTTCAATCATTGACTTTTCTGCCTCACCAAAGTTCATTACGAACTGACCTTCACTGTTTTCAACAAACATCTTTTTGTCCTTCCAATCTTGATAGAAATAACCCATTATTCATTCTCCATAACTGTTAACATTGCCATTGCTTCATCCCAAAGTTCTTTCGCACCGTTGTAGTGGTCAAATCCTTCTTCGTCTGCAAAATCCATAGTGCTGCTGCACTGAACATAATCACCGAATTTTAAACCTTTTGTCTGGACAACATACGCAATATGTTTGGCGGTCTTTCCCCACCCAACGAGATTACCAAGTCCAGCATACATCTGAATCCCACCATTGTGGGCAGTGATAAAATCAATTCCGTTTTCTTTCAACATTTGAAGTCCTTTCTCTCAATTACATATACACTATACGATGTTTTGAGAACAAAGTCAAGTACTTTTTTAAGTGGTTGATTTTATTAGATTTTTTGGGGGGGTAAAAAGAGAAAAAACCCACAATTGAGCGAATCACTTGCGAATCGTGGGTTTCCTTAGAGTTATCCTACCTTACCTAAGAACCTTGCGATATGATGTACCCAAGGTAGTAGCATGATAGACATGAATAGATTTGCACCAGAATGTGCAAGTGCAATCCTCAAGGTATCACCTTTTGGCATTCCGTCTGATACCAGAAGTCCTGCTAACCAGATTGTACCTGTCGTTCCTATGTTCGCACCAAGAACTGCCCCAATTGCGGCAGGAAGTGGTAACGCACCAGAAGCGACTAATGCAATGATTGCTGTTGTAGATAGTGATGATGATTGCCAGAGTAACGTCATAACAATACCACCAAAGAACATATAGATTGGATTACCTAAGAAGAATGCAAGGTGTTCCATATTACCCATAGACTTCATACCACCAGAAAACATTTTCAGACCGATATAAAATACTACAAGACCTATAAGTGCTGTAATAATTGGATTACCTAATTCCATCTTCTTAACCTTTCTCCAAAGTGGGTCAGACACGATTGCCTCCAATATAAAAGAGGGAAGTGATTTTCCCTCTTATTTTTATATAGACACAATACCACTCTGAAATGAAAATGTCAAGAAAATTTCACAAAAGTTTAATACTTCTCGTTTAGTTCTTCTAACAGTGCTTTGAGTTTCTTCTTTGATTTACCCATTGCCTTTGCAGATGCAATGTCATCAATATTTGAGATGTCTTCACCAACAACGACAAGACCAATCATGCCCATACCTTTGTGTGGTGTACACCAGTAGTAATAGACGCCAGGGATGTCAAACTGCATCTCGACCTCTTTACTGTTTTTGGATTTCTTTGGAATCTCAAACCCCTCTGGTGCAGCAATGATTTCCACATTGTGTCCTTTGTCGGTTGGAATCCATTTGACAATCTGTCCAACTTCAATCTCAACAATCTCTTGTGAGTATACCATTCTATTACCATCGGCATCTTTATTCAACATCTCTACTGTTGTGCCATTCATTCCATGTGCTAAACTTGCAAAAAATACAAGTCCAAAAATTGTCATTAAAAATCCTAATGTTTTCATTTCAAATTATCCTTTTCTAACATAAGTGCTTTCGCTTCTTTGTAGTACCCTTGTCTTGCAAGTTCAGACGCTGCCCTTGCGTAACCAACTCTGGTAAAAAATTTGTTGAAGTGAGTACTACCCACTTTTATATAGTGTGCTATTTTATCACATATCTCACAAGTCTCTTCGTAAGTATGTCTCAATACTAATCCGATACTCATCGTTTCAGTCTCCCTTTGGTTGTTAAATAATTATTATAAAAGTCTATACAGTCTTGGTTGGATAGGTGTCTGGTTTCGTTATTCCATTCGGTGCGAACATAATTAACAATTCCTCTATCATCTTGTCTCTGTTGAAACAAATTAGTCAATGCTCTTAACATATTATTACTCCACGCATTAAAAAAGGGTGCAATGCACCCTTGTATTAGTTGTTTTCAAATTTTCGCCGACTTAAATAGTCCGCTTCTTCTTCGGTATAAGGCCACATTTGGCAAGTTCCTTTAGGTAAAAAATTGTAATGGTTTATTACGCAACTATTTATAACAGTAATACTGTCCTAAGTGTTGCGTCTATGGAAAAACTGTTGTGTTATTTTTGCATAGGTGTGGTGCATTATCTTTGTCTAGGTCTTCTCACGACCCTTTCTTTCTTGGGCGGTTCTGGTGGTTCTTCTATTCGTTTTTCTGGTTCTTCAAATCTAGGTTTCTCACGCATCTCAAGTTGTGCTTTAAATTTTGCCCTAACGTCTGGGTGGTTGTCTGAAAATTTTAACAACATTGATATCGCAACATATGGGTCACCCATGAAACGCAATTGACCACCAACATAGAGTTTCCCCTTGCTTCCATCCATGTCTAGTATAAAATTCTTATGTTGATATATCACCCTTATGCAGTCCTACAAAATATTCAGCGTCCACTACTACAAGTGGTTTATGATTATTACGTTTAATAACCACCACTGGTTCATGGTCTTTACTATTTTCGACTGCTTGTGAGTATGATTGCCATACGTTGATTTTCTCTTGGTTCTTACATTCTATCGAATAAGGGAACTTCTCTCTCGCAGCCCTCGCCATAATCAAGTCCTCTCCACCAGCACCCATCGACCTTGATTCGACATCTTCTGGATGGACACCCAAATTTTCAATTAGAAGGTCACGAAACCATTGTTGCAACCTTCTACCTTTTGCTTTCGCACTTTGCGTCTTCACTAGTACTCTTCTTCCTCATCGTATAAGTCATCTTCATTATCTTCTGGGATTTCTGAACCACAAAATACACAGTGCGTTATTTGATAATGTCTTTCCGACATATTGTGTCGCACTGTAAATTCTGCACCACAGTCCTCACAAGAGATAATTTTTCTACTCATATTTATGCAGCGTCCTCATACGCATCATCCCAAGTACCAGTTAGACCAGCAACCTCATATTCGGTTACCCTGTTTTCAAAAAAGTTAGTGTGGTCTGCACCGTTAAGTACCCACTCCAACCAAGGTAAAGGATTTTCTTTCACTTTGAAATTAGGTTTCAAACCAAGTTGTAATAACCTTCTATCCGTTATATATCTTATATAGGTCTTTACATCAGACGCCTCAAGACCCTCTGGAGCACCCATCTTATAGGTCATCTGTACAAACTTGTCTTCCAGTTTCACAGACAGTCTTGCCATTTCATAGATTTCAGATTTGAAGTTATCATCCACAATCTTAGGATATTCTGTACAGAACTGTCGGAATAGTTTTGCAATCCCTTCCACATGGATAGATTCATCACGAATAGACCATTCTACGACCTTTCCCATACCTTTCATCTTACCGAACCTTTGGAAGTTCAACAACATCACGAATGATGCAAACAGAGCAATACCCTCGTTCATCACCGACTTTGCCATTGCAAGTGCAAGACCCCTGTGTGTCGATGTATTTGAATCCATCATGAAGTCAATCTTATCTGACATCTCAGAATATTCAAGAAATGCATGATACTCTTCTGGTGGTAGACCAAGTGTTTCATTCAACAATGCATATGCACGTTGATGGATTGCTTCTCTATTTGCAAATGAACCCAACATATTTCTGACTTCGTTGTTCTTGAACTTTGGAATCAACTGGTCATAGTAGTTCTGTCCAACTGCAACATCTGCTTGTGTGAACAGTCTAAGAATATTCGTGATATAATCTTTCTCTGCTTCAGTAACCTTACCAGACTTCCAATCAGATACATCCTCAGACAAATCAAGTTCGTCTTCAATCCAGTGTACCTTCTCATGTCTTGTTGTGATTTCAACTGCCCAAGGATAATAAAATGGTTTGTAAGTTTCACTAAATTTCAACAGACTACCAGCACCTCTCTTCTTGAAAAGTGACTCTGCATTTTTCATCAAGTCATCGTATCCACCGATACGGTCACCATCAATAAAGATTTGTGGTACAGAATTTACTCTACGAACATCGTTTGGTTTCCCAACGATTTCACTGATACCATTGATAGACTGATAGAACGCAAGACGCTCTTCTTCATTGTCCATTACCTCAGCGGCATATTCAAATCCATTTTCGTCTAACCACTTCTTGGTCATGTCACAAAAAGGACAGTCTGATTTAGTTACTACTCTTATTTCCATTTTTTATTTCTCCATGTAACAGTTGTGATTAGGTTTCTCTTTCATCTGTAAAACCCAATCTAGTTCTTGTATACACCTGTTGTACCATTTTTTATCGTGGTCATCATGTGCCTTTTCCATATCTTCTTTTAGTTGTTCCATCCTCATTTTGATGTAACGGTTTTGTTTTAGTGTCATGCTGCTAACGGCCTTTCTGGGTTTACCCCCAACATATCACCCCATGCACCATAATAATGTCTCATACCCACTTCATCGTGGATAGTTCCATTCTCATGTCTACCATGTAGAATGTTTCTTTTCTCTGTACCCTCACGCATCGTTGTACCTTGTCCAGCAACACCAATCAAATCTTCATGAAGGTTTCTACCGAAAGGCCCCCATATCGAATTGTGATGTTTGATACGAGTCTGTCTTTCTTCCTTTGTATCACTCTTCAGTCCATATCCTCTGAACTCAATCATGACTTGGTTTGGCCCAAGTGGTGTTACACTATCTGACCGATACGCACTTCCTCTTAGGTTGAAGTTGAAGCCTGGGAAGAGGTCAACCATGTACCACTGGTTTGGTGGTAGATTTGGAAACGATAACTCACCCCTGTCATCAAACCCCTCATACTCTTCGTAGTTCACTGTAAACGAACTGACGTTCACATGACCATTATCAAAAGGAATATTCTTTCTTGCAAAATACTCATCATTGAATCCACTCACACGATTGAAATAGTGCATGAAGTCATGATAGAACTCACTGTTAGTATCATGCCACAATTTGTAGTTTGTGTCTATGATTGCCTTGTGATAATGAAAGACCTCTAGTTCCTCTGTATCAATCGCATCTTCGATACAATCAAATGCACCAGCAGTCCATTGGTCTACAGTCATATCTGGGTCTGGATTAAGTGTGACCCAAACCATCTGTCCATGTTTTACTTCACAATGCAGTTCCTTACCAAAGGTTTCTTTATTCCACATTTTACCAGAAGGTGACTGCGGCCCATTGTTTAAGTATGCTTTTATGGTTTCACCTGTATTCCACACTATGACATTTTGAAATGCAATCTGTGTTGTCCTGTAACAAAAAACATTTGGAAGTTCACTCATGTGACAAACAGGCACCCACACCTTTGAAAATATTTCTTCTATCTCTCTTTGGAATATCTCGTTGTTATTATAACATTCACTAGAGATGTATTCTACTTTAGGCGTTTTACTCCAATTCTTATGATTTCTAGGCGGCATAATAATCTCCTATACTGCAAAACTCTCACCACACCCACATGATGCAGTGGCATTAGGATTTACGACCTTGAGATAAGACCCACCTAATTCTTCTACATAATCGACAGTACAACCAAAGACAAACATCTCTGCCATTGGGTCTAACCAAAGATTACCAACGGTTGGTTCTTTATCAGTAACCCCCCACTCGTATTGGAAACCAGAACACCCACCACCCTTTACTGATAGTGATACGTTTGGTTGTCCAACCTTGATTAAATATTCTCTTGCACTGTCTGTTAAACTTAACCTTGACACGCCACACACTCTTCCTGTGACATCGCTTGTGTTTCGTAATCTTTCAATGCGTTCCTTTCTACTTTCTCAGAAACATTCTCTGCACGTTGACCTGTTTCAGTTCTCAAATAATAAAGACCCTTACAACCACTTTTCCATGCGTTCATATGCACTTGGTGTAGATACTTCTTTGTTGCACCAGCAGGAAAGAACAGATTCAGTGATTGACCTTGACATAGGAATCTTTGTCTGTCACCACCCTGTTTCACCAGTATATTCTGGTCAAGTTCGATTGCTGTTTTGAAAACTTCTTTTACATCGTCCTTTAAGAATTTAAGATGTTGTACAGAACCACCATTAGTGATAATATCTTGCCATACCTTATCAGTGTTCTTATCGACCTTCTCAAGTTCTTCTGCAAGATACTTGTTCTTTACAAGATGCGAACCAGCACGAGTCCTGTGCGTATATGCATTTGCCTTCAGTGGTTCGATAGATGGTGAAGTACCACAGATAATAGAACTGTTTGCATTCGGAGCGATTGCAAGTAGATGTGCATTGCGTCTACCAGTACCTTCCATATCTGGTGCCTCTCCTTTTATCATACCCAATCTATTACTTTCCTCAATCGCTTCTTTTTGAATGTGTTGGAACACAACTGCATTCCATACATCTGCTTGAGATGAATCAAAAGGAATTCTCTTCTTGTTTAAGAATGAGTGCCATCCCATTGCACCAAGACCAAGTGACCTTTCCTGTTCAGCAGAAAATCTCGCACGACTAATTTCATCTGGTGCATTGTCAATAAAGAACTGTAACACATTGTCCAAGAATCGAACAAGGTCACGAATCATTGTTGTCTTTTTCCAATCTTCAAACAACTCAACATTGACTGAAGAAAGACAACATACAGCAGTCCTATCGTCTGAAGTTGGAAGATGAATTTCGTTACATAGGTTTGAACCATGAATTCTTAATCCTTTGTCCTTTTGAGTTTGAGGTAACGCACGATTAGCAGTGTCAATAAAGTTTAGATATGGTTCACCTGTACGATATCTTACCTCTAGAATTTGTTCCCATAACTTCCTTGCTCTCATTGTCTCACGAACTGTATCGTCATTGGGGTCTTTTAAATCCCACCACTCGTTTCTTTCAACTGCTCTCATGAAATCGTCAGTTACATTTACTGCATGGTGCAAGTTAAGGTTCTTACGATTAACATCACCTGTAGGAACTCTCATGTTTAAGAATTCAATGATGTCTGGATGTGATACATCCATGTACGCAGCATAAGAACCTTTCCTTGTCTTACCCTGTCTGTATGCTGTCATGTCTGCATCAACTGTGTGCAGAAACGGCATTGGGCCTGGCGCTTTGTCGGATACTGCTCGTACATCTGACCAGTGACCACCGACACCACCACCCTTCACAGAAAGCCATCTTAGTTCCGCTGTATGGTCAATAAGACCTTCTAATGAATCTGGAACATAAGTTAGAAAACAAGAAATAGGTAACGCCTTTACCTTCTGTCCAGGCAAAGGTGCATTTGATAATACAGGTGATGCAAACATGAACCACCCCTTTGAAACGTAATCGTAAATTCTTTGTGCGAGTTCCATATCTCCATATGAATATGCAACTGATGCTCTTGCAAACGCTTGTTGTGGACTAAACTCACCCTCTACACAATAATAATCTTTTAACAATTTTTCTGCTTGTTCTGATAAGGTTTTATCTCTAGTGAAATCTACATTGATACCTAGATACTTTGAGTCCATCACCATTGGGAACTCCACAATCTCTGCTGTTTGCATTTTCTATCTCCTATATTTTTTTCCATGTCTGAAGGGCAACCTTTGCTGATAATCCTTGAAGGGTATTGTTATGTATAATATCCATAATCTCTGAAGCGTCCATTCCAGACAATATCATATCGTTAATGTCCTTTTGTCGCACATAATCAGGCCACACCACTATCCTATAATTCTCATCAATCGCCTTCTCTATTTGTTTAATTACTTCCCTGTTCCTTGGTTCGTTATCTGGAACAAGAACTGCCTTATCTTTATATTGAGGTACACGCAAATCACTCTGAGCAACCGCAATACAGTTTGGTATAAAAAGACTATCAATAGGGCCTTCCACGACAAAAATATTCCTATTAGTGTCAACCCTATCAAGTCCGAATATTTTAGGTACATTTTCATCAAGAATGATGGTGATGTACTTTGGTTTCTCTCTCCCAAACGCTCTCCCTTGGTATGCGAATATATCACCATTGGAATCACGAAACGGAATCACCATCCTTGGGTGGTCACCATCCAAGGTGGGAAACTTATTTGGAACTAACTGGTTAGTCCAAGAATAAAACTGATTGACCAGATAGATATCATTATCATTAGGAATTCTTCGGTCTTCAATGAACCGATAAGCAGGATGCTCTTTTCCAATTTCCCTAAAACTTTTGACATTCTTGAAGATACCTTTCTGGTTAAAGACAGGTTTCGGTATATCGAATTTTGGGTTCTCGACATGGCCACCCCTACCTGTAGCGGTGTGACCTTCCTTGTACCGTTCTAATATATAGTCATCATGAACCTTAGAGTCTATGTGTTTTATCAAATTAGATAAATTAGTTCCCATACTACAGTTGTGACACTTGTAGAACAAATCACTCTTCTTACGAAAGACGAACCCTCTCGCTTTCGATTGACTCTTTTTAGAATCCCCACAGAATGGACAACGAAAGTTCCAGAGATAATCACTCTTCTTCTTGAACCGTTGTAACCTGTGTGATATTAGATTAAGATATTTAAGGTCTATGTACATACTCATAGAACAGAGTATATACATTTACATAGGGAATGTCAAGACCTTTTGTAGAATAAACCCTATGACGATTGACCCACCAATGATGAGCCATCTCCACTTCTCTAAAACACCAACCCTCTGCGACAATTCTTCACGCATCTTACGAAAGTGTTCTTCTTCAATTTTACTGTGTGCATTCATCTGTTCGACAAGTCTTCGTTCCATGTCACCCATAGACTTATGGGTTTCTTTTGCGTTGGACGTAATGCGAGAATGTAACTCCATTATATTTTCGGTAAGTTTTTTCTCTTGTTCGTCCAATGCCTCTTCCTGTCTAATTAACTTCTCTTCATGCACTGCCATGATTGTATGTAGTGAACTGGAAACCTCAGCAATCTTTTCAATAGCAGAATCAAGACGGACATGGATTTGTTTCATATCCGTCACTTCTCTTTTCAACAATGCAATTTCGGTTTCCACAGACACTTTTTAACCCTTTACGCCAGGCAACCCATCAACAAACCCAAGGATGTTGCCACCATCATCTACTTCCACTTGAAGTTTTTGACAAGACCATCTTGCACCACCTTCGTATTCTTTCTCTGGGTCAATTTGCATATTTCTTTCGACTGTCCTCTTTGTCTTCAAACAATCAGTTAATCCATCACGAACTGTGTATTCAATTAATTCACCATTTCCTATGTACAATAACAAAACGAACTCTATTACTTTCATTAGTGTGTTCCATTCTTCCTTAATTCCAGTTGAGAATCTTTGATTTTCTCAATCGCTTCTTCCAACTGATTAATTCGTTTCTCATAAAATTCCATAGTTAATTTTTGTTGTTGGTCAAAAGGTGCTTGACCAGTTTCAATTTCAGTTGTGAGTTTTTCCAACTCGCCTGCAAGGTGTTCTATCAACATGAACTGTTCACTATCTGCTGGAAGAGAGCCCATCTCGCCTCTCGGCCATTTAATTCTAAATTCCGTGTTCATAGTAACATCATTATTCATCATCGTTTGTTGAGTTTCTATTTGATTTAGTCGCTCAACGATACCAAAGTACGCCCATGTGGCGATGGAAGCACCAGCAATCATTGAAAGGATATTTCTTAATGGTAATGCTACTTCGGTATTGTCACTAATCTTAGCCATAATCTTTCTCCATTATTATTTATACTTTGTCAAAACTTTGACAAATGTAATAATTTGACAAGGTTCTGTGTCAAAGTTACTTACTAACTACAACCTCTTCGTTTCTTTTTCTGTGTCCATTCCACGCAACAAAACCACCAACTCTTAGTGCCCAGTATGCAAGGTAATTCAAAAAGTGAAAACCATTTTGTTCGATATTGATATCTCTGAATATCTGGTCTGCTTGTTTCTGGGTAATCTTACCCATTGTTTCTTTCTGACCAGATTTAAGTAGAGTTTCATATTTGTATGCATAGTCGTGTACAAGTCCACCCATAAGAAGAACACCTGTCGGTGATAACCATGTGTGTAAGAACTTGGGTATTGATGCACCGTCAAATTTAAAACCCTGTGGAATAATGTACTTCTCTCCCATGATAGTAAACGACCAATCGTCTGCGACTTCCCAATGTCGAGTACCAGTTAACCACATCCAAATCGCACTCCAAAATCCTTTGCCTGCGGTTGGGATTGGGATTGGTCTTAGTTGTGGCATTACATTGTACTCAAATCCTATTCTTTTGTGTTTGTTATCCACACCAAACATATTGATAATGAATCCTACTGCAATTAGTATACCAACTACGGTAAACTGCCACCACGTTACTGCTAAATCAATAACAATATTAACCATCTGTTCCATCTATTTTCTCCTCTGACGGTTTTACCGCCTCCTCATAATAGAGTATAATTTGTTTTTGTTGTTCAATATACCTTCTCAGTTCTGCAAAGTTCTTTGATAGGTTTTCATAATCTTTGACAGATATTGCGATATATGAATCTGCACCGTTCTTTGCTTCAAACTCTTTTTTGAATTCCTCAAAATTTTCAGATGGTGACACTACATATATCTTAACGTCATTCATCCGTACTTGTTTAGGATGAGGCACAGTTGGTATCTGTCTCTCTACAAGTTTTGTTACCGTAACAATTTCTTTTTCTGGTTTAAACCCAACGCATCCACTAATCAGTAGTGTCGTCAGTAACAGACTCAAGGTCATCCCAAAGTTTATCTGTCGCATTTTGCATCCTCTTTTCAATTAACCCAGGCTTCTTGTTTGCGAGGTGGGTTAGATTGTGTTTGTTTAATGTCTCACGCAACTCATCTCCATACTCTTCTGACTTTCTCAAGTCCTTATTCAGTTGGTCAGTCAGTGCGTTTAACCTTATATTGTTTTCTGTCATCTTTGTGATAGTCGCTTGGTTCTCTTCGTTTGCAACCTCTAACTTTGCGTTGTTCTCACGCAATTGTGCAATGGTTGCCTGCGTTGTATCATAATAATACTTGGCGGCGTATGCTGCACCGCCAAGTAATGCGACTATGAATATAATTGCATATAATCTAATCATTTTATCTCCAAGGCAACATGGTTAAACCGATTTGATTAATTAGTAGTTCTAGAACCACAAAGAATAAACCGCATCCACCGATTTGCCATGCCCACCATTTCCAACCTTCCAAACTGTCTGCCCAAGCTCTAAACTTTGAGTTTCGTGCTTTCTCATATGCACCAGACTTTTCTCCTATCTTATCTGCCCACCAATTACCATCAGTGATATTTTTGAGCATGACAAGAGGCCATAGTATAATTTTGAATGGCCAGAATATGATACGCAATAATTTCATTACTCAGATTTCCACATCGTCCACAATCCCCATGCAATTGCTACACCAGCAGCAATCTTTGCAAGAGGTGCCATGAAAAGAATCATAAGACCAAGTGCAATACATACCGCACCATCCCATGTAGTCCTTTCACCTACTCTGTTTTTAATCCAGTTAATCATGTTAGTCTCCTATATTGCTCAAAGGCAAGTTTTGTATTACGAGTTTTAAAGTCCTTCTTACGCATAATTGTTTTCGCAACAAGTTCTAACTCACCCCCTTTGAGGTTTAATGCAAACGGCATATTTACGTCTGTTCGCATATCGTTTAACACTGCTTCGGCATCAGGCCCAAGTTGTGCTATTTTCTTACCAAACTTTTTATAAGACTGTTTGAACAATCTAGTTAGTTCGGCAGTAGTAATCTGTTTTTTGTTTCTTTCGTCATTCACCCTGTCGAGGAAATGTTTGGTGAATTCGACATCTATACCAACAGCACCAAACAATCTGTCTGCGTACTTCTCTAGTTGGTCTAAATCTGATTTGGTAATTTCTTTTTGTGCCTGAAGGTCAACAATTGGATTCATTGTTCCAAGACCAGCGGTCACTGCATTCGCATTTAGGTCTGCGATTGGTTTCTGGAAATTATATGCAACCTCTTTAA
>Ga0115012_10001875_pt1 | contig 12187 bp, 9 predicted proteins | sample TroAtlMetagenome_FD_88706 | JGI IMG/M metagenome (GOLD analysis project Ga0115012, IMG submission 88706) | Marine eukaryotic phytoplankton communities from Atlantic Ocean - Tropical Atlantic ANT10 Metagenome | ecosystem: Environmental > Aquatic > Marine > Oceanic | place: Tropical Atlantic Ocean...
ACGTGCGTCTTTAGGTCAAATTGGTAATCCATTGGATGGCAAAGGGATTGATTTAAAAGCACTAGAAATCAAAGAGTATCCTCTTGCAGAATCTAAATACTCCAAGCTATTAGAAGAGCGTGCCGCTTTAGGTGACCCAACAGCGCAGTTTGCGTTAGGTCAGTTGTTTGAGCGTGGTAAAGGTGGTGCCAAACAAGATTATGATAAAGCCATTGAGTACTACATGGACGCCATTGCTCAACAAGATTTAAAAGCAGAATACACGCTTGGCGTGCTTCACCTAACCGGCGTAGCGGGTAAGGTTGATTATAATCAAGCCGTGGGTTGGCTCAGTGATGCAGCATTCAAAGGTAACCCTGATGCACAATATTTGCTTGGTCGTTTGTATGAAGAAGGCTACAAAAACGAGCAAGGTGAGTGGGGCATTAAACCTAATGCCAAGCGTGCTAAAGGCATGTACTCACTTTCTGCATTTAATAAAAACCCATCAGGTGAATATCATCTTGCTGAGCTCTTGGTACGTGATAAAACCGGAAGCTTAACCGTGCAAGAAAAACAAAAACGTCATGCATTGATGAAGCGCTTGTATCAAGATGCCGCGAGTAAAGGCATTAAAGAAGCAACCTTACCTCTCGCTTTCTTTGAAGCCATGGAGTCTGGTTCTGAAGAGAAACAAGCCAATGCATTAAGTGTTGCTAAGGCAGAAGCAAAATCTGGCAATAAAAAAGCAGCACTACTCTATGCGCTTTTATTAGATAGAGGGATTGGTACGAGCCCAGATAAGGGTGAGGCCATCTATTGGTATGAACAAGCGGAAGATAGCCCTGTTAGTGAGTTTGTTTTAGGTAGTTATTATGCTTTAGGTGAGGGTATGGGCGAAGACAAAACCAAAGCCAAAGAGCTGCTTAAGAAAGCTTCAGAGCAAGGTTTTTCATTCGCGGATTTAAACCTCGCCATTCTTGAAAAGCAAGAAGGTTTGCCTTATCAAGACAATCTAGATAAAGCGCATGATAGAGGTAATGCACGTGCAAGTTTATTGCTTGCCGATGCAGCACTTGAACATGCTGAAAGCGAAGAAGGCTTAAAAGAGGCAAGAGATATTTATACCAAGCTTGCTCTGCGTGGCGATAGAGATGCACAACTCAAACTTGGCTTTCTTTATGAAAAAGGTTTGGGTGGTGTAAAAGATTTTCAAACCGCCAAGCATTGGTATGAGTTATCAGCCAAGCAAGGTCAGCCTGAAGCGCAGTTTTTATTGGGTCGGCTGTATCAAAACGGTGAGCTTGATAAATATCCTGATTATATCTCAGCTAAAAAATGGTATGAGCAAGCAAAAGATGCTTACCCACCAGCTGCGATTGCATTAGGCTATGTTTATGAAACCATTGATAAAAACTATGCCAAAGCGAAAGATGCGTATCGTATTGCCGCCAATAAGCAGCACCCTACTGCAGCTTTCAACCTAGGGCTTGTATACCAATACGGAAAAGGCATCGAGGCCAATCCTAAAGAAGCTGAAACCCTGTTTTTAGAAGCAGAGCAAAAAGGCTTGGTTGAAGCTATGGTACAACTCGGTGAGCTCAACTACAGCAGTGATGGCTTTAGAAGCGATAACGCTGCCTTTGATTGGTACCAAAAAGCAGCTGCGAAAGATGATCGCGAAGCCTTATACTATGTTGGTCTTATGGCTGAGGAAGGTAAAGGCTGCACCAAAGACATGATGCTTGCCGCCGAGAACTATAATCGAGCTGCTGAAAAAGGCAATGCCAAAGCCGTTTTAGCTTTGGCTAAGCTTTATGAAACAGGTGAGGGCGTTGCCAAAAACCCTGAAGAAGCAGCAAAACTGTACCAAAGCCTTGCTGATAGAGGTAATGGCTATGCGCAATATCAACTTGCCATGCTCTATGCCAATGGGCATTTGGGTGAGGCAAGTGAAGATAAGGCGAAGCGTTTACTTAAAGCCGCAAGTGAAAATGGTTGCGAAAAGGCGGCACATGCACTGCAGTTTATGAATGCGAAAAGCGGTGAAAAAACAAGCTTTATTGCACCAGCCAATGCTGGGGTACAAAACGCTTGGAATCAGAAGTCTTGATTGATACTATCAGCTCCTTAGTTTTTAGATTTAGGGAGCTGATATGCGACACAAACTTGAGTATGGTGTTGGTCTTTTTCAACAGCAAGACTACCAACACAATAAAGCATTATATGAAAGTATAGCGTTAACCCACTTGCCGGGTGCCGCCATGATTACTTGTGTCGATGCACGCATAGACCCCAGCAGTTTAACTCATACAGCACCCAACGAACTTAGTGTTGAGCGCACACTCGGTAACGTGCCGAGCAAAGCTTATTTAGAGTTTGTGATTAAAGGTAAGGGTGTGAAGGACGTCGTGCTTTGTGGGCACTCAGACTGTGGTGCCGTTCAAGGAAGCCTTTATCCAGATACAGTGGCTCATCTCGAGCATACAACACAAGAGCTTAAGGCGACCATTCCAAATCGTAATGCGCTATTAGAAGGCTTCGAGCAAGGTGACGAAGTAAGATATGCCGTACTTCGCAATTTAATTTACCAACGAGACAAAATGCTTGGGTATGACTTTGTGCAAGAGGCGATACGCGAAAATGGTCTCAAAGTGCATACTTGGTATTACGATATCGGCTCGGGCGATGTTTTAATTTTTGATGAGGAAACACAGCAATTTATACCTTTGACCACTGATGCTGCAGATGCAACAGTCAGTGGTCATACAGGTGCCTCAGAGGTTGTGCCTTAACTCACAAAGCAAGAAGAAGCAGCATCATTATCTAAGTTTGGCTGTTGGTTACAGCTTGGTTGTTCGTGGTTGTTAGGTCGTGATGGTCTTTGTACATCAATAATCGGATGAGCCTGTCGGATGTTACGAATACGAGTGTTCGCACCTGCTACATCAGTGTTTTCGAGCTCACCCTCGATGATGCTTGTTAAAGCTCGTGCAGCACGACTTACGGCAGGTGCATTGTTTCTTGTCACCTTGGCTTCAAGTTGTTTGCCCAAGTCTTTTAAATTGTTAAGCAGCATTTCCTTTGCTTCACTGTTGCCTTCTAATCCTTGCTTTTCTTGTCCGTGAAAATTGAGTAGCGCACAGTCATAGTACGCACAGAGTTTAGGGTTGTGCTTATCAAAAGGAATACGTGCATACTGCACATCGCCGTTATAGTAGCGATAGGTTTCACTATCAATGGTTATGTTGGCAGGGTGTTTCATGTCTTCCCGATGTATAGGGTGCGGCAGAGTATAGCTATCAGTATTAAACATATAATTGATACTGTCATGGTCGAATATATGAAAGTGTCCAGCTTGAGGACTGCAGTGCCATGGGCTATCGTACCCACTTCTATATTGCTTAATGACTAAAGTTGCCTTATCTTTGCTGGGGGCATCAAGGGTTATTGCACATTGCAGACCTACATCGCGCAGTGTTTTTCGCCAAGCATTTTCAACTTCGAGCTCCGCAAGTTGGTTTGGTGAAAGTTGTCGGTGTGACTCATCAAATATAGTGCGATACCCGCTCAGCATATCATCTAAGCTTGAAGCATTGCTCTCAGAGGAGTCAAAAGAGTCACAGCGCTCATAAAGGACTTCAGAAGCATCTTCTCCTGCCTGAGAGTTATGAGCGTCATCGGATGATGAGCCTGCGCCTGCACCAGGAGGAATATCTTTAGCAGGTGTTTGGTCAGCACCAGAAAGGTAGCGCTCAGCATATACCACCGACTTTGCGACTCTATCGGCGGCGGCAATACCACCGTTTAAGTTATTTTTAACATCATTTTTGAAGAGGTCGCTAAAGCCATCAAACCCATAGCCACTGCCTTGCATCACAGCGTTCAGTGGCGAGCTTAGCAGGCTCAAGCTTTGAAGTACCAGTGTTGTTAGGGTTGCTGTTGCAACGTAGGCTAAGCTTGCAAAGCCTCGAGCAAGCATGTTTAAAGCGTAATATTCGCCATCGGTTGGTGCATAGCGCTTGTCCTTACCTAAAATGATGTCTTCAAAGGCAAAATAGAGACTGCTGCCCAGCATAAATACCGGCAGTATCACAAGGTTTACAAGACTATATGCGGGATAAAGAATCAGGTTTACCAGTACAGCGCTTAAGCGAATCAATAATTCTTTCATAAAACTTCCTATATAAACTACTTAGGTTTAAGGTTGGTATCAAACGGGTTCGGCAGGGATGAACGTTGCTGTTCTTGTTGCTCTTGTTGTTCTTGCTCTTTCTTAGGTCCTTCTTTTGGTGTTAGGTCTGGTGTTTGGCGGGCCTCCTGAAGTTGAAATTGTCTGGATGTGCTCGATTCAGTAATCGTTGCTTGGTTCAATCTTTCGGCATTGCGGATGAGTGATTGCATGTCTTGAAAGCTGAGTGACGGGTCAGCACCTGGTTTGATGGTGCGCTCTTCAGCGAGCTTATTGGGTGAGCCCATACGATTGGTGGCTTCAATATCTTGATGTAAGGCATGCTTAAAAGCATCATTCATATGAATCATGTTTCTTTCAGCGCGACCATGCTTGATTTCATCTTTCATCAGCTCGTAGCTTTGTGTACGCAGCTTGTTGTTTTGGGTTTCAAGCTCTTGTCGCTCTTTTTCTTCAGCTTCTTCTTTTGCCTTGTTCTCTGGAGAAGGTGCAAGCCTTGGCGTGAGTTGGAACATGGCGTTTTGGTTTTGCACAAACTGATTGGTTAAGTTGACGATATCTATATGGAGTTGTGCTGTGCGCTCGACATGTTCTTGCAACTTTTTGGTGTTCTCATCCATGGCTTTTTGGTGAGTTTTGTTGAGATCTTCTCTTACACTACGCAGTTGTGGCTCTAAGTCGTCATGGCGCAAGGCTGACTCGTGCCTTTCTTCTTCGGTTAAATCTTCAAGAGACTTGCCTTTTGGCACGAGGTGATACGTTTCACCATCATGCACCACGTCTTTGTCCTGTTTCATATCTAAAAGCAGCTCTTTCATCGTATCTGGTAGTAAAGCTTGTTCTTCTTCGGAAAGTGCTAAAAGGGCTAGTGTATCTTTGGATGTTTTTTCTAGAACCTTTTCAACTTTATCTTCTAGGTTAAAGAGCTGACTCAGCATTTCCCACTCGAGTTTATGCACCTGCATTTCGGTGTTTTTTTCGTTTAGACTTTCTTGCAGCGCCTCTTTTGCAAGTGCGCGAAACGGTAGTGCGTGCTGTGCTGTGGGCACACCGGTACTAGGCGTGCTCGCAGTAGATGATGTTTTGGTCGCGTTTCTTTTTTTAGCATTTTGCGCTTGGTTTTGAGCTTGTTGTTTATGCTCTTTGGCTTCAGCTTTCTCTTCTTTTAGGGCAAGAATGGTCATGGCAAGGTTGCGTTGCTTAGCTCTTTCTCTAAGCATAAACTGTAAGTTGTCTTTATTAGCCTCAGCCAGTTGTGCAGCTTCGAGTACTTTAGCAATATAGCTCTTGCCTGCAGGCGTTTTTAGCCAACCCGTGATATCTTGGGAGCCACTCCCACCAAAGGTGCTCATGAGCTTGGTTGCTTTTTGGGTTTGTTGTTTTAGAACGTCAGACTCAATCTCTCTCGTGACTTGCTGAAACCAAGCTTCTACGGCTTTCGCTTGCTTGTGGTTCAGTTCAGGATTATCTGGTAGGGCAGTTTTTTTTCCTTGAGGCATGACAAATGAGCTCCATATCACTAAAATACGCATATATTGTACATTAATTGAAGTTAAATGATAAGTAAATGTGGCTATATAGCTTTGGTTGGCCGACCTAATGTAGGTAAATCAACGCTTTTGAATAAGATTTTAAAGCAAAAGTTAAGCATCACCTCAAGAAAACCGCAAACCACACGTCATGCGATTCGTGGTGTTTATACCAAAGATGAATATCAAATGATCTTTGTCGATACCCCTGGTGTGCACCAAACCGGCGGCAAAGAAATGCATAAACTCATGAACCAAGCGGCACTGACGGCTTTGTATGACGTGGATGTGATTGTGTTTTTGGTGGACCCTTTTAAATTCAACGAAGAAGACGAGCGGGTGTTAGCCAACATCAAAAAGCATGATAAGCCTTGTATTTTAGCTGTCAATAAAATCGATAAGCTTGCGGATAAAGATGCTTTGCTGCCTACACTTGAGGCACTGCATGCCAAGCATGATTTTACAGCGCTGATTCCGCTATCGGCAAAAACCGGTAAACAAGTAGAAACCTTGCTTGAAGCACTGAAGCCTTATATGCCAGAAGGCCCGCATTTATTTGATGAGGATGATATTACTGACCGTTCTGCACGGTTTCTATGTGCTGAGCTCTTACGTGAAAAAATCTTTAGACTTTGTGGGCAAGAGCTTCCGTATGCTACAACCGTTGAGATTGAGTCTTTTGCTAAGAAAGGTAAGGCGTTTCATATTCAAGCATTGATTATGGTCGATAAAGAAAATCATAAACGCATGATCATCGGTGAACGAGGCCAAAAGTTAAAAGCCATTGCCAGTCAAGCACGGCTTGATATGGAAAGGCTGATTGAAGAGCCGGTCTTTTTAAAGTGTTTTTGTAAGGTAAAATCAGGCTGGTCGGATGATATGCGTACGCTCAGGCAGCTTGGTTACGATGACTGAGGGCTTAAACGCATATTTACTGCATCATCGTGCCATGAAAGGCAGCAGCACACAGGTTTTTTTTATCACGCGTGAGACAGGCTTAGTGCGAGCATTTTGCCGAGCAGGACGCAGCAAAACCATGCGCGCGACCTTACAACCTTTTACCCCACTTTGGCTGACCACCAAAACCAAGCATTTTGGCGTACAAGTCGATAAAGTCGAAGTTGCAAATCCGGCACATGTTTTACAGCAAGATGGTTTGATTGCAGGGCTATACCTCAATGAGCTTTTGTTTAAGCTGCTGAAGCCTGAAGGCGATGATATTGAGCTGTTTGGCCTTTATGAACAGGCTCTTAGAGGCTTGGCCTTAGCAACGACCAAGCCCGAACTAGAAATATGTCTAAGACAGTTTGAGTTTCAATTGCTGGAGGTATTGGGGTACGGCCCCTCATTCAGCGAAGAAGCAGACACAGGGGATGCCATACAAGCTGATAAGCAGTATGTGTTTGTCCCCAAAGAAGGTTTTAGCGAAGCAAGTGTGGGTATTTCAGGGGCAAGCATTCTTGCTATAGGCAACCATGCCTATGCTCATCGTGAAGTATTACGTGATGCTAAGCGTATCACGCGTATGGCCATTGATGCTTTATTGGATGGTGAGGCCATCAACACACGTGAGCTTTATGTACAAGTATCTTAAGGAGTATAGATGTCTAGACCGATTTATTTAGGTGTGAATATAGACCATGTGGCAACACTCAGACAAGCGCGTGGTACGCGTTATCCAGACCCTCTTAAAGCGGCTTTAGACGCAGAAGAAGCAGGGGCAGATGGTATTACCTTGCACTTTAGAGAAGATGCGCGCCATATTCAAAAACATGATGTTTTGCGATTTAAAGAAAGCCTGCAAACACGAATGAACTTAGAGCTTGCAGTCACAGATGAGATGGTAAGCTTGGCTGAGCAAGTTAAGCCCGAGCATGTTTGCTTTGTACCTGAGAAGCGTGAGGAGCTTACTACAGAAGGGGGCTTAGATGTTGTCAGCCATTTTGACGCCGTCCAGATTGCGACCACACGTTTAAATCAAGCTGGAAGTGAGGTATCGTTATTTATAGATCCTGTAACTTCACAAATCGAAGCTGCTTATGAAGCAGGGGCGAAAGTGATTGAGCTGCATACAGGTTGTTATGCCGATGCCACAACACCTGCTCTGCAATTAAAAGAGCTTGAAAGGTTACAAACAGCAGCTGTGTTTGCAGATGAGATGGGCTTTACCGTAAATGCAGGTCATGGGCTACACTATCATAATGTAAAGCCTATTGCGGCTATACCAGAGATTCACGAATTGAATATTGGCCATGCCATGATTGCGCATGCTGTGTTTGTGGGTTTAAAGCAAGCCGTAAGGGAAATGAAGCAGTGCATGTGGGAAGGACGCCATGAATCCATCACAAAATAGCATTATTATTCGTCTTGCCGGTGATTCAGGCGACGGCGTACAGCTTATAGGTGAAGAGCTCACCATCACGGCAGCACTCTCTGGAAAAGAGGTGAGAACGCTACCCGATTTTCCGGCAGAAATCAGAGCGCCCCAAGGTACGGTGTCAGGCGTGTCTGGGTTTCAGCTTGCCATGGCATCAGAGGCACTTTTTACCGCAGGCGAAACGTTAGATGTGCTGGTGGCGTTAAATCCTGCGGCCTTAAAAAAAGCTCTGCCTTACTTGAAGCCCGGTGGTTTGCTGATACTAAATGAAGATAGCCAAAGCACCAAAGATTGGAGCAAGGCGGGCATTGCAGAGGACGACGTGCCTGATATGCTTGAGCACTACCAAGTCATTCATGTGCCTCTGGTTTCAGAAACCATCAAAGCGTTAGAAGATGTGGATGTATCTACGACTGAAGCCAAAAAAGCAAAGAACTTTTATGTCCTTGGGTTGGCATTATGGTTGTTTGAGCTTGATACTTCTCATGCCCTTAATTTTATTAAGCAGAAATTCAAATCAAAACCAGAAATCCAGAAAGGCAACCAAAAAGCATTACAAGCAGGTTATAACTACGGATTAACGCTTGAGCTGCAAAAACAAGACTTTATACTCCATAATATGCCTAGAGCAGAAGGGGACTACCGTCAAATCACGGGTGTGGATGCAGTCGCGATGGCGCTTGCAACCCTTGCAACAGAAACCAAAACTCGCGTGTTGGTTTCGGGGTATCCTATTACACCCGCATCGGCCGTATTACACGCGGCAGCACCACTTAATGACTTTGGTGTTGAACTTATACAAGCAGAAGACGAAATTGCCTCGATTGGTGCTGCTTTGGGCGCCGCATATGGTGGCGCACTTGCATTAACCTGTACTTCAGGACCAGGCCTTGATTTAAAAACAGAAATGATGGGCCTTGCTGTGGTGGCAGAGTTGCCTTTGGTGATTTTAGATGTGCAGCGTGCAGGTGCTTCAACCGGGCTGCCTACTAAAACTGGGCAAAGTGACTTAAACCAAGCACTGTTTGGCCGGCATGGCGAGGCACCCATGCCTGTTTTAGCAGCAACCTCACCTGCGGATTGTTTTGAGACCATCTTGCAAGCTTTTTCGATTGCAGTTAAAGCCATGACCCCTGTGATTGTCTTGATGGATGCCTATCTTGCCAATGCAGCAGAGCCTTGGCGCATACCAGATATTAATACCCTGGAAATGCCAGATATTCAGTATCATACCGATGAAAAACCTTATGCACGTAACGAGCATTTAGCACGTAGTTGGAATACACCCGGCAAAGCAGGTTTCATTCATCAATTGGGTGGCCTGGAAAAAGCCGGTGTGATGGGGGAAATCAGTTATGAGGCTGATAATCATGCCGAAATGGTAAGCCTCCGTGCTGAAAAAGTGCTTAAAGTCAGTGATGATTATGCGCCACTTAGCATTGAAGGCGACAAAGAAGCAGAGGTGCTCCTAGTCAGCTGGGGCAGCACTTATGGCAGTATTCAGGCGGCTCGAGCAACACTTGATATACCTGTTGCCCACGTGCACCTAAAGCATGTATGGCCACTGCCTCCTGATTTAGAAGGTACGGTTAAAGCATACAAGCGCGTGCTTGTGCTCGAGCTTAATACCGGTCACTTATGTACGCTTATGCGTGCGCAGTATTTGGTGGATGCAAAATCTATAGGTGTATGCACAGGTCAACCTTTTACAACCACAGCATTGGTATCAGCCATACAAAAGGAAGTCGAGCATGTCTAAACCTTTAACCAAAGCAGATTTTACCAACGAGCGCGAAGTGCGCTGGTGTCCTGGCTGCGGCGACTATGCCATTTTAGCAGCATTACAAAAAACTTTGCCTAAACTTGGTTTGCCGCCTGAAAAACATGTGTTTATCTCAGGGATTGGTTGCTCAGGTCGCTTGCCTTATTACATGAATGCCTATGGCTTTCATACCTTGCATGGCAGAGCACCCACCGTTGCCACAGGTCTTAAAGCCATGCGTGATGATTTATGTGTATGGCTTATCACAGGCGATGGCGATGGCTTAAGTATTGGTACCAACCATTTGGTGCATATGCTTAGGCGTAATATGGATATTAATATCATCTTAGTGAATAACCAAGTGTATGGTTTAACTAAGGGCCAGTACTCACCTACATCACCGAAGGGGATGGTCACCAAAACTTCACCGGACGGTGTGGCGGTGGATGCATTAAATCCTATGATGCTTGCACTTGCCTCTGGCGCAAGCTTTGCCGCACGCGGGGTCGATAAAGATCCCAAACATTTGGGTGAGCTCATCGAGGCAAGCTTTCATCATCAAGGCACATCCTTTTTAGAAATATACCAAGATTGTCATATTTTTAATCCTGGTGCTTTTGATGCTTTCTCGACCAAAAGCAATCGCGAGCAGCATGTGGATTATCTCAATGATGCGCCCAATGATTTATCTCGTGCTATGGAGCTATCACAGCTTACTTTTCCGGAGCATCCTGTACCTCTTGGTATATTTTACCGAGAGGCACGAGAAGGTTTTAAGCTCGAAAATAACGGCCACAAAAAAAGGGCCGATTTAGAGACCCTTCTTCGTGCTAAAGCAAGCTTTAAGGTAGAGGCTTAGTCTCTACCAGAAAACGCGCTTAAGATATGCAGCAAGCTGATGAACAAATTATAGATAGCCACAAACAGTGATACTGTAGCTACGATATAATTTTGCTCACCACCATGAATAATTTCACTGGTGTGGAACAAAATCAGCCCAGAAGAAATCAAGATGAAAGCCGCTGAGATGAACAGTTGCAATGCTGGCATTTGGAATAAGAAGCTTGCAATCATCGCAAGAAAGGCCACCATCACAGCCACAAATAAGAATCCACCTAAGTAGTTGAAGTTTTTACGTGTGGTCAGTACATAGCCAGATAATGCTAAGAAAATAAGCCCAGTACCACCAAGTGCCGTACCAATCAGCTGTGCGCCATTAGAAAAGGTTGCAATATAAGCGTTAAGCATAGGCCCAAGTGTGTAACCCATAAAGCCAGTAAACGCGAACACGCTTGCCAGACCCCAAGGGCTATTTTTAAGTGCATGGGTTAAAAAGATAAGGCCATAAGCACCAACGATAAAAAACAATGGATGCACAGGGGGTGCATGCATAGCAAATGAGGTATAGGCCATCAAAGCACTGAACATAAAGGACATGCTTAGTAGAAGGTAGGTGTTACGTAACACCTTGTTGGTTGCAAGTATAGACTCGGTCTGACGTGCAATCGATGCAGTGGTGCGTTTATTCATAGTCACAAACTCCGGTTGGTCATAGTGATGAAGCTAATACATAAGATATAGGCGAGATAGGTATTTTTCAAGTATCATAGCTGTAGAAAAAACAAGGAACGACCATGTCCAAAGTTGCTGTGGCACAAATAAATAGTAGAGACTCTGTAGCTCTGAACCTAGAAACAGTAGCAAGGCTTTGCCAGTCTGCAGAAAAAAATCAAGCAAATATGCTGGTATTACCAGAAAACTTTGCTTTCATGGGTAAAGATGAATTAGCAAAACATGCCATTGCCGAAACCGAAGGCGAGGGGGAGATTCAAGCAACGCTAAGTAAGCTTGCCAAGGCGCATAAGCTTTGGATTATAGCTGGAACAGTGCCTCTCAAAGCAACAGAAGAAAAAGTATGGGCCGCGTGCTTGGTATACAATAGCGAGGGCGTTGAAGTTGCTCGCTATGACAAAATTCATTTGTTTGATGTTGAAGTGTCAGCTTCAGAAAAATATCTAGAGTCACAAAGCTATTGCCCTGGAAAGTCTATAAAGGTTGTCGAAACACCTTGCGGTACTGTTGGACTTAGCACTTGTTATGATGTACGGTTCCCTGAGATGTATCGCATGCTGCAAAAGCAGGGCGCGACTTTATTTACTGTCGTTGCAGCATTTACCGAAGCGACAGGCAAGGCACACTGGCATACCTTACTGAGAGCACGAGCCATTGAAAATATGTGTTACGTGATAGGCTCAAACCAAGTGGGCATGCACGCAAGCGGTCGCAGAACCTACGGGCATAGTATTATTATTAGTCCGTGGGGTGAGGTGCTGGCAGAAGCATCGGCA
>Ga0115012_10001876_pt1 | contig 12173 bp, 8 predicted proteins | sample TroAtlMetagenome_FD_88706 | JGI IMG/M metagenome (GOLD analysis project Ga0115012, IMG submission 88706) | Marine eukaryotic phytoplankton communities from Atlantic Ocean - Tropical Atlantic ANT10 Metagenome | ecosystem: Environmental > Aquatic > Marine > Oceanic | place: Tropical Atlantic Ocean...
AGTGGATTGGCTTCGGGAAAATATGCAGCAGCGCTGCCGCGGGGAATGTCGTATGGGATGGCGTAGAAGGACTGCACGGTGCGCTGCTCTTCCTGCCAGTGACTGGTGATATCAATGAGACTTACTGGCGCAATGTTCCTGTCCTTCATATCGTCTGGATTCATGAAGAGAACCCGGCGCCCGAGTCCAACCCCCCGATAGCGATCGTTGAGACCATAAACCGTGGTATTGAACTGATCGTGGCTGCGCAGGGTCTGCAGAATGAGGCGCCCCTCGCTGACCTCGAATTGCTCGAAGGCCGCTGCGGAGAAACAGGCCTTTCCATCTGGAGTGTCCCAGCTTCGCTCTTTCGCTCCGTTGGGCAGATAGAAGCCCCCATCTTTCCTCGCTCGCTCGTTGTAACTCTCGAATCCAGGCACCACGCGTTCGATGGTTTCCCGGATGTGGTCGTAATTGTCGCGAAACCGCCGCCAGTCAATCGAAGTTCGCTCAGCGAGAGTAGCCTCGGCCAGGCGGGAAATGATGTATGCTTCAGATCGTAATGCAGGGGAGGCTGGTTCAAGAGTGCCCCGAGACCTTTGGACAACTCCCATGGAGTTTTCACATGTGACAAATTGAGGTCCGGATTTCTGTTCGTCATGCTCTGAGCGTCCCAGACAGGGGAGGATCAGGCCGATGTTGCCCGTGTGAAGGTGCGAGCGGTTGAGCTTGGTGGCAATGTGAGCGGTCAGGCGACAATTCTCCAGAGCGGTAGAGGTGAAATTCGTATCCGGTGCGGCCTGTAGAAAATTGCCTCCGAGGGCGAGAAATACCTGCCCCGGGTTCCGGTGCATGGACAGGATGGCGTTGACGGTGTCATGGCCATGCTCCCTCGGGCACCTGATGCCGAATTCTCTATCGAGAGCGGCAAGAAAGGCTTCCGGCATCCTTTCAAAAATCCCCATGGTGCGATCTCCCTGCACGTTTGAGTGTCCCCGAACGGGACAGAGCCCAGCGCCTGGTCTACCGATAGCGCCAAGTAAAAGGTGGAGGTTCGCGATTTCCCGGATCGTGGCTACCGCGTTACGGTGTTGGGTCAGGCCCATCGCCCAGCAGGTAATGAGTTTTTTTTCTCCACGCAGAATTGTATCTGCGAGTTTTTCGATCTCCGCGCGGGAGATGGAGCATTTGTCGGTCAGATCATCCCAAGATGCGGCTTCGCAGATGTTCCGGTAGGCTTCAATATCGCGGGTGTTCCGGGCGATAAATGGGTGATCGATCACAGTCCCCGGCCGGTCATTTTCGCGGCGGAACAATTCTTTGCCGAGGGCCCGGAGCAGAGCGAAATCTCCGTTGATTCGTACCTGCAGATATTGAGAGGCGAGGGGGGTCGCTTTATTCAAGAGGCCGCTTATTTTCTGGGGGTGAGCGAAGCCGAGAAGTCCGGCTTCCCTGAGTGGGTTGACGGCAACAATCCGGGCTCCATTCTCGACCGCTGTTTCAAGGGCCGAAAGCATACGGGGGTGATTGGTGCCGGGATTCTGGCCAATACAGAGAATGGTGTCCGCCTCGTAGAAATCCTCAAGGGTGACGGTTCCCTTTCCAATGCCAACGGATGCCTTCAGGGCCGCTCCGGAGGATTCGTGGCACATGTTCGAGCAATCTGGAAGGTTGTTAGTGCCAAAATGCCGGACAAAAAGTTGATACAGAAAGGCAGCCTCATTGCTTGCACGGCCCGAGGTGTAAAAGATCCCTTGATCCGGGGAGGGGAGAGAATTGAGCTCGTTGGCAATCAGGGTGAGTGCATCATCCCACGCAATGGGTTCGTAATGGGTGGCATTCTCCCGGAGAACGAATGGTTCGGTCAATCGCCCACGTTGATCGTGCCAGTAGTCTGACTGCTCACGCAGCTCAGTGACCGAGTAGCGGGCAAAAAATTCCCGGTCGACTCGGCGCAGAGTTGCCTCAGAGGCGATTGCTTTGGCTCCATTTTCGCAGAACTCCGTCTTGGTCCGATGATCGTCCGGGTCGGGCCATGCGCAGGAGGGGCAATCAAAACCATCAACCTGATTAAGCCCTAGGAGGGCCTTCGCCCCCTGAGTTGCCCCTGCCGAACGAAGAACGTGGTTGAGGGAGGAGGCGACAGCTGCTGCTCCGGCGGCCTTCTCCTTGGGGGCAGAAATCCTGGGTGGTTGCTCGGAGGCCATTATTTTCGCACTCGCTGGATGAAGCTCTGCCGCCGGTTCATTTCCCGACCGGATCAAGAGCTATGGCTAGAGAGCTCCAGCGCCCGTTTGACCTAACGGTCTGGTTGCAGGGAGCTTCTTGGGTGTGCCGCCATTTCCGGCATGAAGGGTTTTCAGAAGTCGGTCCTCTGGATGAAATGCGAGCAGTGAGCCAGCGGTGCGATTAATGGCTCCCGGTCTCGTGTCTTACGTCACTCAACCGGAGCCTTTCGGTGCGGGAGAATCCTATCATCGCAGGGCGTGTTAATGCTGCCGGCGACTTGGGATTATTTGACTCCCAGTTGTCCTAGGGCTCCGGGTAGGAGTGTCGAAACTTAAAGGGATTCGAGTCTACTTGGAGACTTCGTTAGTTTTGCCAGCAACCTTGGCGTTGCCCTCGATTTGAGGAAGCAACCCGGCCGCCAGAGCTTTCTTCAGGGAGTCTTCCGGCTTCCGGCTCCAGCGACGGACTGCAGCCTTGCTGAAGAGGTAAACCTTCTCTCCTTGGACATCAACACTTGGAGATTCCGGAGTGACGATGCGATCAGGGTAAACTGGACAGAACTTCTGCGGGAGGACCTTGATCTCGTCCAAGCCGAGCTCTTTCTCCATGCCCTTGAACTGAGGAAGAAGCTCACCCATCACCTTAATGTAGTATTTCGGAGACTGATTCCACAGCTTGACACAGGTTCCGCAGCAGAAGAGCACTTTCTTTCCCTCGAACTCGACGACTTCTTCCTCGTCGGTCTCGTCTTCGATCATAATCGGACACAGCTTGTTATCCGCGAGGGCCAGAGGGCTGAGGCCGAGGGACATAAGGGCAAATAGGCTGAGGAGTTTTTCTTTCATCATTCAGTCAGGAGTTAAGGTTTCTGGGGCGGATGTTTCTCGGTCCGCCTTATGTGTTATACGTGTACCAACCATTGATTATTCGGTCAAACACTGAAGTTTGTCGCTTTTTGCATCGATTTCCCTCCAGAGCTCCGGAAGGTATAGGGACAATTTCGCGCTAAACTGGTACAACTGGAGAGCAGACGAGAGGCGAAAGTGTGTCATTATTATCCCATGAAGCGAACGTCCCTTCCTCTTGTCATTGCTCTGGCGGTTGCCCTTGTGTCCTGCAAACAGGGAGAATCTGGATCCAATGATCAGGCTGGCGCTAATGGCAAAGCCCTCGTAAACGACCAGGCGGTGACGGAAGCCGAGGTTGTTGAGCATTACGCTAAGCTCGTTTCCGCGACCTACACCGACGCGTTCGCTTATGCGAAGACGATGCAGGGTGCCGTCAATGCCTTCCTTGCCGAGCCGACAGCGGAACTCATGCAGAAGGCCCGGGACTCCTGGACGGCAGCGCGATTGCCTTACCTGCAGACCGAAGTCTTTCGGTTTTACGAGGGCCCTATTGATGACGAGGATGGACCGGAGGGACTCCTGAACGCATGGCCGATGGATGAGGCCTACATTGACTACGTGGAGGGAAATGCGGGTTCAGGCGTCGTGAATAATGCGGCCGAGTTCCCGAACATTGACGCGGCTCTTATAGAGTCCTTGAACGAAAAAGATGGAGAGGCCAACATCAGCTGCGGCTATCATGCCATCGAATTCCTTCTCTGGGGACAGGACTTTTCTGCAGAAGGTCCGGGGGACAGGCCTTTCACCGATTACACGACCGCGGACAACGCAGACAGGCGCGGAGACTATCTGCGTGCCGTCACCAACCTTGTAGTGGAGAAGCTGGAGGGACTCGTTGCTGAATGGGTGCCTGAAAAGGACAACTATCGGGGAGAGTTCCTGAAGCTGCCCACCAGTAAGGCGCTCGAAAAGATAATGACCGGGATGTCAATGCTTAGCGGGTTCGAAATGGCTGCTGAGCGCTTGAACGTGGCTTACGACACCCAAGCGCAGGAGGACGAACACTCTTGTTTTTCTGATACCACCCACAATGACATGATCTACGACCTCGTTGGAATCCACAACGTGTGGACCGGTTCCTACAAGGATCTGAGCGGACCTGGACTGCAGGTTCTCGCTCAGGGCCTTAAGCCCGAACTTGCCGGGCAGCTTGGCTCCAAGATCGAGGATTCTGTTGCAGCCGCGAAGGCGATCCCAGTTCCATTTGATCAGGCGATCCTCGGGGAGGATGACGCGCCCGGACGGAAAGCAATTCTCCACACGATTGAGACACTGGAGGAGCAGGCCAAACTTCTCGTTGCCATGGCTGGGGAGATGGGCTTTGGTGTGCCCATTAGCGAAGAAGAGGGATGAGATATGCGCGTCGGTCGACTTTTCATGCACTGATCTGGCTTTCTACGGCCTCGATTGCGTGGAGTGACGATCGCCTGAGTGGGGGAGATACTACAGTCTTTGTCACCAACGACAAAGCGTTCGCCCGCCCTCTCGCCAACATCAGTCGGCTGACCAGACGGCAACACACCGTCGGGAATTCTTTTTTCAACCAGAACTGGGTTGCGTCCCCGTCGTCCACTACTTCGAGGGACGGGCTGGGCCATCTCTTCAACGCTCGTTCCTGCTCGGCATGCCATGTGCGTGACGGGCGTGCTGAGCCGCCTCAGAAAGGGGAAATTTCTCTCGGGCTGGTGATGAGAATCAGCCTTCCGGGTCGTCTCGAAACGGGCGGGCCGGTTCCGGACCCGGCCTACGGACTGCAATTGAGCGAGAGAGCCCTTCCAGGCCTTAAGCCGGAAGGGCACGTCCAAGTTCGATATGAAGAAGTAGGCGGAACATACACCGATGGGGAACCTTTCAGCCTCCGGCGCCCAATTTATGACATCGTTGATCTGGGTGCTGGTCCCCTCAGTCCAGATACCAAATTCAGCCCACGGGTAGCTCCGGCAGTTCACGGGCTAGGATTGCTGGCGGCCGTGGACGACGAGACCCTGAGAGCTCAGGCCGATCCAAACGATCTAGACGGTGACGGAATTTCAGGGAAAGTGAATATGGTCTGGGATTATGAGGGAAAAAAGCTCGTCACAGGGCGCTTTGGGTGGAAGGCGAACCAGCCCTCCCTCCGGCAGCAGACAGCAGGAGCTTTCGTTGGAGATCTGGGGATAACGTCGCCCCTTTTTCCTAATGAAAATCACACAACCTCCTACGCCGAGCTCCACAAGTTCGTGAGCATGCCTGATGACGAACAGCCCGAACTAACAGCCAAAATCCTGCAGCGGGTGACGGCCTACCTTCAAACACTCGCGCCCCCAGCGCGCCGCGATGTGAGTGACCCGGCTGTGAGGCAAGGGCAGAGACTTTTCGCGGCAATGAAGTGTGCATCCTGTCATACCCCGGAGCTCAAGACGGGAGATTTTCATCAGCTCGCCGAATTGCGCAACCAGACTATCCGGCCTTACACGGATCTCCTTCTCCATGACATGGGAGCGGGCCTCGCTGACGGTCGGGAGGATTTTGAAGCAAGCGGGCAGGAGTGGCGCACTCCTCCACTCTGGGGAATTGGTCTGCAAGAGCGGGTTAATGGCCATACGACACTGCTTCACGATGGTCGCGCCCGCAATCTCACCGAGGCAATTCTCTGGCACGGAGGCGAAGCTGAAAATTCGAGAGAGCGTTTCCTCAATTCTACCAGAGAAGAACGTTCGGCTCTGCTGTCTTTTTTGGAGAGCCTGTAGGGAAGTGATAACGAGAAAGCGTTAGCGCTAAGGACCAAGCTCTGCTAGGATATACAACGCTCGCATCAAGCTCCTTGTCGACGAAAGCCCAATGTCACCCAAATCACACCTTCTACAGGCTTTGGTCTTCCTTGGCCTCTGCTGGGCAGCCTCTCCGAGGGGAGAGGGCGCGGTCCTGTGGTCGGAAGCGTCTGACGGGGACCTCTCTGGCGACTTCAGTGCTCCTCAATTGCTGACGGTTTCGCTGGGTGACAATATCGTCGCAGGGCGGATGGGGCAGACCGGCGATCTTGGCGCGACCAATGGGAGCGACGCTGATTATCTTGCCATTATTGTCCCGGACGGTCTTGAGGTCGTGGCAATTACGGTGGAGAGCTATTTGTTCTCGGGCGGGGGAAACCCTGGTGGCGGATCTTTCCTCGCCTACGGGGAAGGTGCAGATTTCATGGGACAGGGTTTCGGTGATATTGACGGCTACGTGATATTTGCAGCGGATGCGGAAAATCTTCTCCCAGGGCTGCGGCAGGATATTTTAGGGGATGTAAGTCAGACTTCCTTGGGAGCTGGTGAACACGCTTTCTGGCTTCAGGAGACTAATCCTACGGTTGTTGAATACTCACTTGCTTTCGAGGTAGTGCCTGAGCCCACATCTCTAGGACTTCTCGTATTGGCTTTTTGGTTCGGGCTAGGGCTGAGGCGCCGGTCATGAAGAATGTGAGGTCGGGGGTCAAGCTCATCGGGCATCACAAAGGGGCAAGGGACCGCTAGCGTAAAGGTAGAGTGGGTGCTTTGCTTTGAGGCGATGTATCCCGACGCCAACAGCATCATCGGCGCTCTCTCGGAGGAGGTCTGGGAATTGCCTTCGGAGCTTGGTCCGATAGTGGATTTTTTTGAGAAACTTCCGTTCTGTTGGGTCCAGGTAATCAATCGCGAACTATCTTACACATGGCTCAGCAGGTGTCCGATGGTGCTCTTGGAGGAATCGGGACTCAGCTTTCCAGAGCTTGGCCTGACGATCAGTGATTATGAAGTCGCGGGCGTGATAGTCCGGCGTCATCCTGTTCATGCAGGGATGGTGCGGGTGTCCATTACCTCATCCAGTAGCGGGGAGAAGGTCCTTGTGGACGCCCCGGCATGGGCAGAGGAGGCAATTTCTAAGCTTTCGCGGAACGTCGTCCAGGTTCATTCATCTGGGGATGTTACGGAGAGCAAGGATCGCACTTCTCGAAAACTTTGTAAGTGCTGCAACGAACGACGCCGCAAGACACGACAGGACGGGGAAAGCCACCCGCTCTATGAGCTTTTGTCGGTCGCTAGCCTCAGTGAGAATGGTCTCCGGATAGATGTTGAGGGAGAGCTTTTTCGCTTCAGCACTCATTTTTATCCGCTCAATCACGGGCAAGATGGGGGCAAGATGTCCCTTGGCGCTTCCCGGTCAAACCTGACTCTTGATCTATCGGAGTTTTTCCGTGCGGTGGCACGGATCGGTACTATCGAGCAAACTAGATGCTCAGTCATTGATTGCTATCATTCATATGGGGATCTGCTGCTTTCTGTTTCACAGGAGGGGAATGAGCTCTATGCGCTCTGGAGCTCAATGGCAAAGCGCGCAGGATCAGGGAGATAAACGGGCGAGATCGTCAAGATAGATGAAGCCCAAAAGATACACTCGACATCTCTAACCATAGTAGAAAACCATCAGGCCATGCGCACCACAACTGTCCTGTCTCTCATGGTCCTCTGCGTAGGTTTCAGTGAGCTCTCTGAATCCAGTCCAGCTCTTGGCGAGGAGTTGAATTCATGGCCAGGATTTCGAGGAGAGGGCAACAGCATCACATACGACGAGAAACTCCCCCTCAAGTGGAGCGAGAAGGAGGGCGTTGCCTGGCGGGTTTCACTGGAAGGGTTTGGCCAGTCAAGTCCGGTAACATGGGGTGACCGGGTTTACGTCACCAGCACGGGAGGTGAAAATAAGGAGCATCTATATCTGGAGTGTTTTAATCTTATTTCGGGGAAGCGATTGTGGAAGCAGCAGATGGAGGCTTCCGAGAAAGTCGAGAAGGTAACCAAGATGATCTCACAGGGAGCTCCTACTCCTGTAGCGGGCCCCCTCGGAGTGTATTGCTTCTTCGAGAGTGGGGACCTGTTTGCCTTCGATCATGAAGGGGGGGCACGGTGGAATCGGAAACTCACCAAGGAGTTTGGACAATTTGAGGGAGGGCATGGAGTGGGATCCTCCCTGGTGGGAGCTCCGGAGCGGCTCCTTCTCCTCATTGATCATGACGGACCGTCCTACCTTCTTTGCGTTGACCGGAAAACCGGTAAGACCGTGTGGAAAACTGAGAGGGAGTCCAGAGTGTCATGGACAACGCCGCTCTATCTCGATCGAGGGGACGAGGCACAGGTTGTGATCAGCTCTAACGGGGCGCTGGAGGGATATGACCTCAAGAATGGCGAGCGAATTTGGTGGTTAGAGAATATAAAAAGAAACACCGTCGCATCGCCGAGCAGTGATGGAAGTATTGTCGTGATTGGTTCATCTAGTCCGCGGCAGTGCCTTGCGGTGAAGCTTGGCGGAGAGGGGAATATTGCAAAAACTCATGTGGCTTGGCGCGCGGAATCAGCCACTTCCAGCTTCAGTTCGCCGCTGCTCCATCGTGGTATAGTCTATTTCATAAACAGGGCGGGAACCCTGCAGGCGCAGTCCCTCTCTAATGGTAAACAGCTTTGGGAGTACCGGCTTCCGGATGGCTGTTGGGCCTCTCCAGTCGCAGCGGGAGACCGGGTCTACTTTTTCTGCAAAAATGGCAAAACCGTGGTGTTGGGTGCGGAAGGTGATAAGCCTCAGATTCTATCGCAAAATTCCATCCAAGTCGCCGAGGATGACAAGGTCTACGGGTTTGCAGTTGCGGGTAATCGATTCGTTCTTCGCGTCGGGAAGGAGCTGATTGCAGTGGGAACCTAGACGGGTCAGTTCCAGTAAACTGCATGATGATGGTTGAAAGAGCAGGGTTGATGTTGAGTTGTCCACATCGGCCACAGGGCAAAGTGATCGTTAATCTTTAGTCATTTGCCGTTGAGCCAGATCCCGGGCGATTAAGGTAAAAATGGATATGGATCATCCGCTCCGCCTTAGAAATTGCCACGAGGCTCTTATTAATCAGTTCTTACACTTTGATCCAATGCACCTTGTTGTTCGGAGTAGAGGCTTGTCCTTTGTGCGGGAAACCAATTTTGGTATTTTTGGAAGCGAGCGGGGAAGGATCTGCCGGATGATCCGCGATACCCGAAGTGGATTGGCTTTGTGTCCGGAGCGCATACAGTCGGTTTATCTTTTCTCTCTTGGGTCTCGCCGCCCTCCTGTCTTTGAATTCGACTTTGTTGGTTACGGATTCGGCATTTCTATTCAACCGAGGGAAACTCAAAGGAATCTTGAAATTGTTGAGCGTATCATCTCCGCGTTCGGCGATACTGTGGTGCCGGCAAGAGAGCTGGTTGCCAGAGGGGCAGGCTCATGGCTCGATGAGTGGGGGCATATTGAGCCCAGCGGAAGGCAGGGGTCTACAACTGCGAAGGTTTCTGGAGACGTGGACGAGGGTAAGATTGCGGCTCAGATCGTAACGTCCGGGTTCGAGGCCAAGATCGAGATAAAGCCGGCGTTTCAGGATCGCGATGGGAGCAAACGGAGAATCGCAGCCGCAGGAGGATGCGACGCTATCGTGATTAATAACGATATTCTTTTGGCGGAAGATCGCAGGGACGATCAATGGGGTTCCAAAGAACTTTCACAGGCGGGAGAAAGGCCGCTGCGTCCCGGAGCGATCAACCGTTAGGCGACTCCTCTCGCCAACGAACTCCCATCGTTTCTCCTTCTTTGAGAGATTCTCCTGACGGAGTGTCAACGCTGAGAGGTTCGTCGGAGGTTCCCAGATCCAAGGTCACTCGCTGAACGGATCCGAGGAATTCAACCCTGCGGATCGTTCCCCCGGCGAAACACTTGCTCATATCAGAATCGAGGACGAGTTGGTCAGGACGAGCGAAAGATGGGCGAGAGCTGTCATCCCCACATGGAGGTAGTATATTGATTGTGCCAAATAGAGCAGCAACTTCCGGTGACGCAGGCGCATGCCAGATCTCCCTCGCCGGTGCGGACTGCAGAATGCGGCCTCCCTGCATCACGGCGATTCGGTCAGAAATCGAAAAGGCATCGTCGCTATGGTGGGTAACAAATATTGCGGTGGTGCCCTGAGCACGCAGCAAGTCCGCTGTGAGCGTGCGGAGTGTTTCCCGAAGCTCGACATCAAGATTGCTGAAGGGTTCATCCAACAGGAGAAGTCGGGGCTTCGGGGCGAGGGCTCGGGCGAGAGCAATGCGCTGAGTTTCCCCTCCGGAGAGCTCATGAGGAAGCCGTTTTCCAAAGCCGACAAGGCCAACCTGCTCAAGAAGTTCATCGATCCTTAAACTTCGTTCAGGGCGGGACCAATGGCGGATTCCATAGGCGATATTACGAGTGACGTTCAGATGAGGAAACAGATCGCACCCCTGAGGAACGAGGCCAATCTGGCGGCGCTCAGGGCGGATAAAGGTATTTCCTCCAGCTAACGTTTCCTGACCGAGCGTTATCGATCCGCTGGATGGACGGTCCAGTCCCGCGACAAGGCGGAGGAGCGTTGATTTCCCGCTGCCACTTTTCCCCAGGAGAGAAAGGAGCTCTCCATCTTTGACCGCTAATGTCGCGTCTTCCAAGGCGCGCTGCTTGCTGCCGGGATAGGAGAAGCTCAGGCTTTCTAGGTTAAGTTGTGCGCTCACGCTGTGCTCGCTGTAGATGGTGAACGGGAGATGGCAAGGCCCACGTGGATCTTTGATCTTCCCTGGGACAAGGAGGCGTTAGTTCAGGGTGCTTGGAACGATAGTCAGGACAGAGCCGACCGTCTAGCTTTGAAAGTGAGCGCCGCACTTTGGTGAGGTGCTCGTCTGACTCACATGACCTACGGCTGGCGTCGCCTCTGGTGGCGCCAGCCGAATATTTCCACGAGGGTGAGCCCCAGAAGGCAGGTGAGAATCAACACCAGAGAGGGCGCGGCGGTCGCCCAGATCTGCCCTTGGTCAGCGAGACCCCAGGTCCAGGTTCCAAGGGTTTCAAAATCGAAGGTCCGGAGCATGAGGCAGAGTGGGAGCTCCTTGCAGACGTCAACGAAGATGAGGATGGCTGCCCCTGCAAGCGCGGGCCGCATCAGAGGGAGATGAATCGAGATGAAGCTCTGGAGAGAGCTCCTGCCCAAGGTGCTCGATGCGCTATCATTGACGAGCGGGATAAGAGATTGCGACTGTCTTGCCATTTGAATGGCAATGGCGATGTAGCGCGCGGTCAGGCCAAAACCAAGCCAGAGCAGGGAGTCAGAGAGTAGTCGTGCTCCGAGCCAGCTTTCCGGGGGAAACCATGCCCGCAGTGCCGCGGCTAATGCGAATACTCCGGCTGCCATCACAGCCCCCGGGGAGGCATAGCCTGCGATTCCTGAACCGTGGGCCATCAGCCGATCGCTCCGGCGCTTGGTGAATCGGGCGACCCCTGCGATGACAAGGCCGAGGATCAGGCAGGCTAGCGTGACCCCAACGCCGAGGAAGAGACTGTTGCGCGCCGCTGCGAAAATTTCCGGGGCGGCATCTGGCCTCGTGGATGCTCTCCACCACTGGACAAGGATAAAAAGGGGAACAAGGAGGCCAAGGGTCACGGGAATCATGCAGACCAGCCAGCATATGATGGAGCCCACCAGACCGCACTTAGGCCGGGGCGGGATTCCTTCCTGACCTGACAAAAATCCGCGGCGTCCTCGCTGCCACTGCTCAAGTAAGACGAGAGTGAAAATTCCCAGAAGCATCCATCCAGCCAGTCTACGGGCGGTCTCGAGTTCACCAAGGCTGAACCATGTGCGAAAAATCGTCACCGTCATGGTGTTGATGCCCAGGTGATGTACGGCCCCATAGTCGTTTATCACCTCCATTGCGACAAGGAAGAGCCCCGCGACGAGAGCAGGGCGCGCAAGAGGGAGGTTAATTTTCCGGAAGGTTGCCCATCCACCGGCACCCAGTGCCCGGCTAGCCTCCGCAAGGCGCCGCGAGGAACCCGAAAAGGCGGACCGGCAGGCTAGGAAAACGTAAGGATAGAGGACCGCCGAAAAGATGAGGATGAGCCACGCAAAACGGTGAATCAGCTCGATTTTGAGATAGGCATCAACGCCCATTTCCAGTCGAATCTGGACGAGAGTTGGAATGAAAGCTTCACGGGCCTCAGTTGACGCGAACGCGGCAACATAGGGAGGAACCGCGA
>Ga0115012_10001877_pt1 | contig 12166 bp, 10 predicted proteins | sample TroAtlMetagenome_FD_88706 | JGI IMG/M metagenome (GOLD analysis project Ga0115012, IMG submission 88706) | Marine eukaryotic phytoplankton communities from Atlantic Ocean - Tropical Atlantic ANT10 Metagenome | ecosystem: Environmental > Aquatic > Marine > Oceanic | place: Tropical Atlantic...
ACAAAATTCGAAATGGGGTTTGTTGATGGAGAACTTGTTATCGCAGATGAAGTTCTAACACCTGATTCGTCACGATTTTGGGCAAAAGACGAGTGGAAGCCAGGGTCAACTCCGCCTTCATTTGATAAGCAACCGGTACGCGACTTCCTAGATGGTCTTGATTGGGACAAGTCACCTCCTCCCCCTGAATTACCAGACGAAGTCATTACTGCGAGTTCAAAGCGTTATCGCGAAGGCTACGAAAAAATAAGTGGAAAAAATCTAGATGATTGGCCTAGTTAACTGACAGATTCTTCTGAAGTTTGATGCATGAACTGGACAGTTATACCGGTTTAGGTTTTATGATGGTTGTATATGGGGAATAAAGAGGGACTACGACCTGGTGAAGCAAGACAAGAAGGGCCGTCATTACGCGATGAGCTTCTTGCCGACCCAACGCCTCCTCCTGGTCCACTGCTTGAAGAATCATACGAATTTCTTGGAGATGCGGACCTTCCATACGAAAGCTATATAAGTCCTGAATTCGCGTCATCTGAATATGAAAAACTGTGGGCAAAAGTGTGGCAATGGGCATGTCACGTTGACCATATTCCTGAACCCGGCGATTATTTCGTATACGACGTCGGGCATTTATCCTCTTTGATTGTTCGCACGACGGATGGAAGCATCAAGGCATATTACAACGCATGCATGCATCGCGGAACACAACTCAAACAACCAGGAACGTGTGGATTCAGCAAAGAACTTCGATGCCCCTTCCATGGTTGGACGTGGTCCCTTGAGGGGACACTCGTTGACCTTCCTGGAGCTTGGGACTTTCCCCACGTCACACAAGAATCACATCAATTACCCGAAATGAACGTAGCGACCTGGGAAGGCTTTGTTTTCGTTAATTTTGACCAAGATGCTAAACCCCTTGAAGAATATCTTGGAGTCCTGCCAGAGCATTGGAAAGATTGGCAACTCGAAGATCGGTATATCGAAACGCACATACGAAAGCATTTACCATGCAACTGGAAAGCCGGAGCTGAGGCATTCATTGAGGCCTACCATGTTCGAGAAACGCATTCAACTGGAAACTTAGGAGATGAAGTAACCACACAATACGATGTGTTCGGAGATAATGTTTCACGGTTCATTCACACCCGAGGACTCAATAGCCCTCTAAAAGAAAATCCAAGAACAGAAGATGAATTACTCGCTCATCTAAGCGGAAGAATGTTTGGAGATGGAGATTTCAATTTGCCAGAGGGGGTCAGAGCCCGTGACTACTATGCAAAGATTGTTCAAGAGCAAATGGGTGAAAAATATGGTCATGATTTTACGCATCTCAGCGAATCATTAACCCTCGACTCAATTGAATACTTCCTCTTCCCAAATGCTTTTTTCTTCCCAGGTCTTTCACTTCCCATGGTGTATCGATTTAGACCGGACCCTGAAAGCCCAGATTATTGCTACTTTGACCTTATCTTTATGCGTCCTAGGCCCAGCGATGAAAAGGCACCTGATCCCCCAGAAGTCATTACTTTAGATATCGATGAAAGCTACTCCATAGTCGAAGGTGTTGGACCACTTGGGAGAATATACGACCAAGATACGGCCAATCTTGCAGCACAAACACGCGGCTTTAAGTCAAGCTTTAAACGTGGAGAGACATTAGGAAATTATCAAGAGATACGCGTCCGCCATTTACAGAAAAGGGTTCTGGATTTTCTTAATGCGTGACCAATAAAGTCATACAACGATACTCATATTGCCCCTCTGCTTGTGGCAACATTAAAGCGTGGAGTTCGAAGCAACCGTTGAAGTACAACTCAAAGAAGGCATAGCCGACCCACAGGGATCAACCATAGAGAACGCTACTCCAAAACTAGGATTCAACGGTATAGAAAACGTTCGGGTAGGGAAGAGCATACGATTCACCATCACAGCTAAAGATGAAACGGAAGCCGAAAAGACTATTCAAGAGTTATGTGAAAAGTTTTTAACTAACCCAGTTATCGAAAACGCGATTATTCATCTCCAAGGAGCAGAGTGAACCCAACTATAGGAGTCATTGTCTTCCCAGGCTCTAATTGCGAACAAGACGCGTTAGAAGCAGTAACCAGTCTTGGAGCAAATAGCAGGCTGTTATGGCATGACTCTTCTGATCTAGGTGATGTAGACGGGGTAATCATTCCGGGAGGTTTTGCCCATGGAGATTATCTTCGACCCGGAGCAATCGCACGATTTTCACCTGCAATGGAATCTGTCATTACTTTCGCCCAATCCGGACGCCCCGTATTAGGAATCTGCAACGGATTTCAGATCCTAACTGAAGCAGGCTTATTACCTGGAGCGCTACAAAAAAATAGAGGATTAAAATTTCTTTGTAAACCTGTCAAACTCAACGTGCGAACAACGAATTCTGTTTTGACTTCACAAACTACAAAAGATGATTCATTAACTATTCCTATTAATCATTTTGAAGGTAACTACACCTGCAGCGACGAAACATTAAAAGAACTTCATGATGAAGATCGAATTTTGCTCACCTATGAGAACAACCCGAACGGTTCGATAGGGGACATCGCGGGAATCTGTAATGACCAGCGAAATGTTGTGGGATTGATGCCACATCCAGAACGTGCCTGCCATCCACTACTTGGAAGCATAGATGGACAACCACTTCTTCATAGCTTCATTGAAAGCTCAAGTTCATGAACGAATCAGTACATCGCAGCCTTGGCTTAACTGATGATGAATTTCAAAAGATCATCGAAATACTCGGACGTGAACCAAATCATCTTGAACTTGCCATGTACTCGGTAATGTGGAGCGAGCACTGCTCATACAAATCATCGCGTATACATCTAAAAAGGCTTCCAACTGAAGGTAAACATGTTCTCGTTGGGCCAGGAGAGAATGCAGGCGTCATAGATGTTGGAGATGACATAGCCATTGCAATCCGGATAGAGAGCCACAACCATCCAAGCTACATTGAACCGTACCAAGGCGCAGCAACAGGGGTCGGAGGAATTATCAGGGATATTTTCACAATGGGAGCGAGACCAATAGCAATTATGGACCCGTTACGTTTCGGACCAATAGATGACGCACGAAGCAGATGGGTAGCAGAAGGCGTAGTTAGCGGTATATCCGGTTATGGAAACTCTGTTGGAGTGCCAAACATCGGTGGAGAAACCGTTTTTGATGAAACCTACATCGGTAATCCACTCGTCAATGTCCTGTGCCTGGGCATTCTGCCAAAAGACAGACTGGTGCTAGGACAAGCATCTGGAGTTGGAAATTTAGCGGTTCTCCTCGGAGCGACAACGGGTCGAGATGGCATCGGAGGAGTAAGTGTCCTTGCTTCCGCAGGTTTTGGTGATGATGAAGAGGATGCTGAAAAGAGACCCAGCGTACAGGTGGGTGACCCCTTTGAAGAAAAGCGCCTCATTGAATGTTGCCTAGAGTTACTTGACGCTGGACTTGTTGTAGGCATCCAAGACTTAGGTGGCGCCGGTCTCTCATGCGCCGCATCTGAAACTGCATCTCGCGGTGGGGTCGGGATGGACTTTGATGCAACAGCGGTTCCTCAACGAGAAACAGGTATGGAGCCATTCGAAATTATGACGAGCGAATCGCAAGAAAGAATGTTAGCAATCGTCAACCCAGAAAATCTGGAAAACGTATTACTCATAAGCGAAAAATGGGAAATCCGATCATCAGTAGTAGGAAAAGTCACTGAAGGAGGACAACTCCGTATTATGGACGGGCTTGACGGACCAGTCCTTGGAGAAGTTCCTGCAATTTCTCTCCACGAAGACGCACCCCTCTATAACCGACCTATGGAACCTCCTGAGGACCTTTCTGCGCGTAAAGAAGATACGCCCGAAGGGAACTTACTTGAGTCAAATGATGTAACTGAAGATCTTCTCTCGCTCATGCAAAGTCAAGAATGGATCACATCCCAGTACGATTCACAACTCTTTCTCAATACAGTTGCTGGCCCAGGTTCTAATGCCGCAGTCCTGCGACTTAAACACCCAATAACCGGAAACGACACAGGACGTGGACTCGCAGTAACAACAGATGGAAATCATCGATGGTGTGCGGTTGATCCTAAAATCGGAACAGCAATGACTATCGCTGAATCCATGCTAAATCTTGCTTGCGTAGGTGCTGAGCCCAGAGCACTGGTGAACTGTTTAAATTTTGGAAATCCAGAAAACCCCAACGTCATGTGGCAACTCAGTGAAGCAGTTGACGGTATGGCAGAAGCCTGCTCACAATTTAATATTCCAGTAGTCGGCGGAAATGTTAGTCTTTACAACGAAAGTCAAGGAAATAACATTGACCCAACACCGATCGTCGGTCTCATAGGTGTTATCGATAATCTTGATACGCCACCCCCAGGAGTCAGTTGGAATAAGGGCGATAGATTAATGGTAATTGGCCCCCCCGCTAAGGGTTTATCTGGAAGTGCTTGGGCTTTTGCACGTAGTAAAAGAAATGGGCAATTAGAGCAAATTGATTATGAACTACATGCGCGACTCTGCCAAACCGTCCGAATGCTAGTTAATCAAGGACTTGTTACTGCAATTCATGACATTTCTAGCGGTGGTTTAGCAGTCGCTGTCGCTGAAATGGCCGTGCAATCCGGCGTTGGTTGTTCACTCGCACGAGTCCCTGATATTGAGGCAATGTTTTCAGAATCGCCCTCAAGAGTCGTGATTGCAGTTGATCCGGAACAAATGCAAAGTGTTGAAGAGGTTATTCAGAATCAAGGTATTCCGAGTGCACGTATAGGGCTCGCACATGGCGACACGTTTACGATCAAGGGTCTTATAGATATTGGGCTATCAAAGATACTAGAACAGTGGGAAGATTCCCTACCGCAAGTATTTGAGAGTGGAACCACTCAAGGATAGTCTGCTACTTCTTTTCGATATCTATTTCCAAACCGGCCAAGCCACGAAGAACATAACTGGACTGGTATTCAAAAGTATTGCCTTCAGCAAATGCAGGTAGTTTGAGTCGACGAACAAGTTCTTCAAAAGCAACCTTTCCTTCGAGACGAGATAGCGGAGCACCGATACAGAAATGATGACCTTTCCCAAAAGCAATATGCTCCTTGAGATTATCTCTTGTAGGGTCAAAGGCTTCAGAATCGCCGAAAGTTGATTCATCACGATTAGCAGCCCCGAACATAACCCAGACGCGTGACCCTTCAGGAACAGACACACCCTGAACTTCAGTATCTTTGGTCACAACTCGAAATAAACCTTGATTAGGTGAAGAAACTCGTAACCCTTCTTCAACTACGCCATGTATGAGGCCCTCCGGATCGGCTTCGAGAGCATTCCACCACTTTGGTTCTTCGATAAGTGTTCGCATTGTCTCATCTAAAAACTTTGTTGTTGTTTCATTTCCAGCAACCATCAACTGCTGAATAATGCTATAGATTTCTGAAAAATCTAATTTCCGAGTCTCGCCCTCGTCTAAATCAGGGTGAGCAAAATCAGCATGCGCTAAGTCAGAAAGCACATCATCTTGGGGATGTTCCAATCTCTTCTCATATTCCGAATACCAATAATTCTGGTTCTCTAACTGCACTGTGACAGCATCAACCCACTCATCGTGAGAGAGCTTATTGCCGATTGCTGCAGTGGCTGCATCGGACCAATTCTTGACTTTCCCTTCAACATTAGGAGCCATATTTAGGGCATAGTGAATCACGCGGACAGGAAATGAAACCGCAAAGTCGTTATGAAAATCAACCGTTCCCTTATCCGGGAAAGCATCAATAAGCTCGGTAGCAAACATGCGAACTGTATCTTCTAAGGCAGCGATTCTTCTCGCAGAGAACGTCCGGGAAACGAGCTTCCTGTACGCAGTGTGATAGGGAGGGTCAATGGTTAGCATGGTTTCTTTTCGCGGCCACCCTTGACTTTGAATCTCTGCTATCGCCTTCAATGTTTCAGGTGATGGTTTCGATGTTGTATTGGACATCTGAGAGGAGAATGTAACAGTGTCTCGAAGTATTTCATTTACAACATCCAAACGAGAAGCAAAGAACATATTTGATTGCTCGTGAAAGAATAGCGGCCCATGGTTACGTAACGCAGCATAATGATTAAATGGGCACTGCTGGACCTCCCGGTCCATTGGGTCGTACGTGCTTAGATCTATTTGATCAGAGGTTGTCATAGTTTCTTCTCCAAGTTTCCCCCATGAAGCGACCAAATATTGAGCCGCGTGCATGCTTTAATCTATTGAACTGCTTCTTTTACTATATGCCAAACTGATAACCCAGTATTCACAATTTGATCTTCTTCCATCAACGTACTGCGGTTCAGAATCTGAAAGAATTCGTTTGTGGCACCTGACGAAACTAGCTTCGATGATGACTCACCTCGCGAAGCGTGCGGCGTTGTAGGCATCTATGCACCAGGGCAACCAGTAGCGCATTTGAACTATTTAAGTCTCTACGCGTTACAGCACCGCGGGCAAGAATCTGCAGGCATCGCAACTAGTGATGGTGAACGAATAACTGTAGTCAAAGATATGGGTCTAGTATCTAATGTCTTCAATGATCGGACCCTAGCTGGGTTAGATGGTCACCTTGGAATAGGGCAGACGCGTTATAGCACGACAGGTTCGAGTTCCTGGCGTAACGCGCAACCTGTATACAGAGGAGAGTTCCAAAGGGAATTTGCTTTGGGGCATAATGGCAATTTAACGAACACAGAAGAGCTTGCACAGGAAGCTGGAATGTTGCCTGGAACTATCACAAGCGATAGTGACCTTGTAGCTGAGCTTATTGCTAATCAAATCGGTCACGAATCTAATCACAATGCATCTGATGGTAGAGAACTTGAACGAGCACTAATCAAAATCCTCCCTAAATTAGAAGGAGCTTTCTCTTTTGTCCTCATGGATGAAGCTCATATTATCGGTGTTCGCGATCCCAATGGATTTCGACCCTTGTGTCTTGGAAAATTAGACAACGGATGGGTCCTTGCATCTGAAACTCCAGCGCTTGACATTATTGGCGCCCATTTCGTTCGAGAGATTGATCCCGGAGAGATGGTCATCATTAGCGCTACCGGTGTGCGTTCTATTCAACCTTTCCCAGTTGAACGAATAAATCCAACACTTTGCGTTTTTGAATTCGTATATTTTGCTCGCCCCGACACCCAGCTCTACACGCAGAGCGTTCACCATGCCAGAGTTCGAATGGGAGAATTCCTAGCGAAACAAGCGCCAGTTGAAGCAGATCTCGTTATGGGAGTACCTGAATCAGGTATCCCTGCTGCAGAAGGCTATGCAAAGGAAATAAAAATCCCGTATGCACAAGGACTAGTCAAGAACCGGTACATTGGGCGGACATTTATCGCCCCTAACCAGGAACTCCGTTCGTTGGGCGTCAGAATGAAACTTAACCCACTCAGAGATACGATTAACGGGAATCGACTTGTTGTTGTTGATGACTCAATTGTTCGCGGAACGACGACAAGGGCGATGGTAAAGATGCTACGAGAAGCAGGAGCGAAAGAAATACACATGCGTATTTCTTCACCCCCATATCGTTGGCCATGCTTTTATGGTATGGATACTGGCACTAGATCTGAACTTCTCGCAGCGAACCTCACAGTGCAAGAAATACAGGACTACCTTGATGTGGACTCTCTTGCTTATTTAACGCTAGATAATTTGCTGGAAGCTACAGGAACGAACAATGCCGGATTTTGCTCCGCATGCTTAACCGGAGATTACCCAGTGGATATTCCGGTAAACCTATCAAAGAAAATACTTGAAAAATCAATCCATAGACCAGAGATATCCGCAGCTACTCCGCAAAAAAATATATCTGGAGGGTTCCAACAACCCTTAAGCGAGATCCATGAGTAAAGAAACCTATGAAGCTGCTGGCGTTAACATAGCTGCCGGAGAAGAAGCAGTTCAACGCATCACCCCACTAATCGAAAAGACTCTACGATCCGAAGTTCTTACGAAAATAGGAGGCTTCGGAGGAGCATTTGATATCACACAAACTGGAAGGTCGCACCCTGTGCTGGTGTCTTCAACAGATGGCGTAGGAACGAAGGCACAAGTGGCCATGATGGCAGAACAATATGAAACCATCGGCATCGATCTTGTAGCCATGTGTGTAGATGACCTTATCTGCGTAGGCGCAGAACCACTTTTCTTTCTCGACTACATTTCAGTCGGAACATTAATCCCTGACCAAGTTGAACTCCTTGTAAAGGGGATAAGTGACGGTTGCGAAGAAGCAGGGTGTGCTCTCATAGGTGGTGAGATGGCTGAACACCCTGGTCTCATGCACTCAGGAGAATTTGAACTTGTTGGCTTCAGCGTCGGTGTTGTTGACAAAGAGAACATGGTCACAGGCGAAAACGTTTCCGCAGATGATGTAATAATCGGGCTACATTCTCCTGGCCTTCGAAGTAACGGGTACTCGTTAGCTAGAAAAGTATTTTTTGATACAGCTCAGAAGTCAATTAATGAACCAGCATGGGAAGGTACCGATCGCACCGTTGGTGAAGAACTTCTCCGACCGTCGGTAATATACACACCGACCATTCTCAAAATATTGGAACAGAACCCAATTAAGGCAATAGCCCATATCACCGGAGGAGGACTCCCCGGTAACGTCAACCGAGTGCTTCCAAACAATATGGATGCTGAAATCTCCAAAGAAGCATGGTCACCTCCTAGGATCTTTACCGAAATCCAATCACTTGGGAACATTGATACCGATGAAATGTTCAAAGTCTTTAATATGGGAATCGGAATGGTGTTAATCGTTGATCAGCAAAGCGTGGACAGCACGCAGCAGATCATTGACCTAACGGGACTTTCATCCGTCCAAATCGGAACTATCAAAGCAAACGGGACAGGTTCTGTACGAATCGTTTAATGCTAAGGGAATCAACCATGCAGACGGGTAACTATAAAGCAGTAACATATGACTTCTGGAACACACTTATTGCTGAAACAACGAATTCACTTGACCGACGTAGAGCCTTATGGACCAAGATTCTCTTTGAGAATAATATTGAGATAACACAAGAACAACTCGATGATTCGTTTGCGGAAGGGTGGAACCATTTTGATACGAATTGGAGAAATAACATTCAATCCACACTTGAGGGCGTGGTTAGCGCAGCACTAACAAAATTCCCCGCTGCTGTTCCCTCACATATCAAAGACCAATTGACCGACGCCTACTTGGAAGCATCAGAATCAACCCCTAGAAACCTACTTCCCGACGTTAAACAAACCCTGAAGCAGTTGAAGGAGATGGACCTTCGTTTAGCAGTCATATGTGATGTAGGAACAATTCCTAGCAGTCGTCTTCGTTTATGGCTAAAAGATCTTGGTGTCTACGAATTCTTTGATTACTTTGGGTTTTCAGATGAGATCGGTGTCTACAAACCCGACTCCAAAATATTCAATGAAACTCTTACAGGGTTAGGAATCTCAGACCCTACTGAATCCATACACGTTGGCGACTTAAAAAGAACTGACGTTGCCGGAGCACGCGCAAACAACATGACAACAGTTCGATATATCGGAGGTCGAGACGACCCAGAAGATGGAGACGAAGCAGACCACGTCATCAAAAACCATCTAGAAATTCTCGAATTATTCAAAACAAATTAGTTATCCGAGAACTGAGGAATCACATATTGTCCGTATTGACGGATTGTTTCCATCGCAGCTTCATGAGGGACACCACCCATTTGCATGATGCACATAATTTCATCAGCTCCAGCCTTTTGTAGTTGAGCCACATATTCAATAGCATCATTCTTATTGCCATACGCATGTTCAATATTGAAAGGACTCGTAGAGGCCACTACTGAAGGTACCGGATGTCCACCCTCAACCATGAATGCTTCAACTTGTTCCTTTGCGTCACTTACAGCATCACGGATATCTATCTCAGGTGGAACTGTTTCAGGAAGGGGTGTTCCCAAATTCCAATGCTGGATTGATTCTGCAAAAAACTTTTGCCCTCTAGCTCCTATTTGGAAAGCTTCTTCAGCATCATCAAGGACGATGGTCGGACACAAGGCAGAAAGAAAATTCGTAGGTTGTTTTGTAATGCAAGAGTCTGGGTCTCGTGTTGCAATTGCTTCATCATAAATCTCCCGTAATGCCTGAACTTGAGTAGGACCGGAGAACCCCAACACTAAAGCCCCGACACCGTACTCTGCAGCTAAGCGAACGGTCTCATCTTTTGTACAAGCCATATACAACGGTGGGTGGGGAAGTTGTATTGGTCGTGGAATGACTGATCGAGGAGAAATTTGAATACTACCATCCCACTCAAATTCATTATTTTCCCAACATTGGCTAAGAATCTGAAGCGACTCTTTGACTTGTGGATACGTGTCGTCTTTATCCACTCCGAATCCTGACATCTCCATTGCGGTAGCTCCACGACCAGCCCCTACATCAAGCCGCCCTCCTGAAAGGCTGTCTAGCATTCCTACTCTTTCTGCGACTCGCAGTGGATGGTTGTAACCAAATGGCATGCATACCACTCCATGGCCGATACGTATTTTTGTTGTTTTCGCTGCAACCCATGTGAGGAAAATTTCGGGCGCACTCATGTGCGCATAATGTTTGAGACTGTGATGCTCTACAGCCCATATTCTGTCAAATCCCATCTGTTCAGCGAAAACAGCCTGGTCAACGCAACTCAATAATGTTTCGCGTTCTCCTTTAGGGCTTACATCATCACACTGGAATTCAAAAATGATTGAGAATTTCATGCGCCCCCAAAGTAGCTGTCTATCTTGAAGCCCATAGTAGTTGCCCATTAGAAAAGAAAGCGATTCGGTCATGTACTCTCAGGTATATGGGAAATGCTGAGTTTGATGACCTACATGACTTTCGTTGTAAAAAATTAACGCTCAATGGCGACGAAAAAGATGTTTTCTGGAAGGGTAGTGGACCGGGAGTCATACTATTGACTGAAATTCCTGGTGTCACACCTGAAGTAGCGGACTTTGGAAGAAGAATAGCTAGAAATGGATTCACCGTTGCTATGCCAAACTTGTTTGGGAAGCCTGGCCGCCCATACAGCAATGCCTACGCATTGAAATCAATGGTACGTGCTTGCATTTCAAAGGAATTCATCACTTTCGCACTGGGGAAAAGCTCACCAGTAACAATCTGGATTCAACATTTAATCAAAGTCACTGCCGAAAAGTGCGACGGAAAGGGCGTTGGAGTAATCGGAATGTGCCTAACGGGCGGTTTTGCTTTATCGTTAGCCGTGAATCCTCTTGTAAAAGTTCCTGTGATGAGCCAACCAAGTCTCCCGCTACCAATCGGAGCGAAAAGAAGAATGGATGTTGGTTTATCACAACAAGAATTAGCGGTCGTGCGTGAAAGAGTAGACAATGAAAATCTTTGCGTCATCGGACTCCGATTCTCTGAAGATAAATTCTCGCCCAGTGAGAGGTTCAAAACTCTCGAAGAGACTCTGGGTGATGGATTCTTGGGGGTAGAGATTGACAGTTCAGAATCCAATATTCACGGTATTAATCAGACTGCACACTCAGTGCTCACAACTGACTTTTCTGACTCAACTGACCATCCAACACTAGAAGCATACGAAACCGTTATTGCACATTTCAAAACCCGCTTGTAGAGAAACCTACTCTTCTACCTCTTCACTTTTTTCTTGATCATCGTTTTCTGATTCATCACTTTCAGACATCTCAACTTCTTCCTCGGTCTGTTCTTCTGATTCCTCGTCTACGTTTTCAGATTCATCACTTTCAGATGCTTCTACTTGTTCTTGACCTTCCGCCTCCACTGCATCGTCACTGTTCTCTTCATTTTCAGTTAATTCAGGAGTAGCTTCGTCAGGAAGAGGATCTTCACCAGCCAAAATCCGTTTCAAGTCATCATCTGCTTTCAGCCAAGCAGCTTTTGCCTGTTCCTTTTCCTCAGCAGAAAGATCAGGATTCTTCTCAGCATCTTGCAAAGCCTTCACAGCATTCGCTTTCTTTCTTTCAGCCCTTTTAACGACCGCTAGTTCCTTCTCCTTCGACTTCAGTTTCTCTAACTCACTGTTGAACAATTCAAGCGCAACATCTAATTCTTTATTTCGGCTCTGGACCATAACGGACTCCACTAC
>Ga0115012_10001879_pt1 | contig 12163 bp, 11 predicted proteins | sample TroAtlMetagenome_FD_88706 | JGI IMG/M metagenome (GOLD analysis project Ga0115012, IMG submission 88706) | Marine eukaryotic phytoplankton communities from Atlantic Ocean - Tropical Atlantic ANT10 Metagenome | ecosystem: Environmental > Aquatic > Marine > Oceanic | place: Tropical Atlantic...
TAAAATTTTATTTTATTAAATCTATACTTCTTTTAATAAATTCTGTTAGCTCTTCACCTTTAAGAGTACTTTGAGATAGTTTTGCTAAATCAATTGACTGTTTAATCAGTCTTTTTCTTTTGTTTTCAGTTCTAGTATTTAAAATTTTTCCTATTAATTCGTGATTAGTATTTACAATAAGTGTATACATTTCAGGAAAAGATCCCATCGCTCCTCCACCTGTTTGTTGCATCTCTTTCATTCTTCTCATAAACTCTGGTTGAGCTAGCATGAATGGAAGGGAATTACTATCCATTGGTTCTAATTGCACAGTATATTTTTCCTCTGATACGACATCTTCAATCATTGGTTTTAGCTTTTCTTTTTCTTCATCATTCAACTTAGAAACTTTATTTTCCTCTTTGTTTATAAGGTTTTCTAGAGCATCTGAATCAACCCTAGTGAATTTTATTTTTTCTTTTTTGGATTCAAATTTTTGCATTAGATGAGAAATAATTGGAGAGTCAAGCAATAAAACTTCATAACCTTTCTCCTTTGCATTCTTTATATAAGAATGTTGATCATCTTTATTTTGAGCATATAAAATAATTAGATTTCCATCTTTATCAGTTTGATTTTTCTTTATTTTTTTCTCTAATTCAGAATAAGTAAGATACTTTTCATCTACAGTAGGATATAGATTAAATTCTTCTGCCTTATCATAAAACTTATCTTCTGTTAGCATACCATATTCAATAACTACTTTAATGTCATTCCATTTCTCTTCAAGACTTTTCCTGTCATTTTTGAAAATAGAATTTAATTTGTCAGCAACTTTTCTTGTTATATAATTAGTTATCTTTTTAACAGATGTATCTGATTGAAGATAACTCCTAGATACATTAAGAGGAATATCAGGTGAATCAATTACTCCTTTTAGAAGAGCAAGAAATTCGGGTACAATTCCCTCAACATTATCAGTAACAAAAACCTGATTTTGATATAATTGAATTCTATCCTTTTGAATATTAAGGTCATTTGAAATTTTAGGAAAATATAGAATACCTGTTAAGTTAAAAGGATAGTCAACATTAAGATGTATATGGAACAAAGGTTCTTCAAACTGAAATGGGTAAAGCTCTTTGTAAAAATTTTTATAGTCTTCATCTTTTAAATCTGAAGGAGTCTTTGTCCATGCAGGATTAGTATTATTAATAATATTATCAACAGTTTTGGTTTCTGACTTACCATCTTTATCATCTTTATTTATAGTCTCTTCCTTCGTGCCGAATTTAATTGGAAAAGGCATAAACTTATTATACTTATTAAGCAACTCTGTTATTTTACTTTCTTCAAGGTAGTCTTTACTATCTTTTGATATGTGAAGTATTATCTCTGTACCTCTTTCTTCTTTTGGAGACTTTTTTAAACTGTATTCTGGAGAACCATCACAAATCCAATGAGCAGCAGATTCATCTTTATATGATTTAGTTATAATTTCAACTTTATCAGCTACCATAAATGAGGAGTAGAAACCTAAACCAAAGTGACCAATAATTCCAGCATCCTCTTTTTTATCTTTATATTTTTCAAGAAATTCTTCAGCTCCAGAAAAAGCCACATCATTAATGTATTTTTTAACTTCATCTGCCGTCATACCTACTCCATTATCAATTATATGAAGTGTTTTTTCTTTTTTGTTTACTTTAATTTCTAGTCCTAAATCTCCAATATCACCCTTAACTTCACTAATACTACTCATATGGTTTAGCTTTGTTAATGCATCAGTTGCATTTGATACTAGTTCTCTTAAAAAAATTTCTTGATCACTATATAGAAATTTTTTAATAAGAGGAAATATATTTTCTACAGAAACATTTATTTTACCTTTTCCCATTTTTTTAACATTTTATATTATATAAACAAAAAAAATACCAAATACGATTATTATGACATTTTGACACTATTTTCTTATCAAGTAAAGACCTATAAAATTAAGTAATCCATTTATAGGTAGTAATTCATAACCTATTGAATACCCCCCAATCAAATTGCTAGGAATATTTCCTAGAATAACAATTAGAATAATATTAATTATTACAACGTAGTAAACTTTTTTATCATCTATTTTGAATTTAGTAAAAATTCCAAAAGCAAATAAGCCTAGTAATGGCCCATATGTATATTGAGCTACAGTAAGTAGACTGTCTATTACATTTCTTTCTAAAATATACCTATATGAAATTACAACTAAGATTAATGTTATACTCATCCAAATATGAGTCTGCTTTCTAACCTTGATTTGATCCTCAGATGAAAGTTTATTTATTTTTAAAATATCTATACAAAACGAAGTTGTAAGAGATGTCAATGCACTATCAGCACTACTATAGGCTGCAGCTATAAGACCAAGTATAAAAGTTATACCAACAAATTGACCTAAACCACCTTCAAGTGCAATTTTAGGGAATAGTAAATCAGTATTAATTGAACCGTTCATTAGAGGAACATCAATATTATTTTTTTTAGCATATATATATAAAAGGGCTCCAAGTAGGATAAAAAGAAAGGTCACAAAAGTTAAAATAAAACTAAATACTATCATATTTTTTTTTGCTTCATCAATGTTTCTGCATGTTAAATTCTTTTGCATCATATCTTGATCTAATCCAGTCATACATATTGTCACAAAAGCTCCCCCTATAAATGATTTCCAAAAGAAATTTCTTTCTAAAAAATTATCTGTAACAAATATTTTATTATACTCTTTTAATTCAGAAGATGAGAAAAACTCAAGAATACTCCAGTCTAGACTCTTATTAATGTAGACTATTGATAATATTACAGCTATAATCATAAAAGTTGTTTGAATGGTATCAGTCCAAACAATCGTTTTTATACCTCCTTTTTTTGTATACAGCCAAATTAGTAGTATAGAGAAAATAACTGTTACTTCAAATGGGATATTCATTGAATCAAAGACAAATTGCTGAAATACAATAGCTACCAGAAATAACCTGAATGATGCTCCTAAAATTCTTGAAATAAGAAAAGAAATGGATCCGACAAAGTATGAGTTTGTTCCAAATCTTTCATCTAGATATTCATAAATGGAAGTAAGCCCCAACCTATAGTAAACAGGAAGTAATATGTTAGCAACAATAAGATATCCTATAAGATATCCTAAAACAACTTGAAAATAGGTAAATTGTGATTCATCAACCCATCCAGGAACTGATATAAAGGTAACTCCAGACAATGAAGCCCCAACCATTCCAAATGCTACAACTAACCAGTTTGAATTTTTATTTGCATTGAAGAAAACTTTATTGTTATCTTCTTTACTAGTTAGATATGAAATTATCGTCAATATTGCAAAATATGAGAGTACTGTAATTAATATAATTTCAGGAGATAGCATCTATTTGTAAATATACAAAACAACTTGCAACGAATAATTTTCTAAATTTGTCCAATGGAATTTTCCTCAAAGCTTCTTGAAAATTTAGTTTATAATATTTCTCAGTTAACTGGTATTGGAAAAAGATCTGCTTTAAGAATTGCTCTTGAAATTCTTAAAAAACCTACAGAATATTCTAAAGATCTTTCTGATAGTATAAGAGAGTTTAGAGACAAAATAAGCTATTGTAGTAGATGTCATAATATTTCTGATAAAGAAATATGTGAAATTTGCACTAATCCTTCTAGAAACTCTTCTATCTTATGTATTGTAGAGGACATTAGAGATGTTATGGCAATTGAAAACACTAATCTGTATAATGGACTATATCATGTTTTAGGAGGAGTTATTTCTCCAATTGATGGTGTGGGTCCAGAAGATTTAAATATAGATACAATTAAAAATAAGATCCAAGAACAATCAGTTAGTGAGGTAATTTTTGCTTTGAGTGCAACTATTGAAGCTGACACAACAAATTTTTATATTTTCAAAATTCTTAAAGAATTTAATCTTGATATTTCTGTTTTAGCAAGGGGAATTCCTGTTGGTGATCAGCTTGAATATACTGATGAAGTTACTTTAGCAAGAAGTATTCAAAATAGGAGGCCATATGAAAGTAACTTGAAAAATGACTAATAATATTAATTGTAAATTTGTCTACAATAAAATATGGGAATATATTATCTAAAACTCCCGAAAATGGGAGAAAGTATAGCTGAAGCAACTCTTACTAAATGGTTGAAAAAAGTAGGAGACAAAGTTGATATAGATGAACCTATCGTTGAAATTGCAACTGATAAGGTTGATTCAGATGTACCTTCAGAATATAAAGGTGTTTTAATAAAAAGAAATTTTGATATAGATCAAATTATAAAGGTCGGCGAAGTAATAGCTGAGATTGAAACAAATGATATTAGTGACAAACAAATTGAAGATAATAAGTCTAAGCCTATAAAAGATAAAGTTGACAATTCCAAGAAAGAAACAATAGAAGTAAAAGAAATAGAAGAAACGATTGATAAGACAATAAAAAGTCTTGATATTCCTCAAAAAGATAAAACTCCTAATTCTAAGAATAAAAGATTCTATTCTCCTTTAGTTAAAAGTATTGCAAAGAAGGAAAGCATATCTAATGAACAATTAGATTCGATAAAAGGATCTGGAAAAGAAGGAAGAGTTACTAAGGCTGATATTCTAAATTATCTTAAGGGGGGTGATAATATATCTGTTGATTTAAATCAAAATATCGAAGGAGGTGTAATAAATGATCTGGGTGATCAAATAATTGAAATGGACAGGATGAGTAAAATAATTTTTGATCATATGTCTGAAAGTAAGAAAACTTCTGCTCATGTTCAATCCTTTGTAGAGGCTGATGTTACAGATCTTTGGGACTGGAGGGAAAAAAACAAATTAAATTTTTTAAAGAATGAAAATGAAAAGTTAACCTTTACACCATTATTTATTTTTTCAGTAATTAGGGCATTAAGAGATTTTCCAATATTAAATAGTTCAGTAGAGAATGAAAAAATAGTAGTTAAAAAATCAATAAATATTGGGATGGCTACATCACTAGATAATGGAAATCTTATAGTTCCTGTAATTAAAAATGCTGATCATCTAAACTTAAAAGGATTAGCAATTGCTGTTAATGACCTTTCTAATAGGGCTAGGAATAATACATTAAGACCTGATGAAATCTCTGATGGAACATATACGGTAACTAATGTGGGGAATTTTGGTTCTATTATGGGTACACCAATAATAAACCAACCTCAAGTTGGTATACTTGCTATAGGAGTTATTAGGAAGCTACCATCAGTCATTGAGACTCCAAATGGAGATTTTATTGGTATTAGAAAGAAATTAATTCTCTCGCATAGTTACGACCATAGAATCATCAATGGTTCGGTTGGAAGTAGTTTTGTAAAAAGAGTTGCTGAATATCTTGAAAAATGGGATACTAGTCAAACTATATAATTAATGAAACTTAATTTAAATAAACCTATTTGTTTTTTTGATCTTGAAACTACTGGGACAAACCCTGGTAAAGATCGGATAGTTGAAATTGCAGTTTTAAAGCTAGATATTAATAACCAAAAAAAAGAAATGGTATGGAGGGTAAATCCAGAATGTCCTATTCCAGAAGAAGCTTCATCAGTTCATGGTATTACTGATGAGATGGTAAAAGATAAGCCAAACTTTAAGTTCTATTCTAAAGAAATACATCAGTTTGTAAAAGACTGTGATTTAGCTGGATATAATGTTGATAGATTTGATTTACCTCTTTTAGTTGAAGAATTTATAAGGTCTGATATTGATGTTTCTTCTTTTATAAAGGTTAAAACAATTGATGTGCAAACAATTTTCTTTAAGAAGGAGCCAAGAGATCTTTCATCTGCACTTAAATTCTATTGTAATAAAGATCATGGCAATGCTCACACAGCTCTTGATGATACAATTGCAACTTATGATGTATTGTTATCTCAATTAGATAAATATGAAGATTTAGAACCTAATGTTGATTTTTTAAGTACATTAACTAGAAGGAATAAGAATCTTGATTTTGCTGGAAGAATAATTGAAGATAATGAAGGGGATGCAGTTTTTAATTTTGGAAAATATAGTGGAAAAAAGGTAAAGGAGGTATTCACTAAAGATAAAGGATACTATCAATGGATGATGAATAGAGAGTTCCCTGAGTATACTAAAAAAATTATTACTCAAGTAAAATTAGGTCTAACCAATTAATAGAAAATTGAAAATAATCTGTATAGGGCAAAATTATGTTGATCATATTAAAGAACTATCAAACAAAAAATCTGGTAGTCCTTTAATATTTATGAAACCTGATTCATCATTAATTTCAAAAAATCAACCATTTATCATTCCTAGTTTTTCTGATAATATTCATCATGAGGTTGAATTAATAGTTAAGGTTAACAGACTTGGTAAACATATAGATCAAAAATTCTCTCACAAATACTATGAAGAGATTGGGTTAGGAATAGATTTTACTGCTAGAGACTTACAATCAGAACTAAGATCCAAAGGTCATCCTTGGGAAAAATCTAAAGCTTTTGATAACTCTTGTCTTGTAGGAGGTTTTATTAAAAAGTCAGAATTTAATGATGTAAATAATATTGATTTTGAGCTTAAAAAAAATAATATAGTTGTGCAAAAGGGAAACTCTGAGAAGATGATATGGAAAATAGATTATCTAATATCATATATTTCTAAATATTTTACATTAAAAATTGGAGATTTAATCTTTACAGGAACACCTTCAGGTGTTAGCAAAGTTGTTACTGGTGATAATCTTGAAGGATCAATAAAGGGTGAAAAACTTTTTTCTTTAAATATAAAATAACCATGGAGAAAATTATATTTGACTTTTTAATTGAATCTAATAGGACTATTTCTTTTGCAGAAAGTTGTACTGGAGGTGCACTTTCTAGAAGAATAGTTCTGATTCCCGGTGCTTCTAAAGTTTTCAAAGGATCAATTGTCTCATATTCTAATAATTCCAAAATAAATATTCTTAATATTAAGTCTGAAGATCTTCAAAAACATTCTGTTGTTAGTGAAAAAGTTGCTAAAGAGATGGCTACAAATGCCATGAAAATTTTTAATTCAGATTATTCAATATCAACTACTGGAAATGCAGGTCCTAGTGTAAGTGATAATCTTTCAAAGATTGGAGATTGCTTTATCTCAATTGCATCAAAAGAAATAGTGGTTTGTAAAAAAATGAATATTGATTGTGATAGGGAGTCATTTATCTCAAATATTACAGAAGAATCGCTAAAATTCTTTATAAACACAATAATTAAGAACTAAAAATAATTTTTTTATTAAATCTAAATAGTTTAGTTTTGCACGTTGCAAATAGGTTTGAAATATGTCTAAAACTTGTGAAATTACTGGAAAGAAAGTTATGTTTGGAAATAATGTTTCCAAATCCCTAAATAGGACCAAAAGAAGGTTTGATGTGAATTTAATCAAAAAACGTTTTTTTATTCCTGAGGAAAACAAATGGATTACACTTAAGCTTTCAGCTTCAGCTCTTAAAACTATTAATAAGAAAGGGATTTCAGAAGTCTTAAAAAAGGCAAGAAAACAGGGGTTAATAAAATAAAATGGCTAAAAAAGGTAATAGAGTTCAAGTTATTTTGGAGTGTACTGAACATAAAGATTCTGGTATGCCTGGAACCTCTAGATATATTACAACAAAGAATAAAAAAAATTCCCCTGATAGATTAGAGATTAAGAAGTTTAATCCTATTCTAAAAAAGATGACTATTCATAAAGAAATAAAGTAAGATGGCAAAAAAAGCAGTCGCTAGTTTACAAACTGGCTCAAAAAAATTAGTCAAAGCAATTCGAGTTGTAAAGAAAAACGAAGATAAAGGGTATTGTTTTGATGAAAAGATATTGCCACAAGATCTTGTCAACGATTGGTTGGCAGGCAAACCTATTGAAATAAGACAAGCACAGCCTCAAAAGGAGGAGCCAAAGGCAGAGGAGCCAAAGGCAGAGGAGCCAAAGGCTGAGGAGCCAAAGGCTGAGGAGCCAGCAAAAGAGGAGCCAAAGGCTGAAGAGCCAAAGGCTGAGGAGCCAAAGGCTGAGGAGCCAAAGGCTGAAGAACCAGCAAAAGAATCTAAATCAGAAGATTCTAAATAATTTTTTAATTTATAGCTCCTACACCATTATTCCATAATTCCTTATTGAAATCTTTTAAGTCTTCACTATGGATTTGTTTTATTTCTTGCTCTAACAATTCCCACTTTTCATCTAGTATTTTTGTCCATTTACTTATGCCTTCAGTTATAAGAGGAATTTCTCCTTTAAGCTCATCTAATACGAAAAGATAATCTGCAATAAATTTGTTAGGGAAATTCTCAACATCATCATAAGCTAATGACTTCCTCTGCATCATTTTCTCATCCCAATCTTTCATCTTTTTATATAGTCCTCTTCCTTGTCTTAATAGATTCCTATCATCCAGTCTTTTTAAAACATCCATTAATCTATCAAGCAAATCTTTATTTTTATTCACATATTTTGCCATTTCATTAAATTGGTTTTCCATATGAGATGAATGTTTGTCATATAATGAATAATCCTGATCTGTCAATTTATAATGAGGATTCTTTTTTATTTCAAAATTTGATGAATAACTATTTTCCCCAACTGATAAACTAATTTTATATTTTCCAGGAATAGACTTGTGGCCACTAAAGCTTCCCTCTATATATGCATAAGGTAATCCAGTTAGAGACTTATGTCTTGTATCCCAAACAAACCTGTTCAAGCCTACATTATTTGTTAATCTAGCTGGTCTAGCTGGTCCTCCGTTATATGATATATAATCTTTATCAATGGAATTATCTATCTCCCTAATCAATCTATCTTTATCATCTTTAATTTGAATTCTTACATCTTTATTAGCATCTTCTTTATTTATATTATAATAAATAACAATTCCATTTGCAGGATTAACTCCAGTATAAGAAGATGTTCCATCAAATTCTTTGTTGTTTGAGTTAAGTTGACTATACCAACCACCAGTTATTGAGTTTTCAGGTTTGAATAATGATGTATTATTAGAACCATTATATTGCCTAATTAATCCCATATCATCTAAAATCCAAAAAGATCTTCCTTGTGTTGCAACAATCAAGTCACTATGCTTAATCATTAAATCTGTAACTGCTAGACTGGGCATATTTAAATTAAAAATTTCCCACTCTTTACCACCATTAAATGAAACATAAACCCCTAACTCCGTCCCTGCAAATAATAGATCCTCTCTAACATTATCTTCTCTTACAACTCTAGTATAAGCTCCATAAGGAATATTACCGCTAATATCTTTCCATGATTTTCCATAATTTGTTGACTTATACAAACCAGGCTTCTTGTCATTGAATTTATATCTAGTAGTAGCTATATATACTGTACCTTTGTCATGAGGTGATATATCTATAGCATTAATAATTGTTTCTTCTAGATTCTTGGGAGTAATATTATTCCAAGTTTCACCTCCATCCTTTGTCAAATGAACTAGACCATCATCAGATCCCACATAAATTGTATTTGGCTCATGTGGAGATTCAATAACATAACTAATTGTACCATAATTCTCAGCACCAACAGCTTCATTAGTATAAGGACCTCCTCCATTACCCTGTTTTTCATCTTCATCTTTAGTTAAATCTGGAGAAACGACTGTCCAAGACTTTCCAAAATCTTGAGTTTTAAATAAATGTTGAGCTGCATGATAGAAAGTATTCTCTTCATGTTGTGACCAAATAACAGGAGCATTCCAATTAAACCTATACTTCATATCTCTAGAAGCTTTTCCTATATAGTTTATTGGTTCAATCATTACTTTTGTTCTAGTTTTAGATTCAGTATTATAGATATTTATACTTCCTAGATAACTTCCTCCCATTACTATAGTTGGGTCATCTGGGTCAAATGCTAAAAATGCACTTTCACCTCCAGCAGATGCTGACCAATGCTTATCATTAATTCCTCCTCGTCCACTTCCTATACTAGCAATCTTAACTGTACTGTTATCTTGTTGGCCTCCATATAGATTATATGGGAATTGGTTGTCAACATTAACTCTATAAAATTGTGCTGTTGGCATATTATATATAGTAGACCACGTTTTTCCATAATCATAAGTTATTTCTCCACCACCATCATCAGAAATAATCATATTGTTTGAATCATTAGGATTTATCCAAAGATCATGATAGTCACCATGACCACTATAGATTCTCTCCCAACTCTTACCACCATCAATTGATCTATATGCTCTAGCACTTAATACATATACTGTGTTTTCATCATTTGGATCAGCATATACCTCTATATAATACCATGCCCTTGAAGTTAATTCTGCAAACTCACTAATCTTATTCCAGCTTTTTCCTGCATTATTCGATACAAACAAACCTCCAAGTCTTTTATTTGAATCACTTTCAATAAGAGCATATACTTTATTAGAATTCGCTCTTGAAACTGATATTGCCATTTTCCCCATTTCTTTTGGTAATCCATTATGAATTTTGAACCATGAGTCACCCCCATCAACTGATTTATATAATCCACTACCTTCACCACCACTAATTACCTTCCAAGGAAGTCTTTGGTGGTGCCACATTGCAGCGTATAAAACTTTAGGGTCATTATAATCCATTGAAAGTTCAGCAGCACCACTAAGGTCATTTACAAAAAGGACATTTTCCCATGATTTTCCACCATCAATTGATTTATAAATCCCTCTTTCTTTTGTTGGACCATTTATTGCGCCTTGAGCTGCTACATATACTACATTTGGATTTTCAGGATGAATAATAATCCTAGAAATTTGCTGAGTGTTTTCTAAACCTAGGTGTTCCCATGTTTTCCCAGCATCTGTAGACTTATATACACCATCACCATAAGAAGTTGTAACTCCTCTTGGAGCATGCTCTCCCATCCCAACATATATTATTTTACTATCACTTTCTGCAACAGCAATAGCTCCAACAGATGATGTTTTAAAGTAATCATCTGATATGTTAAACCATTCACCACCAGAATTTGTAGTTTTCCATAATCCTCCACCTACAGTTCCCATATAGTAAGTTTGAGGATTGTCTAAGACTCCAACAGAAGACACGGATCTCCCCCCTCTAAATGGACCGATATTTCTATATTTTACATCTTCAAAAGCAGATGATAAATCTTGTGTAAAAGAAAAGGGACTTGTTAATATTGCTGATAGTAAAATTAGTTTTTTCATAATTGTATTTGTTTTTGTATCACTCAATTTATAAAAATTCAAATATCTTTACAAAATGAGATCAAGCTATATTGATATTATAGATCAAGATATTGTTTTTGGCTTAATGAACAATAATAAAAAATTAAAATCTTTTATTACTGATTTTCCATCCATTGACAATATTATCAGTCATTCAGAAAAGAAACAAAAAGAATTTTCGAAAGAAAAGAGAAACAGATTAGTAAATGAGATAAAAGAACAATATAGGGGGGTAAAAATCTCAAAGGAACTTAATAATAATATTAATTTATTATTAGATGAAAAAACATTTTCTGTCACTTCAGGTCATCAATTAAGTTTGCTTTCTGGACCAATATATTTTATTTATAAAATTATATCTACTATCAAAATAGTTTCTGAGCTTAATCAGAAATCAAAAAAACAAAAATTTGTTCCTATTTTTTGGCTTGCAAGTGAGGATCATGATTTTGATGAAATAGCTCAAGTTAATATTTCTGGAAAATTATTAAAATGGGAAAAGGAAACATTAAACCAACCTGTTGGTAAGATTAACTCTGATAAAATAGAAAAGTTTATCGAGCAATATAAAAATGAGATTATTGATTCAAAGTATTCAAATAGTCTAATAAAGCTGATAGATATACATTATACTAGTTTTACAAGTCTTTCAAAAGCAACAAGATCATTTATAAATCAATTATTTTCTGAATATGGAATAATAGTAATTGATGCAGATAGTAAAAATCTTAAAGAGGCTTTCGTTGAAAATATGAAGAATGAAATTTTAAATGGACTGTGTAATAAGGTTGTAAGTAAACAAATTAAAGATATTAGTAAATCTTTCAAGAGCTATAAACCACAGGTAAATCCCTCAGATATTAATTTTTTTAAAATTGGAGATTCTGGAAGAGTAAGAATTA
>Ga0115012_10001881_pt1 | contig 12160 bp, 9 predicted proteins | sample TroAtlMetagenome_FD_88706 | JGI IMG/M metagenome (GOLD analysis project Ga0115012, IMG submission 88706) | Marine eukaryotic phytoplankton communities from Atlantic Ocean - Tropical Atlantic ANT10 Metagenome | ecosystem: Environmental > Aquatic > Marine > Oceanic | place: Tropical Atlantic Ocean...
AAAAATCATAGCCAATACCTTCAACGTGATAGGGATTAACTTCCGTGCCGCCCCCCAAAATAGAACCAACAGGATCAACGCCTATCACAATGGTATCTGGCTTTTCTTCTTTCAGGCGCTTTGCCACACCGGTCATTGTGCCGCCGGTACCTACACCAATGACAACCATATCTGGCGGGGCACCTAGATCTTCAATAATCTCGCGGGCGGTGTTGATATAGTGAACGCCTGGGTTATCTTGGTTGCTATACTGATCGAGAATATGTGCATTAGGGATTTCTTGTTGTAAGCGTTTAGCCAGAGAAATATGGCTATCGTAATCATCATAGGCAGCCTCTGTTGGCGTGCGATGAGTCACCGCCCCCAGGCGCTCTAAAACCACTTGTTTTTCGTGGCTCATTTTTTCAGGCATGGTAATGACAACTTGATAACCAAGCACTGCACCAGCAAGCGCGATACCAATGCCAGTATTACCGGATGTAGGCTCAATCAGCGTATCACCAGGTTTAATCTCTCCCCGTGCCTCGGCTTGCTTTACCATCTCATAGCCAATGCGATCTTTCACTGAGCCGCCCGGATTTAAAAACTCACACTTTGCATAAACATCACAGCTTAAGTGTGAAGCAACACGATTGAGCTTAACAATGGGCGTGCGCCCTATGACTTCAAGAATATTCTCGTAGAGCATGCATATATCCTTATGATTGTGCTCATACTAGATTTACTTGCCGATACAAAACTCGCTAAAGATTTCACCGAGCAAGTCATCGCTGGTAAAAGAGCCGGTAATGGTACAAAGTACATCATGCGCTTGTCTTAAGTCTTCTGCAAGCAACTCAACATGCTTTTTGCCGGCTAGAGCCTTACGCGCCTCATCTAAACATACTCCAGCGGCATTTAAGGCATCTATATGCCGTCTTCTTGCTAAGTACAAGCCTTCAGAGGGTCTGTGGCCAAGCGCTTGCTTGATGGCTTGCTTTAAGTCTGACAGGCCTTCTTCTGTTTTGGCCGAAAGCAGAACCTCATTGTCTTCTGTAGTAGGATGGGTTTTAAGTTTATCTATTTTATTTAGCACACGAATAAGGGGTACTTCACTTGGGAGCAAATCACGAACCTCAGTCGCAAGCGTTTCTCGCTCAACAGTATTATCCAGCGAGGCATCAAAAAGCATCAGTACAGCATCCGCTCGTTGCATGGCTTCCTTTGCTCTGCGAATCCCCTCTTTCTCAACAGCATTATCGCTTTCTCGAAGACCGGCTGTATCTATGATTTGGATAGGAATACCATCCATCAAGACATCTTCGCGCATGACATCACGTGTGGTACCTGCTTCATCATGAACAATGGCACTTTCATAGCCAGACAAGAGGTTGAGCAAAGTCGATTTACCGGCATTAGGCGGGCCTGATAACACGACAACAGCAGACTCTCGAAGCTTTGCACCTTGTGTTGCGCCTTGAGACAGGCTTTGAAGCTCATCATCAATCTCTTGGAATTGAGCCTGAATGTGATGCTCTTGCAAAAAGTCGATATCTTCATCAGAAAAATCAATCGATGCCTCAATATATAGCCGCAGTGACACAAGTTTATGACTCAAGTTATTCACATGCTCAGAAAACTTACCCTGAAGAGAGCGACTCGCAAGCCTTGCAGATGATGCTGAGGTTGCATGAATCAAATCAGCAATAGCTTCTGCTTGTGCCAAATCAACTTTATCGTTTAGAAACGCTCTTTCTGAAAACTCACCCGGGTTTGCAAGGCGAGCCCCGCACTCAAGAACTTCAGAGATGATTCTATCTAGCACAAAAGGGGAACCATGCACTTGGAGCTCTATAATATCTTCTCCAGTAAAGGAGTGCGGCGCTTTGAAATAAAGTAAAATACCCGTATCGATAGCCACATCATCATTTTCATCTGCAGGGTATACAGAAACAAAAGAAGCGAATCTTGGCCGAATCTCTTTGGGGCTTCTAATAAGCTTTTTAGCAATATGTAGGGCTTTAGAACCTGAAATACGTATCATGCCCACGCCACCAATCCCAGGTGGCGTTGCTTGAGCTACTATTGTCTCACTCTGCATGGCTATTTTGAGCTTGCCTCAATTTTTCGTGTGATATACCACTGCTGTAAAATGGTAAGCGAGTTATTCACAGTCCAGTACAGTACCAGCCCTGATGGGAAGTTCCAAAACAGCGCTGTAAACAACACAGGTAGAAACATCATAAGCTTGGCTTGCATAGGATCAGGTGGTGCCGGATTCAGCTTTTGTTGCACAAACATCGTGCCACCCATAATTAAAGGCAGCACATGGTAAGGATCTGGAAGTGCCAAGTCTTTAATCCAAAAAACAAAAGGTGCTTGCCTAAGCTCAACACTTTCAACCAGAACCCAGTACAACGCAATAAACACTGGAATTTGAATGATTAAAGGCAGGCAACCTGACAAAGGGTTTACTTTTTCTTCGCGGTAAAGTGCCATGGTTTCTTGGCTTATTTTAGCCTTGTCATCACCATATCTATCTCGAAGTGCTTGAAGCTTTGGCTGAAGCTGCCTCATATTTGCCATAGATTGATAGCTTTTTGCTGATAAGCGATAAAACATGAGCTTAATGAAGACCGTAACTAATACAATGGCCCAGCCCCAGTTACCAATAAAGTTATAGATAAACTTCATGACAGAAAAAAGCATCGACGAAATAAACCAAAGCCAACCATAGTCAATGGTTAAATCAAGGCCTGGTGCGATAGATTTTAGCGTCTCAGCAACCTCTGGACCCAAATAAAGCTCTGATGAGCTTGCAGCAGCCTCCTGTGGCTTAAGCTCGATGGGGTTAGTGACTGAGCCGATGGCATAGTCTCCACCTGAAACACTAGAATAGAACTTGGTTGAAACATCACTAGGTGGTATCCAAGCCGATAAGAAGTAATGCTGCTGCATGGCAAGCCAACCACCGTCCACACTAACATCAAGCGGTTTTTTCAACATATCTTTGAAAGATAGCTTTTGATAGCGATGATGCCCAGGGTTAGAGTAAGAAGCGCCCGTATAAGAGCCTATATGAAACGGCGTTGACTTATCTTCTTTAGGAAGTGTGCGAACCAGCTGTGTATTAAAATAACCTTTCCAAAGATTTTCGCTTTGATTTTGTATCTTGTACGTAACGTCAATAAGGTAACTACCCCGTTTAAAAGTATATACTTTACTCACAGACACACCATCTTGCGTCCTACCATTCAGTACAACTTGTAGCTCATTTTGTTCTGAATCTAAGCTAAAAGTTTCTGCGGACGCGTCATAGATGATATCAAGCGCTTGAACCTGCCCGCTTCTTTGGGTTAATAACTGGCTCTTTGCAATGTAACGCTGTCGACCGTCATCACTGAGCAAAACAAAAGGCGTTGAGTCGTCCATAGCATTTGAGTAATCAAGTAGGGCAGCATAGGTCACATCGCCTTCATCAAGTCCAATTTTTAGATCGAGAAGATCTGTCTTTACTGAAATTGTGCGTTTATGACTTGCCTCAGAGATAGGCACACTCGAAGGCTCGCCATGAGCAGATGAAGATAGGTTTGGAAGCAAGCCTTTCGACTTCTGTGTATGAGCTCCAGGCACTGATGGATGATAATGCACCTCAGTTTTAGGGTAATCTTCAGACCATGCATGCCATAAAGCGTAACCAGCGAAAGCAAGTAAAGCACCTAAAACAACGCGTCTAATTTCCATTATGATTCTCTTCTTTATGATTCGCTTTGTATATTAAGTCGGGGACAACAGGATCAAAGCCTCCTCTTGACCAAGGATGACATCTTAGCAAACGACGTGTAGCAATCCAAAGACCTTTCACAACGCCAAAGTGAGTTACAGCAGTTATTGCATAGCTGGAGCAACTAGGATAAAAACGACAACAAGAACCCAAAAAAGGGCTCAAACACCATTGATACAGCTTTATGATTCCAATGACTGATGCTTGTACTGCTCGGATAAGGTATGCCATAAGCCATCCAAGTTTGTTCTTATTTCACGATACGAATATCGAGAAAGTCTCGGTTTTGCTAAAACAACAATGTCTATTGCAGGTAATTCGGACTGTAGGCGAAAAGACTCTCTTAGGAGACGCTTTACTTTATTGCGCTCAAAAGATTTATTGATGATTTTTTTAGAAAGCGCAATACCAATACGGGCATGCTTATGAGCATTTTCTTTATACAAAAAGGTAAAGCCATGACTCGAAAATCTTGATGGCTCTTTAAATACATCATTAAAATCTTGCTTTTTGAGCAACCGATGCTTTTTTTCAAACGTATGCATCAATTAGGCAGATAAACGTTTTCTACCTTTAGCACGACGTCGGTTTAAAATAATACGACCAGATCGTGTTGCCATACGTGTACGAAAACCATGATCACGTTTACGTTTTAGATTACTGGGTTGAAATGTACGTTTCATACTAAGTACTCACCATGTTCAAAGGGCGACATGATACAAAAGTTCTCAAATATATGTCAAATATTAATAAGAAAAGAATATATATATATTATTTTTTACTATTACGTACGCTCAAATCATGTATAACTTATTTTTATATATTAAAATCAATGGTTTAATTAAGAATGTATGGTGTGTAAACAGCCTGAAACCAGGTATTAATACATTGTTATCAAAAAAAAAGGCTCAAATATACACGAGATTGTCATGTCGCGACTAACCAGTTATCCACACCCTTTTTATTTCGAGATTTTTTTTTAGAAAATTCATTTTCAATAATAATAATTACATAAGTATATTTATTTTATGTTTATTATTAAGTAATGGAAATTACGGTATAGTCTTAATAATTATTTTATTATCAATGGTTTAGAATGTATTTTTTCTTGTGATCAAACTATCATTGAGTACATGAAGCAGTTGTGGATAAGTGATGCATGGTCTTCTGAGGTGCTATTTATCCCCCAGCTATCCCGACAATACAAAAATATTATCCCCAGAGTTTTTCACAATAATGCATTTTTTGCTTGCCGACGAGGTGACTCGGTGGCAATATTTAATGCTTCGGTTTAAAAAATGATAAGTTTTATGAGAGGAGCGGTTACGTGGCTTTAAAAGTCTGGGAAAAATGCCTTGGGGTGTTAGAGAGTGAATTTACGCCTCAGCAATTCCATACATGGCTGCGACCACTGCAGTTGGGTGCTGAACAACAAGAAGATACACTTACTTTGCTTGCGCCTAACCGCTTTGTGGTGGAGTGGGTTAAAAAGCACTTTTACGCTCGAATTCAGGAACTTGCTGGCCAGTTTAGTGAAAATCATATTAAACGTGTTGCCATTGAAATTGGTTCGATTCCCTCTGCTGTTGCCGTTAAACCCAAAGCAAGCATCACACCGCAAGCGGCTACATCGGCACCCCAGGTTGTTGTTGCCCCCGAAGCAGCTAAGCCTGCGGATAACTTTAAAAACACAAACCTTAATGAAAAATTTGTGTTTTCAACGTTTGTTGAAGGTAATTCAAACCAACTTGCAAGAGCTGCATCTTTGCAAGTTGCTGAAAAGCCAGGTGAGGCTTACAACCCGTTATTTATTTATGGTGGTGTTGGGCTTGGTAAAACGCACTTAATGCATGCTATTGGTAATGAAATACTGATGAAGAACCCCAGCGCCAAGGTTCTTTACTTACACTCTGAGCGATTCGTTGCTGATATGGTTAAAGCTTTGCAAACCAATGCTATCAATGAGTTTAAGCGCTTTTATCGTTCGCTCAATGCTTTGCTGATTGATGATATTCAATTTTTTGCAGGTAAAGATCGCTCACAAGAAGAGTTTTTCCACACATTTAATGCCTTGCTTGAGGGGCAACAACAAATCATTCTCACCAGTGATAGATATCCAAAGGAAATTGAAGGTGTTGAGGAGCGACTTAAATCAAGATTTGGTTGGGGGCTTACCGTTGCCGTTGAGCCGCCGGAGCTTGAAACGCGTGTTGCCATCTTAATGACTAAAGCTGAAAGCTCAAATATTGAGCTACCTTATGAAGTAGCCTTTTTTATTGCTAAGCGTATTCGCTCAAATGTGCGTGAGCTTGAGGGGGCGCTTAGACGAGTCATTGCTAATGCGCACTTCACAGGTAAGCCTATTACAATCGAGTTTGTCAACGAGTCGTTGCGTGACTTACTTGCGCTTCAAGATAAACTGGTGACTCTTGAGAATATCACTAAAACAGTGGCTGAGTATTACAAGGTAAAAGTTGCAGATTTACTTTCAAAGCGACGTAGTCGATCGATAGCAAGACCACGTCAGATGGCCATGGCGCTTGCTAAAGAGCTTACCAACCATAGTTTACCGGAAGTGGGGGATCACTTTGGTGGGCGCGACCACACAACAGTGATACATGCCTGCCGCAAAATCAAAGAGCTTATTCAGGAAGGGGGCGACTTTTCTGATGATTATAAGCACTTAATGCGCATACTTTCATCATAGAGGGTGGGTTTAGGAGTATTATGGTTACTTTAAAAGTTGCTAAAAGCGATATCATAACGCCTTTACTTACGGTGTCTGGCGCGCTTGATAGAAAGCAGCCACTACCCATTTTGTCTCATTTGTTGTTACGGGTAAGCGATAATCACCTGTTATTAACAGCAACAGATCTTGAAATAGAAATCACGGCGCGTATTCCTTGTCAGTCTGATGTCAAAGAAGCGGCCATCACGGTTTCAGCGAAGAAATGCTTAGATATTATCCGATCCCTTGATGACGAAGCATGCCCTGAGCTTGTATACAATGAGGATATTTTATCTATTAAGGTTGGTCGAAGTTCTTTTAAACTTGCGACCTTGTCTGCAGATGATTTTCCGATGATGCAAGACGAAGCAAGTGAGTTTGAAATGACGCTGCCCACAGCAACACTTATCCGCTTACTTCAGTACACGCAGTTTGCAATGTCGCAACAAGATGTACGTGTTTTCCTCAACAGCTTATGCCTCATGTGTACAGACGACGGCTTGGTTGCTGTTGCCACTGATGGGCATCGAATGGCCATCGCTGAGCATGAACTTTCTATGCCTGGCAATAAGCACCGGCTACTTGTACCAAGAAAGGCGGCACAGGATATGCTGAGGCTTTTACAAAGCATTTCTGACGAAACCGTTGTTTTATCAGCAACAGATAAGCATATGAAGCTTTCATCTACGCAATACACTTTTTCATCTAAAATGGTCGAAGCTCGGTTTCCACCCTATAGTAAGGCGATTCCTCAAAACCAAGACAAGCTGGTGCAAGTTGATAGAGATAGCCTCAAGCGCGCGTTATCGCGTATTGTTATTTTAGCCAATGAGAAGTCCCGAGCAATTCTTCTTGAGTTACAACAAGATGGTTTAACTCTGGTGGCTAATAACCAAGAAAAAGAAGAGGCTCTCGAGACTGTCGAAGCGGTACTTGAAGGTGGAGCACTTAAAATAGGTGTGAACGCAGGTTATCTTTTGGATGTGCTTGCTGTTTTACCTGAAGGTATGGTCCAGCTTTCTTTCTCTGATGCTGAAAGTAGCATTCTTGTTACCTCACCAGCAGACTTAGGGTACCAATACATCATCATGCCCATGAAAATATGAGTCTCTCATGTTTGAAAATTCATCAGCTGAGGAATATTGCCTCTGCTAAACTCGCGCTTGATGGTCGATATAATGTTTTTTGTGGGCAGAATGGCAGTGGCAAGACTTCGATACTTGAATCTATCTATCTACTTGGTATGGGTCAATCTTTTCGCACACGTGACACACAGTCTTTGATACAAATGGGTACGGAGGCACTCACTGTATATGGTGAACTTGCGAGTGAAGACGTCATCAGCGTACAAAAGCAAAAAGGTAGGACCATTGTGCACTTTAACCAAGAAAAGTGCCAAAAACGGAGCTTGCTTGCCAAGCACTTGCCTTGTCAGCTTTTCTATCAAGATATTTTTGAGATCATTGATAGTGGCCCGTCCGTCAGAAGAGGGATTCTTGATTTTGGCTTGTTTTATTACTTTGAAGATTATCACACCGTTTGGAATGACTTAAAGAGGGTATTAAAACAGCGCAATGCGCTTTTGAGGCGAGGGTGTGCTCGTCAGCATGTGGCACCTTGGGATGAGCAACTTGTGAGTTTGTCCTACCAGTTACATGCTTTTCGCGTAGAGTATACACAGCTGTGGTTTCAGACGTTTCAGTCTTATTTGACTAAGCTTACGAGTATTCATTGTGAAATCGACTACTATCCAGGATGGGATGCATCCAAGCAAGGTCTCGATGAAATATTGTATGCTGATTTCGAGACAGATGTGGTTAAGCAGTACACGCAGTCTGGCGCACATCAAGCTGATTTGATTTTTATGACGCAAAATAGAAAGGCCAAGCTTACGCTTTCAAGAGGTCAGCAAAAAATGGTTCTGATTGCACTGAAACTTGCACAGGCCGCTTTTCTGGAAAAACCTTGTCTTTATTTGTTTGATGATGTTTCAACAGAACTTGATGAGGCGCATCTTTCCAAGTTGTTTCTGCTCCTGCAGAGCATTCAAGGACAGTTTTTCTTTACCTCTATTCATAACACACTTTTTAAAAAGCTCTTGCAGGCGCGGGCACCAGCTTATTTTCAACTTCAGGCAGGCATGGTTTCACGTGAAACAGAAGGTGTTGGCGTATAACTATCTTGTTATTCATGATAGAATAACAGCACGTTTTTCTCTTAAAGTTTCGGCTAAAAGGATACTTCATGAGTGCTACCCCCAGTAATTACGATTCCTCAAACATTAAAGTTTTAAAAGGACTGGATGCCGTTAGAAAACGTCCGGGCATGTATATTGGTGATACAGATGACGGATCGGGTCTACACCATATGGTGTTTGAGGTTGTAGATAACGCAATCGATGAAGCGTTGGCAGGCTACTGTAGTTCCATCAATGTGACCATTCATGCTGATGAATCTGTGACTGTCAACGATGATGGCCGAGGCATACCAGTTGATATTCACGAGGAAGAGGGGCGCTCAGCTGCAGAAGTTATCATGACCGTCTTGCACGCAGGGGGTAAGTTTGACGACAACTCGTATAAAGTTTCTGGTGGATTGCACGGTGTGGGTGTGTCTGTTGTCAATGCTCTCTCGGAAGGTTTAAAGCTCACGATTAAGCGACACGGTAAAATTCATGAGCAGAGTTATACTCATGGTGTGCCGGATGCCCCCATCGCAACAACCGCTGATACCGAAGATACAGGCACGCAGATTTGGTTCAAACCCAGTCAAGATACATTCAGTAATATTGTCTTTGATTATGAGCATTTAGCTCGACGCTTGCGAGAGCTTGCCTTTTTGAACTCGGGCGTTTGTATTCATTTGACAGATGAGCGTGAAAGTAAAAAAGAAACGTTCCACTACGAAGGCGGTATTGAGGCTTTTGTAACGTATCTTAGCCAAAATAAAACAGCCTTGATGCCTAAAGCGTTTGCGATGCAGTGTGAGAAAGACGATATTACAGTCGATTTATCCATGCAATGGAATGATGCTTACCAAGAAAACATATTATGCTTTACCAACAATATTCCTCAAAGAGATGGTGGGACCCACTTAGCCGGATTTAGAGGTGCACTCACACGAACACTGAATCAATATATAGAACAAGAAGGTATGGCTAAAAAAGCCAAAGTGATGACCACAGGTGATGATGCTCGAGAAGGCTTAACCGCTGTGCTTTCAGTAAAAGTGCCTGATCCTAAGTTTTCATCACAGACGAAAGACAAACTCGTATCGTCTGAAGTGAAGTCGGTGGTTGAGTCTTTGGTTGCCGAAAAACTCAATGATTTTCTACTAGAAAATCCTGCCATTGCCAAAACCATTGTATCGAAAATCATCGATGCCGCAAGAGCAAGAGAGGCTGCGCGACGTGCTCGTGATATGACCCGACGTAAAGGCGCGCTCGATATTGCAGGGTTACCTGGTAAGCTTGCAGACTGCCAAGAAAAAGATCCCGCGCATTCTGAAATTTACTTGGTAGAGGGCGACTCTGCGGGTGGTTCTGCAAAACAAGGGCGTGATAGACGTTTTCAAGCTATTTTGCCGCTTAAAGGTAAAATTCTTAATGTGGAGAAAGCGCGCTTTGACAAAATGTTGGCTTCGCAAGAAGTTGCCACACTCATTACAGCACTTGGCTGTGGGATTGGTCGAGAAGAATACGACCCTGATAAAACACGTTATCACCGTATTATCATCATGACTGATGCCGACGTGGATGGTGCACATATTCGAACTTTACTTTTAACCTTTTTCTATCGTCAGATGCCAGAGCTCATTGAGCGCGGTTATGTGTATATCGCACAACCGCCTTTATATAAGCTCAAACAAGGTAAGCAGGAGCGGTACTTAAAAGATGATGATGCGCTGTTCGACCACTTAACGCAAGCAGCTCTGGATAAGGCTTTATTTTATCCTGGCAAAGACGCGCCACCTATCACTGAGGTGGCATTACATGAACTGGTTCAGTCAGAGCGAAAGCTAGAAAAAATAGTTACAAGACACCAGCGCAAGTATCATCCGGATATCTTAAAAACAGCGGCATACATGCAGCAGGTCAACCCTGAAATGCTTGTGGATAAACAAGCTATGCAGGCATGGCTAGAATCGCTCGTTGCAGCACTGGCAGTGCATCAAAGTCCAATCTTGAAGTTTGATGCAGGTGAGCTTTCTATGCTTCAAGACGAAGAAGCAGGTACCACCAAGTACTTGCCGGTTATTCGAGTTGTACAGCACGGTGTTGTTAGCTACGTTACTTTGGGGGAAGAGTGGTTCTTGTCTAAAGACTATGCTGAAGCCATCGCTGTGGGTGAGTCTCTTGGTGAGATTGTCCAAGATGGCGCGTACATTAAGCGCGGCGAAAAAGTGTTTGAGGTCTCTTCGTTCAATGAGGTTGTTGAGTGGCTTATGAAAGAGGCGAAGCGTGGTCAAAGTATTCAGCGCTATAAGGGTCTTGGAGAGATGAACCCTGACCAGCTATGGGAAACGACGATGGACCCTGACATTCGCAGAATGATGCAGGTGTCGGTGGACGATGCCATTGCAGCTGATCAGATATTCACAACACTCATGGGTGATCACGTAGAGCCAAGACGAGACTTCATCGAAGCAAATGCGTTAAACGTCGAGAACATTGACATATAAGAAAAGGTGACATCCTGTCAGACATTCCTTGTCATCCCTCGATTCTCAGTATACCGCTTCTGAGGGGATTGTCATGACGATATTTTCGCCTAAGCTTGTAGGATATGGCTTACGACTGACAATGCTTATCAATAAATGTGGAGACCTGACTTAAAAAAGCAGGGCTCCATAAATGGCTGTGACCCTGGTGCTCTAATACCACAAACTCTTTTGGCTCGTTTGCCGCTTGAAACATTGTTTGGCCTTCATGAAATGGCACGACCTTGTCTTTTGTACCATGCAAGATAAGCACAGGTAATTTTGATGCCCGAATATGGCTTATCGAGTTGAATTTATCCCACGGCTCAATAGGTATCCAGGGATAGTGATATCGAGCAAGGGCTGCAAGTGTCGTATAAGGTGACTGCAAGATAAGCGCACATGCATGTGCAGGTGATTGTGCGAGATATGTGGCAACGCCTGTTCCCAAAGACTCCCCATAAATAACAATCTGGGATTGATTCACCCGGTGTTTTTCTAAATACTGCATGCCAGCTTCTGCATCAAGGTATAAACCTTGTTCATCGGGTTTACCAGGGTTACCACCATAGCCGCGGTATTCAAGCAGTAATACACCGTAACCATGCTGCATCAACAATCTTGCTAAAGGCGCTCTGGTGCCAATATGCCCGGCATTGCCATGTAGTACAAGCACGGTGGGGCGGTTGTGCTTTGCTTTTTTATACCAAGCATTAAGCATCACATGATCTTGTGTCTCAATGTGTACTGTTGTCATAGTTAAGGCATCAAAATCGATACGAAGCGGACGCTTGGGGTTGGGTACATAAATAAGACTGCGCTGAAAGACTACGTAATATAGAAGCACAAGGCTTAAACCAAGAAGTATTAAGCCTATGATGCCCCATTTTTTTCTATTAGATGACGCCACAAGCAAGCCGTGGTCCGCCGCCACCGTTGGGTGGTGCATCTGAATAGTTGTCACTGCCAAC
>Ga0115012_10001884_pt1 | contig 12145 bp, 18 predicted proteins | sample TroAtlMetagenome_FD_88706 | JGI IMG/M metagenome (GOLD analysis project Ga0115012, IMG submission 88706) | Marine eukaryotic phytoplankton communities from Atlantic Ocean - Tropical Atlantic ANT10 Metagenome | ecosystem: Environmental > Aquatic > Marine > Oceanic | place: Tropical Atlantic...
ATCCATCACACAATAAATAACCGGCAGGTTTATCAGCTGCTGGTGCAGACCATGGTAAAATCATTCCTGTGGCAATTGTAAATGCTCCAGCCGAAGTCAGTTTAGCATCTATTTGAGTTTGTAGATCTGATGTTACACCATCCAAACGTTGAAACTCTGCATTACTGACAGTTCCGTCTGCGATGTTTGGTGCTTCTATTGGTATTGCGTATTTTCTGGATTCGTACGTTGCCATACTATTTCTCCATTATTTTCCAACCAAAATCCGTCCCTGTAAAAATTAATGTAAAGGCTGCGCCTTCTGTGGATACAGTTCCATTAGCAGTTGCTCCAAAAACTTTACCACCATTTGGATTTATTGTTAGTGCGTTTGTATCAAAGTGATCTGCTATATCTACAAAACCAATTTGATCACCGACTGTGGAAGCACCTGGTGCAGGTAGTGTAATTGTTATAGGTGCGTTTGCACCGCCGCCTGTTGAGGATGTGTTTACTAAAAGCCTTTGCCCTGCTACAGCCGTAAAGGTCGAACTATTGACAGCTGTCGTTGTTCCTGCTCCACCTGCTGATGAAACAATTGTGTAAAAGTTTGTTCCGTCTGAGGCAAGAACAGCTCTACCTCCAGCGGGTATAATATCTGATGTGTTACCACCTGAGCCTATTTTTAATTGAATTGAACCTGCAGCCGTACCATCATTTAAAATTATATATATTCTCTCAACTGCTGGTGCCCCTTGACATACAAACGCTGTTGAGTGTCCACTAAACCTTATAGCAGCTTGTCCCCATTCATTGTTAGCTACTGAAACAGGCCCTTGCAAGTTTGAAGTTAGCGTTAGAGGACTAGAAGCCGATCCTAAAGCTTTTGAGTATACTGATGTAATCGCTTGCTCAAATGTGTTTTCAAATGTGCTATTGGTTGTTGCACCCCAAGAGTTTGATTCTTCTCCCGTTCCTATAAGTTTAATTCCTAATCTAGTCGAATATGTTGGCATTATGCTGCTTCTCCTTCTATGGTTCCCGCTCCTGTTGTTGATACCTCACTACTTGGATCAATTACTCCAGCTCCTGTAGTATCTACAGATGTTAGAGGTATCGTAGCTGTAGTTGTATCATCTACATCACTAAATGTAAACGTAGAATTTGTTCCAACGGCTGATGTCAAGGCATTTCCTGATACATTTACACCATAACCTATACCTACACCATTTAGCGATAAAGTAAGAGATTGTCCTGAAACAGAAGCAGCCCAGGTAGGTATAACTGAGTTAACAGAACTTGTCATAGACAGGCCAGAAACTGCAGCTACAGGAGACAATTGAATCACGGTTCCTGTAACATCGATGGTATTTCCCATACTGGAGCCATGCGTAGAACAGTAATATCTAATCGTGTTGTGTGTGTTTTGAGGAACGGTAAACTCTACCTTTGCTCCTGCTTGACCAGGTACACCAGTTGCTACAACGCCATCGGTAATAGCGACGCCCGCTGTTGTTTGAAATCTTAAAGGGTGACCCCCGTTGGTTACATTGCTTAAATCAAATATATATTTTCTACCTTTTATCATTGTTAGTGTAGGTCGCTGTACACCGTCAATTACAAATACATTTCCATATCCACCGACACTCACTACAGTTACAACAAAAGTTGTATCAGCCGCTGGTAGTCCAGCAACTTGAGAAGTAAGGGCAGAAGGAGCTGTTATTCCTGGTCCTAGTGCAACTGATCCAACAGAACTTGTTAAACTATTTCCTGAGATAGTAGGGAAAGCAGTTCCACTAACAGATTGTTGTCCTGACGTTGCAGAAGTTAAATTAAATCCTTGTTCGATGGCTGTCACTCCACCTATTTCGGAACCAAGAGTTACAGTCATCCCTAAACTGTTTGCCGGTAAATGAATTGTACCATCAGCAACAACAGTAGGTGAGCTTAAGGCAAGTGAAAGACTTTGTCCTGATACTACAGGTCTTAGTTGTGGTGTTATAGAATTTTCACTAACGTTTAAAGTAAACCCGTCTACGAAATGAGTTTTTTGTACTGTGTATGCATTAGATAACGTAAGTGTAATTGTGTGACTTGCAGGAGTAATTATAATTTCCTGTGCTACGTCACCGACAGATCCAAAAGGCGCCTGTCCAAATGCGGTTGCTCCGAAAAACATTATTTATCCTTTTTCTTGTCGTCTAGCTCTTTAATAGCTTCTATTAATAGAGGAACAAGTTTTTCATACCAAACACTTTTATAGTCAGCATTGAAAGGTGCTTCAGTTACAACTTCAGGTAAAACAGATTCTACCTCTTGTGCACTTACACCCACTTGTCGTTTTTCGTTGTCATATCCAAACGATCTAGCCAAATCATTTTCTTTAAAATAATAACCTGTCAAAGCTTTTACTTTTTCTAATGCAGAATCAATCGGTCCTTCAAAGTCTTTTAGACGTGAGTCGGAATAATAAGCTGTGATGTTTGAGGTCGCTCGAATTTCACCCGTCGAACCTGCACCAGTTCCAACACCAAGTGCTGTCATTTGGTATGAAGTATTTGTGATTGTACCACTTGGTCCGGTTGGTCCGGTTGGTCCGGTTGGTCCGGTTGGTCCTGTCGGCCCTGTTCCTCCAGCTGGTCCTGTTGGTCCCGCTGGTCCGTCTGATCCAGCTGGTCCTGTTGGTCCTGTTGGTCCTGTTGGTCCAGCTAAAGCTGCGTTAGTTATAGTTGCTTTTTTAATTGCACTTGCTGACGTGTCGTAAACTGCAATTAAATCTGCTCCTTGAATACTTGTTTCTGCCGGATGTGCTGATACTACGTCACCTGCTACAGTTCCTGTTGTTATGGTTCCCGCAGCTGCAGTTTCAAATTTTTTAGATCCGTTATGAAATAATTCTACCGTTCCTCCTTGTGTAAAGTTTGCCATTGCTGCACTATCATCATTGGATCTAAGAACGGTGCTATCAGAATTTACTTTTAATGTTCCGGTGTTGCCTTTTATAATTGAATTATTAGAGTCGTGAAACAGCTCCAAATCTCCACCTGTAGCATCTCCTATTTCTACCTTGACGTTATCACCAAGTATTAAATCGCCAGTCATTGTACCACCAGCTTTTGGTAAAGCGGCATTAGCCGTTGTGTTTGCATTTGTTGCAGTCGTAGTTGTAGAAGTTAATACAAGGTCCCTAGCAGCAATGTCCACACCGTCTACTGTTCCACCAAGGGTTAAATTACCAGTGATATTTGCATTTGTGCTGTTATCTTCTATAACAGCCTTAGATGCAGGTAGTGTGCAAAATACATCTTTTGTACCTGCTCCAAAATCAACAGCAGCATCACCGTTAGAACTAGAAATAATTGCTGTACGTGAAAGGGTATCAGGTGAAGCATCAGTAACTGTGCCGACACCTATCTCAAAAGCAGAACCACCCTGTGCCTGAATACAATAGTAAGTTGTGTTACTATTACCTATCCCTGCTACAAAAGTTTCAAAACCAGTCTCAGCTCCAGCAAGGTTAATTGTACCCGTGCCAGTGCTTGTGCTCGTCTCTTTGACTCTATCATTTACGACGAAGGCCATTTATCCTCCTATCCTAATCTGATGATCTCTGATCCACCACCGTTTGCTGGGAATTGAATTGTAAATGTTCCATTGGAAGCTGTAAAGTCACCACCAAACGCTAACACAACAACAGCATCATTAGTTGGAGCACTACCATCTTGCCTATAAATCAAAGCACCGTTTGCAGTGAAAGATGCAGAAGTCCAAGACACATCAGCAAAGTCAACAAATGCAGTAGCAGTTCCTGATCCACCTGTTACAGTTGGACTTGTTAAAGCTTTACCGCCTGCTGTATAAGCTGTTCCTGATGAGTTTGTTACTTCGTTTGCTGTTGCATACGCAGTAGTTGTAGCTCCTAAAGACGCTGAAGAAGTATATAGCGCAATGTAATAAGTGGCACCACCATCGAAATCGTGATTACCTTTTAAAAGCTCTTGTTTGAATACATTACAAACTGCCTGTGATATTGCCATAATTTTCTCCTATTAAGGGTTTGCAGATGGTATAGGAATACGCAAAGACCCATCCCTAAACTCATCTCTTCTTTTTTTACCTAATTGTTCTTGAGCAAGTTGTTGAATAGCCTGATTGTAAGACTGTTCATAGACTTGTTGATCTTGTGGAGCTTTCAAGAACTTAAATGCTTCACATAAGCAGGCATACAAAATAACATTAGGAGCATTTACGCTAACCCATGTTTTGGTGTTACTACTTGATAAGCCTGTTTGTTTTTTAGTAATACCTATCTCAAATTTATACACTGCATTGGGCGTAGGCGCAACGACTATTGTGCCCATATCCCAGTTTGCATAATACCTAGGTTTGGCTGATGAGCCTACTTCTGGAGTATCATAATACTCAGCCAAAAAATCTTGATCCACTCTAACCAGATCAAACCGTGTTCTAGGGGCTGTATCCGTATATAATGTGACATATCTGATAGTTGCTATTTCATCTATTGATGGTTTACTAGGATCTGTTGAGCTAAAACCAGGCAGTCTAACAAACCTATTATTAGCTGCTGTGTTACCATTTACATACACATTATTGTCATTAAGCTCAACATCCCTAAATATTCTGTGTTCAGCATGTTCGATAAAGTCATTAATGATAGCATCTGTCAAAACCTGATTATCGGTTTCTGTGTAATCTCTAACCTGTGTTAATAGTTCTGCGTATGTTGTCATCCTAATAATGTAACTGGTCCAACTGAAGCCAGTCTCCCTCCAAACTTTCTTATACCACCACTTTCATAATATTTAAACCCTTTACCTCCAGCAGCTTCAAATTGATTGATATATGTAGTTCTATCATCAATTAATAATTTATTTGCTCCACCATAAGGACCTTTGTTAAATCCTGTGGCGTAATTTCTTGCTGCAGGGGCTCTAGCTCCTGTTAGATTAGCATCTACCCATGTATTTTTTTGAGCAGTAACAGACGCAGAAGTTGTAGAAGATAATATTTCATAAGAACCATTTTTAGCTATAGCTAAATCTATTAAAGCATCTGCCTCAGCCCGCTTACCTAAGTTTTGAAAATAAGTACCAGACGCAGCAATTGCCGCTATCTCTATCTCAGGTGTCATGTCGTACCAGTCACCTCCAGAATCTAACAAACCAATACTTGTAGCATATGTTGCTACCTCTTGATAATATTCTGTAAGAGTTCCATCCAAATCTATATACAAGGTTGTTGTTCCAGGATTACAGTTAGCAGTTAGCCAGTCTGTTAAAATATCATTTGGTGAAAAAGAAAAATTATCGTTGTCTATTTTTGTTACAATATGTCCAGGTGCATAATTTATATCGTGATCCTGTACGTGTGAAACTTCTGGATACGCAGGAAAATGAGATTCTACTTTTCTAAACCTAACAACATCATTAGTTGCAAAACCATGACCTGGGTCATTTACGTTTACAACTGTAGAATCTCTAACGCCTGCACTTAGTGCTGTCGAACTTAATATATGTGCAACTGCTGACTCTACTCTATCCGGTCTAGTGTTTTGTAAACCCTGTGCATCACCCTTTTGTACTTTTGGTTCTAGCTGTGGATGTTTTGGCTCATATTCAGATGTGTGTACAAAAGAACCATTCCATTCTTTTCTCATTTCTTTGTATGGAAAAGCCATACCACTTCTATCAGAAATAGCTTTTGATTTGTTACCTGATGCAAAATTAGACATTTGGGTAATAAGCCTGTGGAGTTATATAGGTACTTGAAGAAGATCCATCTTCTGTTAATGCTCTGTTTAACTCGTCTTCGTAGTACATTTTAAGTTGTTGTGTTAGCTCAGGTTGTACTTTTTGACTTAAATAAAAAGACAAACCTGCCACCATGCACGGAACAAATCTGTAAGGAACGTCAGCTGTATTACTATAACCACCTACATCTTGAATTCTTTTTACAAAATAAATAGCCAAATGTTTATTCGCCGCTGTAGTGTCGGGAGTTGGATAAACTGTAATCATAGTTTTGTTAGAAAATCTTTGTACGTAGTATTGTGTAGGTGCACCTTTAGATAGTTTGTTTGATAAACCAGAATAAGTAGATCTGTTTATTTTGGTAAGAGCAGAATCACTTTGAGTTGTTGCAGCTCTGTTGTCCCTCAATGCTGCTTCTAAAACATCATCAACTCCGTATATGCCGTTTGTAGGAGCTGTAGTTGCACTTGTGCCGTCATCAGCGCTTCTGAAAAAATTGTATTCCGCTTGTCCTTCAACTAAATCTATGCTGGTTTTATCTATTTCCCAATAATGTAAACCCCTGTTAGCCCACTCTTGAAACATAATATTTAAAGAGCGTCTTGCTGATTTTAATTGATAACCACTTACTGATTTAATCCCAACTCTGTCATAGGCTTCTTGTATAACGTCGTCAATTAAGAAACCACTTTCAAAAGTAGTTGTACCCGATGTTGCCATCTAACCTCCTAGTTAAATGTTACAGTAACGCCTGGAGTAGCTGTTAAATCTAAAAACACACCCGTCTTAAATCTTATACCACTTCCAGGAATAAAAACGCTTAGTCCTTCGGTGCCAAATTTAAAAGTGTGAGCCGTTCCTGCTGCAGAAGTATTGTCATACAATACAACAGCTGAACTTGCTGCGCCTTCTGCTTGAATAGATGTAACTCTACAAGGTCTTCCCACTAGCTGTCCGTCGGCTGCTAGATGTGCTGTTCTTTGGTCCGATGTGAATGATCCACCACCTGCCATAATCTTGTCCTCCTAAATGTGTGGGGCCGAAGCCCCACATTAATTACTTATTAGCTTAAGTTATTATTCTGTATGTACAGAACAGTAACCGTAGCGGCACCAGTTGTACCATCGCCGTTTGCTGCTGTGAAAATAGCATTAACAGTCTGATCAGATGATCCGATATCTGTACCATCAGCACCAATAGTGCCTCTAGTTGTAGCTACTGCTTTTGCGTTAGTAGCTGCAAGATATTCGTCATCGTCACCAGAGTGTCCGATTTTTACTGTAGCTGCACCACCATCGTTAGAAACAGTTGTAACATTTAAAATTACATCAACGATTTGTGAGTTCGCAGGTATGATTCCTACTGCTGTAGTAGCAGTAGCACCAATTATGTCAATCACGGCTGATTGTGCCATTAAGACGGAACCAGTATTTTTACTTGCTCCTTCTCTTATTGATCCAGCTTTTACTGGACCTGAAAATGTAGTTGTACCCATTTTATATTCCTCCTGTTAATTAACACAGTCGCGAGGCCGTCTGGTCAAGTCTGTGTTTCTTTGAATATACGCTTTTAATGTATTATTTGCAAATAAAAAGGGGCGCCGAAGCGCCCCTCTTAGTAGGTTTATAACCTTAACGATTATGCACCTGGAGATCCGAAGATACCTCTAGGATCAGAGAAGCCGAAGCTGTATCTTTCCCTAGCTTTATATCTAACGTTACCAGTTTCAAAATCACCTTCCATGGCAGTTTTGATTGGTGCACGAACCATGTGTTTTAGACCGTTAGGAACATCAGTCTTAATGAAGAATGCATCATCATCTGTTAGGAAATTGTTTACCACGTATCCTTGTGGAATCATTCCTTTAGATGCTAGTGCATTTAAATCATTGTCAGCTGTTCCAACTCTAGCCGCAGATTTCATGATTCTTTCAGCTGTAAATTGTAGAGCTGAAGGTATAATTAGTTTCATACCTCTAGCAGCAATTTTTAAGCCTCTTTCATCAGTGAAAGCCGCAATGTCAATCAACGCTTGCTCTAAAGATGTTTCTGACATGTCAGCAGATACTAACAGTTCGTTAACAAATTTTCCTGCAATTGTTGGGTGACCAGCTGCTCTACCGGCAGTTTGTCCAGAACATAGAGATGCTCCGTCACCACCAGCTTGTGCAGTTGCATCAAACGCGTTGTTTAATACTGCAGCAGCTTTAACTTGCTTTGTTTGAGCCATAGATCTAGCTAGTGCTTTTGTGTAACGAGTAGAGATCTTATCATACAAGTTATCTTCAATCGCTTCTTCAGTGATTGCGAACGCGAGAGCAATTGTCTCGTGTTGATATCTTGCAGTGAAAGTCTCTTGCGCGTTGTCATAAGCAACTGCTGAACCTTCCGACTTAACATTAGCTTTGTCGAATCCTGATAACATTACTTCTTCCTCGAATGCTCGATCAGAGTTTTCTGTATCAAAGATTTCTGCGTGTTGGTTCTCGTAGTTTTTGTACTCAAGTCCGAATAATGCATTCAGACCTGGCTCTAGCTCTTTAGCTAGTTGTTGTCTTGATATAGCCATTATTTATGTCCTCCTGCTATTATGCGTACAAGTGTTCGTTAATTAAAACTTTGTAAACTGCATTAGCTGAACCAATTTCCGATCTTCCTTCTTTTCCAGAAAATCCGATAATCATTAAATTGGCACCGTTACCGATACCAGCTGGTCCTGCAGAGTCAAGTTCCATTGCACTTACACCCGTTGTTGTTGAACCTGTGCCTACGACTACGTCTGCTGTTTGCATAACGTCAGCTTGTGCAGATGCACCATCACCCTGTATTTCAAATACTTGGTGTGGATCATCGTATACAAATGCGTCAGCTATAGCTCCGTTTCCGCCTGCTACAGATTGATTTTTAAAAGTTGGTTTGTTAGTTGTTGCGTCATCGTATTTGCATCCCCAAAAAACACCAATGTTTGTCGTACCTGTTCCAGCTTGCTGGATATTGCCAGAGTCTGGCTGAACCATGTCGCCCTGGAAAATTGCATTTGCTTCGTTAGATGCAATTTTGTACTCATTGAGTTTTTGGTTTGCGCCTCCGCTGATACTTCCAACTGGATTCAAACCAAATGCGGCGTCTATATTTGCCATATTGTTGTCCTCCTTAAAGGTTTGTTGTTATATCAGTGGTCGAAATATCAAAATGCTATTTCTTTGTACCACCAAAAGTTACACGAGTCTGCCTCTCTTGATTGATCGGCATACTTGGGTGCTGTTCCTTCAAGACATCGTTTTCTAAAGCATCATTACGATCTCGCGTTATTTGACTATAATACGCTTCTCGTTGCTTTGCGAGCTCTTCGGGTATCCTTGCCAGCACAAGGCCACCAACTCCTATGACACCTTCATACTTACCTGATGTTACCGACGGATAATTTTCAGCAGGGTATTCGTCAGCTCTGACAAATTCCCAACCAGATCTCAACTTACCGTTTATGTTTTTTGAGTCGTCTTGACCCATAGACTCGGCGCGTATCCATCTGTGTCTGTACCCGTCTGGTGCAGGTGGTGCATCTAGTGATGATGGGGGAGTCCATACTTTAGGCTTTTCAGTTTTAGCCCGAGTTTGACTCGCGCGAGTGGTCTTCATGTTTTCTTTTTCCATATGCTTAGCCCTCCTTCGCGATTAATTGTTTCGCATATTCTTCAAGTGGCACACCTAATCGTTTAGAAATAGCTACCTGTGACGGTGTGAGTTTCACAGTTTTTCTGCGTCCTTTTGCTGCCGGACGTTTAGCACTTGCAACAGTCTGAGCCGGCGGCTCAGCTGTAGATTGCTCCACTTTATCAAATTTATGTGGGAATGCAACTCTTATTCGTTTATCGACTTCAGAATAATAATCGTCTGATTGTGGATCAAATCCTTCGTTTTCAACAAGCTCTCTGTGTATATCAAATGCAGTGTAAGTCATTGCATTGTCTGTACCAAACCAAGAGTTTTTACTTGCCCATCCTTCAGCTTTAGGGTCTAGTTGTCTACCTGCTTGCGCAACTTCTTGCGCTGATGGTGTTCCCTGAGCTACTTGATAAAGATTTTCTTGTGATTGTGGCTGTGCTTTTTTTCTATCAGCTTGTGCAGCTTGTTGTTCTTTTATAACATTAAGTTTTGCTTGTTCCATGGACATTGTTGCTATTTGCTGTTGTGCAGCAACTTGTGCATCAATGTCTTGGGATTCTACAGCTTGTTTATAAGCTAGTTTTGCAGCATCCATACCATGTGTTACTTTTGCTTCTAACTCTGTTGTAAAATTATTTCCAAGAGCATCATACTGACCTCTCATTTTTTCAGCCTGATTTTTTATGTTTTGTGCATATACAATAGCTTCTTCTTTTTGCCTTTCAGCTTCACGCATTTTGCGTGTAAGTTTCGCTATTCTTTTTTGAACTCCGTCGCTGTAATCATCTAATTCTTTTTTCTGTTCGCCAGCCTGAACATTAGACTGCTCGTTAGATTCCGAAGATGCGTCAGCGGACTGACTATCGTCTTTAGTTTCTTCAACATCGATTTGTTCCTCTTCTAGTGATTGTTCTGGTGCAGTTGCGTCAAGATCTATTTCTTGTTCCTGCTCATCGATTTCACCGACATCGATTTTCGTATCGTTTTCTTGCATAGATTATCCTCCTCTATGTTTACATTGCGTGAATCAAATCTTTAGGGTCTTCTATCGTACCTAAGATTTCATCATCGTTTAACATTCTTATCTCACCACCATCAATCTCCATTCGTGATCCTGCATACCTTGCAAAGATCACCCAATCTTTTTCTTTACACCAAGCACCTGTAGGATACTTGTCTTCATCTTTATAACAAAGCGGACCCATTTTTAAAACATAACCAACCTGTACGGCAGATCTTGCTCTGTCTAGTGTTTCTTGTGCAATAATAATTCCACCTTCACTTTTTTCTTTAACTCTAAAAGGCATAATTAAAATACGCCATCCTGTGGGATTTGGTAATTTTTCTAAATTTGTTTTTTCGGGATCTTTTTCCGCCTCGTGTTGTGCTATCTTTTTTGCATCTTCTTCGGCGTCATATTTAGCTTCTAATGCGTGTGATGTTGTCATCGTCTTTTGGCTCCTTTGGTTCTAGCAGGTTAGAGAGTTCCTGATTTATTGCGTCCACTGCGTGGATCTTACCTATTATATATTTGTATTCTTCGTGACTGTCAATCCCTCCGTTTGCGAGTGTTTGAACTAGAGTGTCCATCTGAGCTTGCATGCTCCTCTTTAGTTTGTATATTACGTTTATTGGATCTATAGCTTCTGACATATGTTTTTTCCTTTTTTCCTAGTTTTTCCCAGAACTCGTCAAGCGGATTCTTGGGTTTATCTTCAACCCCCATTTTTCCCCCTAATGTAAAATTAAGTCAACCTTACTTTTTCTTGAAAATATCTGCGCCCTTCAAGCCGTATATACTAGCGACGACCCCTACAAATAGAGTCTGGTACCAAAAAGGCAGATTATTAAACTGCTCAAAGAACATGTGCAATTTATCTTGTATGTTTGGATCATCTGAAAATACAGACCAGATCAATAAAATCACTGGGGCGCTCACGAGAATAAGAACGAATTCGTCCTTCCATCCTTTGTCGTTTGATTGTCTAACTTGAGCCTGATACTCGATTTCACCACTTGCCATTTTCTGTGCATGCAACATAGCTGCATCTGACTCCAGCATTTTACGCTGCTGTCTATTTTTCATTATGTGTGTGCCAGCGCCTATTGCTAGTTTGACTACGTCAAGTATCATTTGTTTATGTGATTATTCCTATGATGATTATGACTATAATAAAGGCACCGATGAGTTTAGTTTTCCAACTCATTGAAGTCCACTTATCAATCATTTTTGCTCTTAGTGATTCGATCATTTGCGTCTCCTCTTTTGTTTTATGCCAGCTTCGCTGAGCGCGATAGCTATGGCTTGCTTTTTATTTACCACTTTTTTCTTACTTTTACCAGATTTAAGTTTACCTGATTTATATTCACGCATTACCTTGCTGATTTTCTTTTCTTTTATTGTCATTATTCAATAATTTTTTTGATTTTAAGTCGGCCCATGTCTTCGTAAATAGAAGCGGTGACCTCCTTACATTGCATGTATATTCCATCTTGCTCCTCACCTATCTGTCTGGTGATTAAACGTTTCTGTTTGAGACAGTCGCTAAGTCCGTCAGTTGGCACCATCTCTACTGTCGAACCGTTCTGTATCATAAGTATTGCGAATACAACTTTAATGGTTTCCATTTGCTTTTGACTCCAAGTCTATTAATCGTTCTTCGTGGAATTGTATAACCATGTCGTTCTTTAGTATCATGGGTATCTCTGACTCCATCTGTTCTTTTA
>Ga0115012_10001888_pt1 | contig 12134 bp, 9 predicted proteins | sample TroAtlMetagenome_FD_88706 | JGI IMG/M metagenome (GOLD analysis project Ga0115012, IMG submission 88706) | Marine eukaryotic phytoplankton communities from Atlantic Ocean - Tropical Atlantic ANT10 Metagenome | ecosystem: Environmental > Aquatic > Marine > Oceanic | place: Tropical Atlantic Ocean...
AGTCCTGAGGTTACAAATGTGATTCCTGACAAGTCTTTCCCGGGTTCTAAATCAAGGTGTAGTCTTGCTGCATTTAGCAGAGTTAGAGTGGTGCCATGAACGATTCCTTGAGGGCCAATATACATGTAAGAACCAGCAGTCATTTGTCCATATTGAGTTACTCCTAAAGAGTTCATTTTCTCATAATCATTCACAGTCGAGTAATTAGGAATTACCATGCCATTGGTCACAACCACACGCGGAGCGTTTTCGTGAGAAGGAAATAACCCCATTGGATGCCCTGAATACATCACTAGAGTTTGATCATCAGTCATTTGAGATAGATACTTCATAGTTATTCTGTACTGAGCCCAGTTTTGAAAAACAGAACCATTTCCACCATATGTGATTAGTTCATGCGGAAATTGGGCTACGGCAGGGTCAAGGTTATTTTGAATCATCAGCATTATAGACGCCGCTTGTTTTGATTTTGCAGGATAATATGAGATAGGATATGCTTTCATTTGATATTCTGTCGGTCGAAATCGATTCATTATTATTCTACCAAAACTATTCAATTCTTCCAAAAACTCAGAAGCAAGTATTTCGTGATGCTCTTGCTGAAAATATCGGAGAGCATTTTTTATTGCTAGTTTCTTCTCACCCGAAGTCAAAACCTGTCTTCTATCTGGGGCATGGTCAACCGAATTATCAGTCCCTGGATGGTCGGGCAACTCATTGGGTATTCCTATTGAGATTGACTCTCTTAGTGAAGACCTATTATCGCCCATGGATAATGCAATACTGCATTGTCTTTGAGCATTATGATTTATTTAAATCAGTAGATTGCTTTAAGTCCGGTCGCCAAAATGTAAATATTAGACCTGAAAGTATCATGATAAGAGAAAATATCATCATACCCTTATCTAATGCTAAATCATATTTTTCTACCAAAAAACCAGCTATTGACGTTGAGAATGTTGCTGAAGCTCCAAGAATCAACATATCCATTGAAAACACTCTACCTCTCACTTCATCTTCAACCCACATTTGAGTCAAGACGGTGGAAAGAACCCAATTAGCACCACTTGCTGCATGTGCTAAAATAATCAATATTATTGTAATTGGAAGAGCCATTTCCAAGGACAGTCCTACGAAGAAGTAGAATATTCCTGATAAAGAAACTAGTATGCCGATTAGAGAAGGCCACTTCGTTTGATCTTTGAACAAAGTCCTCGCCACTAAAGGCCCGATTCCAGTTCCTATGCCTCTAGCAAAGAAGAATAAACCAAAGCCAAAAGCAGCCCCATAGCCCTTAATATCTCCACCTGCAAGAACTAAGAACACTCCCGCAAGACCGGCACCTGCAAGATTCCACGATGACTTAGCAAAAACCAATCTCAAAAGTCTTGGGTCATCACTAATTCTTTGCCAACCAGTTTTGATATTTTGGAAAGCAGTTGAAAATATTGGACCTTTCAAATTTTCATCAACAGTTTGTGGAATCTTCATCGGAAGTAGAATAATTGTCCCTATAACGAATGTTAAAGAATCTAATATGAATGCTAAATCAGTACCCCAATTTGATACGACAATTCCACCAAGCATTGCACCTATACATAATGAGGCTGACCAAGATGCTGATGATATAGCGTTAGCAGTTAGTAGGTCTTCCTCGTCTACAATATTTGGTAATGCAGCGCGTTCAGCTGTAACATAGAAACCATGTAAAAGCATCATCATTCCAGATATGGAAATAAGCCACCACATATCTTCTTCGCCGTCTACAAGAAGGAATGTCAATGCAAGTCCGACCTGAAAAATATTGGAGAAAACCATCAACTTTTTCCTATTTATTCTATCTGCCATGACACCTATAATTGGCTGTGAGATTGCAAATAATGCCATTCTTACGCTAAATAAGACACCCAGCAAAAATTCTGATCCTGAAAATTCTAAAATTAAAAAGAACAATGCAATTGTATTGAACCATTCACCAATCCATGAAATTACTGAAGCAAACCAAAATCTCCTAAACTTAGAGTTCTTTTTGATAAAGGAAAAGTAACCTGATTGCAATGTCACTCCTCCTCGTCAGAATTATTTGATTCGTCAAGCGAACAAACAATCCACTTCGAGGTAGGTGTATTAGATAGTTCAGCAGTAGAGTTCAAAGGCACCAGTTCATTAGCCTCAGGGAAATATGCGGCAATGTTACCTGATGGGATATCATATGGAATTACTAACCATTTTTTGGAAACTCTTGATTCATTTTCGAAATGACTGGTTATGTCTATCATTTTACGGGTTTTCCAATTTCTTTCGAGCATATCGAGTGGATTCATCATTAATATCCTCCGATTACCTTTAATTCCGCGGTAACGGTCATCAAGGCCGTATATGGTCGTATTATATTGATCGTGTGAACGTAATGTCATCATAACGTATTGATTATTTTCAACCTCCACTGAAGGAAGTTCGTGAGTAGTGAAGTGAGCTTTACCATCATTTGTTTCAAATGTTCGACTATCACGAGGGGGATTGGGAAGATAGAATCCATTTTCATGCCTGACACGTGAATTATAATCTTCAAATCCAAACAGACTATCGCTCATTAAATCCCTAATATTATCATATGAATCTATCAATTCAATCCAGGGTATAGGGCTATCAACTAGAGTTTTTTCAGCAAGCATACCAACTATCCAAGGTTCACTTTTAAGGTGCCTAGAAGCAGGCTTTAGGCGCCCTCTTGACATGTGTACTATGCCCATCGAATTCTCAACAGAAACAAATTGTTCTCCTGAATTCTGTACATCTAATTCAGTCCTACCCAAGCAAGGGAGAATAATCGCCTCTCTTCCTGTGATTATATGTGAACGGTTTAATTTAGTTGATACTTGGACTACTAAATCTACTTTTGAAAGCGCATTTCCGGTAAACAATGTATCTGGAGTTGCTGAAATAAAATTGCCACCCATGCAGAAGAAAACATCGACATCGCCAGCATCCATGGCCTTGATTGAATTGACAACATCATAACCATGTTTCCTAGGTAGGGCCACTTTTAGACCCGATTCCATTTTATCTAAGAATGAATCACTAGGAGCTTCCCAAATACCTACTGTTCTATCGCCTTGAACATTTGAGTGACCGCGTACCGGGCAAAAACCCGCACCCTTGCGACCCACATGCCCGCCCAACAATAGAAGATTAACTACTTCTTGAATTACAGATACACCATTTCTGTGTTGAGTCAAACCCATCGCCCAACATGCGATTGTTGCTTTGGATTTGGAGCACAGTAAACCAACTTCTTCGATTAGTTTTCTATCTACTCCCGAATCACGGACGATTCGATCCCATGAAGTATTTATTGCACCTTCGCACATTGATTCAAAACCAGTAGTTAAATCTTTGATGAATTCTAAATCAGTCCCTCCATGTTCCAAGTGTACTTTGATTAGACCTTTGATTAAAGCCGCATCTCCGCCAATTTTAACTTGAAGATGATAATCTGATAATTTAGTTGACTTGAAATCAAATTTCATATAATCTTGAGGATGTTTAAAACGCTCTAAACCTGCCTCCGGTAATGGATTGATATGTATTATTTTACTACCTTTTTTCTTTGCATCTCTCAACGCGGTGAGCATTCTAGGATGATTAGTACCTGGATTTTGGCCGATAACTAAAATCAAGTCGCTATGATCGAAATCATCAAGCTTAACAGTGCCTTTGCCTATTCCAATAGTAGATCCAAGCCCTTTGCCACTAGACTCATGACACATATTTGAGCAGTCCGGCAGGTTATTTGTCCCGAGGGAACGAATAAAGGCTTGATACAAAAATGCAGCTTCATTACTAGTCCGTCCAGATGTATAAAAAACTGCTCTGTTCGGGCTAACCAAAGATTTGAGTTTATTGGAAATTTTTGTCAGAGCATCGTCCCATGAAATCGGAGAGTAATTATTTGATTCCTTATCAAGGTACATTGGTTCACTTATGCGACCTTGATTATTCAGCCAATAATCGCTTTTCATTGCCAAATCTTGAATTGAATAATTTTTGAAAAAGTCACCATCAACTCTTGCCTTCATTGCTTCATCTGCTACGGCTTTAGCACCATTCTCACAAAATTCGAATTGGGTTCGATGTTCAGGGTCAGGCCAAGCACAACCCGGGCAATCAAAACCAGATTTTTGATTTACCATTGAAAGGGATTTAATTGTACGTGTCAATCCCATTTTTTTCAAAGAATGTTTGCCCGAGGAAAGAACGGCTGGTATTCCTGCCGCTTGCTTCTTAGGCTTAGTTAAACGCAGATTATTTTCATCGTGCGGAACATTGCCTGAAACTGGTTTCCTCATGCTCCTCACTTTGCGCTCTTGCCCGAGGGTTTCAAGGCTTACTGTTGTAAATGCTAATTATGGCCGATAATTACGGCATTATTGGATTTTACAAATGAGATTATTCTTACTCCTGTATGTCTGGCAGCTTTAGCGGCTAATGATGAACATGCCCCAATACTTGCTATATTTGCAATGCCGCTCCTACTAGCCTTTGCAACTATGTCCCAGCCACATCTACCAGATAGTAAAAGATAGCATTTTGAGATATCTATATTTTCTTTCAAGGCCATACCAATCGCCTTATCAACGGCATTATGCCTACCTATGTCTTCCATGACATACAGTAAATTATTGTCTGAATCTGTAATCCCTGCTGCATGCATTCCACCAGTGCTTAGGAATCCTTTCTGTGACAACCTCATAGAATCAAACGAACGATTTAGAATGGTGAAATTAATTGGAGAAACATCTTTCTCAATCAATGGCAAATCAGAAATTAATTGTTCTAAGTCATCATTATTACATGCTCCACATGATGATGTTACTACGTGATTAGAGTCATCAGTATAGTCTAAAAGATGTTGAGAAGACATCTCTGCATGGAAATTTTTCGATGACTCAATAACCTCAAAGGAAACTTCGTGTTGGGCTAAAATATTAGATTCAATATAACCTTCACATACTAAATGACCAAACATTAGTTCAAAAATATTAGATGGAGTGCCCAATAAATTTGCAATTACTTTTTGATTATACTTGAGTATGATCAATGCTTCAAACGCGAGGTCATCTGTTTCAATAACCGTAGATGTTCCATTCCATCGAGAGATTAGAGTCTTTTCAGTCTTTGAAATAATATCACCTCAGGTGTTCAATATCAAAAAACTCGAACTGGAGTTCTACGAGTTCAGAACTCGATTTTGCTGATGAATAAGCATCAAGAGGCTCTTGGTTCAGTTCAAAGAATCTATTACCCCAACGAAATGCTCCTAGAATATTTTTTGCTTGGTCTTTTCGGCCAGTCAGATATAATGCTGCTGCAAGTGCCTCTGCAGTTGTCAACTTACTCGGCTTACCCCAATTAACCGGATTAGCGGCTAAGAGTAACGGCAACATACGAGGGACTAATCGAGTTCTTCTCATCACAGTTTCAACACTTTCTTCTATTTGCGCCCAACTACAATCTAAACCAACTAATGAGCCGTTCTTAACAGTAAGTAAATCATGGTCTTCAGGACCAAAAATTTTCCCACATAAAGGCTCCAAAATAACTCCTTTGCGAGGGATTTTTCGAAGATCTTTATGCAGTTTTAAATCACCTCTTCGAGACGCTAAAACAGCTGTATTTTTTTTGGGGTCATCTTGAGCCAACCATATGGCATGAACTCGAATATCTTCCATCTACTCACCATTTTGGTTAAAGTAGTCGCCTAATGTTAGACCTCTAGAATTATCTTTGTATAAACGACTCGTTTCTTCGGGTTTTGAATCAACCATCAAACTAATTCCTAATACACGTTCGAATTTTTTAATCACCGAATCTGTGGGATGCTTTCCGTTCTCTGCGGATTTAATTACATTTACAGTTTCAGCCATTCTCTTACCTAAAGTAGCGTGATTCCAACCGCGCTTCTTACGTGCTTCCGATATAATTGAAGAAAAATTCTCACTTAGTTCCTTGGAATTCTTTACCATGATGTTTTTTCCTGACTTTCTTGAAGAATAGACTGTAGGGGGTCGGTTCTGTGCAATCTTCAATCCAGGCGCCACTTCCTTTGGAGCAAGCCCCATTTTATCCACGCATCTAGAACATGCTGAAACCACTGTCTTGCCCATTGGAATTTGTTTGACACCAACCTTCATAGCCCCACATAATTCACAATCAGCCATAGTCCTCGCCATTCTATGGGTTAAGTCGACGAGTCAAGAACATTGGGATTAAAATAAGGAAGAGTTCATACATCATTGGCATTTGGTAGTGTTGATTCACATGAGTACTGACGTCGAGACAAACATAAGTGATGTCAACAAGTCTTCCGATGAAGAGTTGAAAAAACTGGAAGAAGACTACAAGAGTCTTCACGATGAAGCCCAATCACTGATTAACGAAAGAGCACACCTTGAATCTGAAATTAGAAGTCTGAAGAAACGTGCAAACAGACTAGATGAAGAAGTTCGTTCTCTAAAGAACCCTCCACTGATTATTGGCCACCTAGAAGATGTTTTGGATTTCGAAAGAGGCATAGTACGTTCATCTAATGGTACTGTTTTCCAAGTTTCCCTAAATCAGAGATTATCTCCAGATGTTTTGAAACCGGGAGTAAGAGTTGCACTAAATCAAGATACTCTTGCGGTAATTGAAGTCCTTCACGATGCATGGGATCCTATGGTTACAGGTGCAGAAATGATAGATAAACCATCGGTTGATTATAATTCAGTTGCTGGTTTAGAAGAACAAGTCAAATCTGTTCGTGAAGCTATTGAATTACCTCTTACCTCACCGGAACTTTTCAAGAAAGTTGGAATTCAACCACCAAAGGGGATATTATTAGTTGGACCACCTGGATGTGGAAAAACACTGCTTGCAAAAGCAGTCGCTAACCACACTGATGCAACATTCATAAGAATGGTCGGAAGCGAATTAGCGCAGAAGTATATAGGAGAAGGTGGTCGAATGGTTCGAGAATTATTTTCTCTTGCAAAAGAAAAATCTCCTTCAATAATTTTCCTTGATGAAATAGATGCTATCGGTGCTAAAAGATTGGATGGGTCGACAAGTGGTGACCGTGAAGTACAAAGAACCTTGATGCAATTACTTGCTGAACTCGATGGATTTGATGCATTAGAAGATGTAAAAATTATTGCAGCAACTAACCGTCCAGACATACTTGATGATGCGCTACTAAGGCCAGGAAGATTTGATAGAATAATTGAAATCCCCATACCTGACGATGTTGGTAGAAAAGCGATTATTGAATTACATATATCCAAGATGTCAACCAAGAGATTACAAATTCCAAAAATTGTTGAAAAAACTATCGGGTTCTCAGGTGCAGAACTCAAGGCAACTTGTGTCGAAGCTGGTATGATTGCAATTAGAGATAAGAGAAGTTCAATTAGTCAGAAAGATTTCATGGAATCAATTAAGAGAATAAATTTGAAGAAAACCCGTGGTGGACTGAAAGACAGTCCAGAAGCACTTTACAGTTGATTTTCAATACTTAACTTCAAAGTCCTTCTTTAGAAGGACATATACATGGCAGATATAATTGAATGTGTCCCCAATATTTCAGAAGGTCGAGATTTAGATAAAATCGAAAGAATTGTATCTGCTGCTAGAGGTATTGATGGTTGCTCAGTTTTGGGCGTAGAACCCGACGCTGATTACAATAGGACTGTGATTACAATTGCTGGAAATCCTAGTTCAGTACAAGAGGCGGCATATAATTTGATTCAATCGGCAATTGAAAATATCGACATGACCAATCATTCCGGTGAGCACCCCCGACTTGGTGTTGTTGATGTTTGTCCATTTGTACCTCTAGAGGGAGTTAGCATGGACGATTGTACGAAATATGCACAAGATTTAGCGGAACGTGTGGCTAATGATTTTTCAGTTCCAACTTTCCTATATGGATACTCTGCGACTCACACTGACAGGTTTTTGCTGTCAACATTACGTAAAGGGCAATATGAAGGATTAGAAAACCGATTGAATGGGGGAGATACTAAACATTCAGAAAACACGAGATTACCTGATTTTGGACCTCAGAAATGGGATGACGTGGTTGCTAAATCGGGAGGAATTACTATTGGTTCAAGAGATATTTTAGTCGCATATAATGTCAATGTCGATGAGAGTGATGCAAAAATTTCCAAGATAATTGGTTCAATGGTGAGAAGTTCTGGTCGTCTCATAAAAAGAGGAGAAAAAAGAACTCGTATCCCTGGGATGCTATCCAAGGTACAAGGAATGGGAGTCACTATGGAATCGAATAATATCAGCCAAGTTTCTATGAACCTATTAGATATTGACTCATGCCCATTACATATTGCTTTTGAGGCTTGTAGGGCAATTGCAGGCGATCATGGAGTAGAACTGCTAGGGAGTGAACTGGTTGGATTAGTACCTCTGAAGGTAATGACTGATGCAGGCTTGTGGTTCTGTGATAATACAGAAGAAAATGATGAAATTACATTGGTTAATTCAGCGATTAAAGGTTTAGGATTGGAATATCTAGAACCATTTGATGCCGATAATAGAATTATTGAATGGGCGCTTAAGGGAGGCGAATAATATGGACTGGATGGAAATGAGCCTTAGAGACTTTCAATCTGCTCTAGCATCATCATCGCCAACTCCAGGAGGAGGTACTGCAAGTGCTGTTGCATTAGGACAGGCTGCTGCATTGACTTGCATGGTTGCAGATTTGACTATAGGTAAGGAAAAGTGGAAAGAGGGCTGGGGTTGTGCAGAAAATTCTCAAAATATCGCAATTAAAATCTTTACCAAGTCGGGTGAACTTGCAAAACAAGATAGTGATTCTTTTGACAAGGTCATGGAATGTTTCAAGATGCCTAAGAACAATGAAGAAGAAGTTAAGGCTAGAAGAGAAGCGATAAGAAAAGCCACCCTAAATGCTGCTCTAGTGCCTCTAGATACAGCTAAGTTGGCATTGGAATTATTGGAGGTACTGCCAGAACTTGCACTGAAAGGTAATGCCAATGCCGTTTCAGATGTTGGCGTTGCATCATTATTGGCCAGTGCTGCAGCAAAAGGAGCACTGTTTAATGTCGATATTAATTTAGGTTCTCTACCAGAGGATATGATTGGAAATTTATCAAATGAATCTAATGAGATTCTAGAAAAATCTAGGTTATTGTCGAAAGACTCCATTCAAAATGTTCGAAATAGGCTTATTTGATTTATCTAACTTGAGAGCCTGTTTGTATATCTCCATCTACTGTAATCAGTTTTACATTTCCTTCGCCATCATCAGCTGCCAACATCATTCCTTCTGATGTGACTCCTCTCAAAGGCCTAGGCTTAAGATTAGACACGAATACCACAGTTTTACCAGTCATTTCCTCAATTGTGTAATAGCTCTTTAATCCTGCACAAATAGTTCTACCGTTATCAGTTCCGTCATCCAATTTTACGACATATAATTTATCTGCATTCGGATGATCTTCGACACTGAGTATTTTACCAACTCGCAAGTCGACTTTCATGAATGTATCAAAATTTACAAATTCAATTCCTTCTATTTCTTCGGTCATTTTACTTTCTCCCTTACTTTTCTTTTTGCCACCTTTTACACCATGGCCTGGTTGTTCATTGTTTTGATTATCATCTACCAATTCTTGTTCAGAAGCTAATATCTCTTCTAAATCAAGTCTTTTGAATAGTGGTTCGGGTTTTTCCGTATTCCAAGTCATCTCCTCACTCCAATCAATCGCACTATTCCAATCAACCAAACTGACATCACCGTCCTGACCCAAAGAATTCCATAACCTAGAGGCACTAAATGGCAAGAATGGTTGAGAAGTTATGGCAATAAAACGCGCAATTCTCCATCCGAAGGACAGCGCAGACAGTGAGTTAATACGTTGAGTTTGATATTCACCTGTAGAATCTTCAGATTGACTGGAAAGGAATTTCCATGGTGTCGCATTTTGTAACATTTGATTTCCTAGTTGTGCAGCATTCATCACATACCTAAGAGCCTCTTTGTATCGATGTTTCATTAGTGATTCTGTTATCGAGGCATGTAGTTCCTCTAACTTAGACCTGTATCCACTAGTGATTTCTGCATCATCAAACTCAGTCAGCGGGGATTGAGGATTTTCTTCAAGCCTAGCACCCAGTGTCAAAACTCTATGAACAAAATTGCCGTAAGCTGCAATTAACTCACTATTTATTTTTTCAACAAAATCAGGCCAATTAAAATCAGTATCATGATTTTCAGGCATATTTATTCCCAAATAATACCTTAATGTATCTGGATCAAATCTCTCGAGGAAGGATGGAAGCCACACTGCATGTTTCCTAGATTTCGAAAATTGACCGCCGGATAACATCAAATATTCCATGGCAGGGACATTGCTTTCTAGGGCCATTTCACCAATATTAGGTAGTTCGACCTTATCATTGGAATTTTTTCCACTTTCTGCATGGTTAAGTCCCAAAATTAATGCTGGCCATATTACTGTGTGAAATGGTATGTTGTCTTTACCGAGGAAATATAAGTGCCTTGGAGTAGTTCCATCTTCAGCAATATTCCACCAGTTCTTCCATGCCTCATCCCCCATATTATGGCCTGCAGGAGATGCGAATTCTGTAGACCAAATTTTTGCACAGGTAGAATACCCTTGAACCGCTTCAAACCAGACATAAACACACTTACCATCCCATTCTGGATCATCCATAGGCAAGGATATACCCCACGATAGATCTCTTGTAACAGCCCTTGGTCTCAAACCCATGTCTAGCCATTGTTTAGTCATAGCTTTTACATTAGACTTCCAAACTTTCTGTCTTGATTCAGCATGTAGTTCCAAAGCTTCTTGGAATAAATCCAAACGGTAAAAGAAATGTACAGTATCTCTTATTTCGATTTCATTATCAGGATTCATTTTTGACCTAGGATTGATCAGTTCGATAGATTCGTATGTTGCTCCACATTCATCACATTGGTCGCCTCGAGCGTCATTAGACGAACATTTTGGACATGTCCCCTCGACATATCTATCCGGCAAAAAACGACCATTACCATCACTGGAAACCTCATAATATTGTTTCATTGTCTTGCGCTCGAAAAGCCCTGCATCCAATAATTTCGAAAAATTAGTTCGAACTATTTCTTTATGTCTTTCATCTGAAGTACGATTGAAAAGAGAACCTCCAAATTCAACACCTCTAGGGTCAATGTGCGGTTCCCAAGAACACCCAAGGTCGATTAGTGCCTTAGAATTAATTTTATGAAATTTATCTACTATGTCTTGAGGTTTTACGCCTTCCTGCTCTGCAGTAACGGTAATTGGTGTGCCATGCTCATCTGAACCAGAAACCATCAACACCTTATTGCCACGTGCCCTTTCAAAACGTGCATGAATATCTGGAGGAAGATAGCAACCTGCTACATGACCTAAATGAAGAGGACCATTAGCGTACGGCCAAGCAACACAAATCAATACATGTTCAGCACTAGCAGATTGCATTTAGACCCCTACATATTAGTCCAATGGCTATCGCTTCTTGAGTTTCACCCTAAGATAATGGCATATTTATTGATTCCACCATTTTAAGAACCCACCGCCAATGGGTAAATTACACCCGAAAGGTCAGGGGATATAGAAAACCAATGGAAAGTTCTGTTTTTTCTTCGATAGCAACCACAGTTGAAGCTACTGGTGAGGGTAGTATGGCCCTCCTTATATTTTACATAACATTAGCCTTAGGTGTATCATTTCTATGTTCAATTTTAGAGGCTGTAGTTCTCTCAATACCGCATACACATATTGCAGTTATGCAAAAAGAGAAGTCCAAGGTTGGAGACTTGTGGTCAAAATTGAAAGATGATGACGCAGTTAGACCTTTAACAGCAATTCTGACATTGAATACAATTGCCCATACTATGGGTGCAGCTGGAGTCGGTTCCCAAGTTCAGATGATTTACGGTGAAGATTCACTTACTATTGCATCGATAATTTTGACATTGGCAGTATTATTCCTTTCAGAGATAATACCTAAGACAATAGGAACTGCATATTGGAAGCAGTTGGCACCGGTTGCAGGTCGTA
>Ga0115012_10001889_pt1 | contig 12126 bp, 9 predicted proteins | sample TroAtlMetagenome_FD_88706 | JGI IMG/M metagenome (GOLD analysis project Ga0115012, IMG submission 88706) | Marine eukaryotic phytoplankton communities from Atlantic Ocean - Tropical Atlantic ANT10 Metagenome | ecosystem: Environmental > Aquatic > Marine > Oceanic | place: Tropical Atlantic Ocean...
ACCACGAATCGCACTGGGATTCTCTCCATCCATGGAACCGAGGACACCTACAATCCCTACAACGGCAATCAGTATTCTATTTCCATGGGGAGCCTTAATACCCACTGGGCCTCTCTGAATGGCGCGAACAAATCTCCGGTCACATCGACGGTCTCCCCCGGAGTCACTCGTTACCTCTGGGATAAGGGAGACGGCTGCCATACCGTGGAGCACTACCGCATCCAAAACGGCCCCCACTCGTGGCCTTCTTTCTCAAAGGAGGTGATCTGGGACTTTGTATCCCGCTACAACCTCTCGGGGCTCATCGGGTGCGGCTCGGAAGTCGAACTTGTCATCGATGGCTACAATCCGAAAACTCGACAATTGACCCTGAATGTCCGGAATCTGCCGGCTGGCAGCTTTGAGATTCGCCGGTCTTCGACAGGCTCTTTTCAATCTTTTCGACCCCGGATTGAGATCAATCAGAACACCGTCTTCCCCCTCACCATCCCAAGCGTCCCCCGAGACACTTTGCTTCTTCAGATCTGGGAGCGCCCCTGAGACATAAGAACCCCAAGAACGGGCTCTTTCAGCGGCCCAGCCTCTCTCTGCCTTGGATTCCTACGAGGGACCCACTCGCCCGATTCCTCCAAAAGGGTCGCCCGTCTCATGAATCCTAAAGATTGATTCGAGTTCAAAAGGCCTTGGGAATTCACGCTGGTTTACGAGTAAGGCTGTTGAAGCAAGAACATAACCTTGCAGAGGTAGAGCGCACTCAGCGAGAACGCCCCAACAGGCTAACCAGACGGGCTTTCACTCCTGAAAAATAGCAGGAATTGCAAAAAGACTGTGGCGCGAAGCGATTCCGCGAAAAGCAGAACAGGTGGATAGCCCCCCTCCCGCCTTGCGTGTAGGTTAGACCAAACCATTGCAGTTCCTGCCCGTCACCCACCAAAACTAGAATCAAACCTGAATAAAAAACTACCGATCACGTTTTACGGTTAGAGAGACACCGACCTCCTTCGATTATGAACATCCCGGGCCATTTCAAATTCCTTCTGGACACAGTCGAGGAGACTGCACGCCAGACCGAACCAATCCTCTACAGCGGAAGTAGTTCTCTTTGGGATGACATCGTGGATAGTTTTGAAGATCGAGAAAACAACGCAACTTATTGGCTTTTCTGCACCCGCTGGATGCGGGAACAACTTCTGACCGTCATGCATGGTGGATCTCCACGAGCACTTCTGGCCATCCTTTCGGTGCTATGCCCGGACGAAATCCCTCCTCCGAGCCACGACGGCGAACCTTCAAAGGTGATGGAACGCCGGATCTCATCCCTTCTTCTTCCGATTTTGATGCTTGAGATTGCAACGCGAGTGAGGAACGCAGCTTCTGAGCGCCTCGGCCCCTATTGTTCGACCGTTGAGGCATTCCACCCTGAAGATCATCGAGACTAATACCTGCCATTCTGCATGACCGAGGCCCTCAGATCCCGCCTAGCGAAGCGCCGAAAACGCACTCTTCAAGCGTGCAAGAAGCACCTCTTCTGGCTCCCTTCCCACTGAAACTCTCAGCAGCGCCTCACTCACTCCGCAGGAACGGGCCCATGCCATCTCCCGGTAATGGGCGAGCATTGTGTAGGGACACAACAGGGTATAGTCAGTGCCGAGACTGGGCCCTTTGCAAAACTGCATCGCTTCATACAGTGCAGCAGTTTTGCCGGGCTCCTTCAGAGTAAAGCTGATCAAGCCTCCATAGCCACCGTTTGGACGGCGTATGGCCTCATAAGCTTCCCGGTCCGTAGAAGCGGGGTACCACACCTCCGAAACCTCGGGCTGGTCCGTCAGGAAACTAGCGACCTGTAATCCGTTGCGATTGCATTCCGTCACTCTCGCGTGAAAATCAGAGGCATTTCGAACAAGGGCATCGCCATCCCGGTGATAAAGGCGAGATCCCCCGGGGACCTCCCGCTCGAGGGCCTCTCGAAACTCATCGGCAAATTGAGAATCATTCCGTAGTCGAATCGATCCCGCAAGAACATCACCCACTCCGGAAACCCATTTGGTCAAACTTGTTGAAGCGGCATCCGCGTAGGCCAAAGTATCAATATTAAGGTGGCTGCAAACCGTATCATCGACCAAGAGGGGCACTCCCCCCTCATGGCATGCGTCTGCAACCGCCCCGAGATTCACCGTATGCAGTAACGGATTACTTGGCACCTCACAAAAAACTGCAGCATAGCGCCCAGACCTGATCCCTCGCAGCGCTTGCTCAAGTTCTTCTCCGGTCGCCTCATTGACGAAATCAACCCCTGTACCAAACTGCTCTTGAACCTTGAGAGCGTCCACATAAGGAAAACATAATTGGAGGGTCTTTAAGCCCGGCCGCCGCTCCGTGATAATCCGAAAAAGCGTGAAGATCGCAGCCATCCCACTTTCCAACAGGAAGGCATCCTGAGGCTCTACCTCGAGAACCCTCGCCATCGACTCCCGCTGACCTTCTGCGAGGCCCTGATCAGTGTTCCTGCCGCTTATCAGGTCCTCTGCCTGACGGCTGCTGATAATTTCTCCCGTATGCCTCCAATAGTCCCGTGCTGCCGCGTAGCCTGATTCCGGCACCACTAGATGTGACCGCTCCTCGGATAGCTGTCGGACAGTCACACCAGCCTGTTCCGAAACGTAAGACGCAGCCCGCCGCGCGGCTTGTTCCGAGGAATAAGCTATCACTCTCTCCCCTTTACTGGCAACCCGCGCTTCTACTCCCTCAAAATATCGGGCAGTAATGGGGTGGATAAAAAATCGGGGATATCCCGCTCGCATTCTTGCAACAATCGCCGCATTGCCCTCCTCATAGCCAATGACCGACTCCCAAGTGGGCAGGCTGACGACACAGGCATGGGAGGAATCGGGCAGAGGGAAACCCACATCCTTCTCCTGCCACGCAGGGTCTCTCAGTAAGTCTCGCACCCGCGCTTTCTGACTCACCCTCGACAAAGCTCAAGATTCTTCGCACCCGAAGGTGGTATCCTTCGTATTACAAGCAGCCGGATTGAGTTTTCTTTGGCGCGATCACCAGTATATTAGTATGGACACCGAGGGCGCCGACAGGGGCACGCTCGGACTGGAATTACAGGTATTGTGACGAGCCCGAAAAATAAATACTATCTCGGCATTGCGGCCATCGTCGCACTGGCTCTGGGATTCTGGCTCGTTCGGGACATCGTCGCCACCGTGAAGGGCAAACAGAACGCTGCCGATTCAGGGAGTTCCCGTCCACATATCCAGTTCGACAGACCCAATGTCCCCAGTAAAGCACCGTGGCGCCACAACAGCCGGAAGGCCCCTGGGATCGACGAGATCTTATTTGGTCTCCCCGGAGAGCGCATTGTTCGCTTCAAAAACGAAGAAGGGTATCGGGATTTCCTCACGCGTGTTGGGGAAACCAAGCTCAGAGTCCTCGGCCGCCTCGATAACCTGCGAGCTGTCCGCATAGGCTTCGACAACCGAGAGGATCTTGATGGCCTGCTGGACGATGAGAGCGCTCCCAACTTTCGCGTCTCGATTCCTGATCTTCCGCAAGTGGGGGCACAGCCAGGCGCAATAGGTTTTGGCAGGACCACTCTTGAATGGCTCGGGGTCACAACCGACAACTCCGACTGGGGAGAAGGAGTGCGAATCGCCATGCTGGATACTGGTGTCGGTCAGCACGAGACCCTCGGGTCTCGTGTTCGTGAAATAGATCTGGTCAGCGGCAGCCAGCCCTCCAGCACAGAAATACACGGGCATGGCACGGCGGTTGCCGCTCTCATGGTAGGAAGAGACGGGATCAGTCAGGGAATCGTGCCTGCAGCCGATCTTCTTTCGATAAGAATTGCCGACGGGAACGGCAGCTCCAACTCGTTCCTCCTTGCGGAGGGAATCGTTAGAGCTGTCGATGAAGGGGCCCAAATTATTAACATCTCGATGGCCTCCTACGGAGACAGTCTTCTCGTGCAGGATGCGGTTGCCTACGCCGGTGAGAAGCAGGTTCTCATCGTAGCCTCCGCTGGAAACGAAGGATACACTGTTCCGGCTTACCCGGCAGCCTATGAAAACGTAATCGCGGTCGGCGCAGTCGATGCCGCTGGTCAGCATCTCGCCTTTTCCAATACCGGCGATTCGATAGATGTGGCGGCACCAGGATTTGAGGTGCTTGCTGCCTGGCCCGGCGAGGAATACACCAGTTTCACGGGCACCTCCGCCGCCGCCCCACTGGTTGCGGGTGCCCTCGGAGCGGCACTTACTGAAACTCAATCCGGCCAATTACTCCCCCTTCAGGCCCAGTCCATTCTTGAGAGCAACCTGAACGCGTCGGGCGCCCCTGGGCACGACCCCTTCTACGGGGGCGGCACGCTGGACGTTGACCGCATGGTCAACACATATACGGACGGCCGATTCGACCTCGCAGTGGCCTCTAACTGGTATCAAGAGCCAGGCCCCGACGATGTGGTGGGCACCCTTCAGGTAACCGTGCAAAACCAAGGAACTGAGGCGATCTCTGGCGCAAGCGTGGACGTCATTATCAATGATGATATCTTCAGTATGGCCCTCCCTCTTCTCCAGGAAGGCGGATCTCACGTTGTCTCCCTTCCCGTAAACGAGCCGGAGGATAATCAGCAGATTGCGATCAGGAGCTCGATCAATCTGAACGGCAATCAGGATCGCGACCCAGGCAATAACGTGCTTGCTGGCAATATCGGATTGATCGATGAATCTCTCCAAGGCGCGGATGGCACACCAGAGCCTGACTAGCACTGTATTGCTGGATCAGGGAGAGGACGACTGATCTCATTAAGGCGGTATCCAAAACCGCTGCCGGTGACACTATCGAGGACGATCCGTCCACTCCGTCTTCGGTAAAGCCCAGGATGAACCGCTTCCTCGAACCTTGAGGCCTCTGGATAGAATTGCATCGAATTACTTTCCACGCCTCGGATTGTATTTACGTGAGCAGCAAGAAGAGCATGAGGTATTTGAGCCAGCATCGGGTTAGTAAGATCCTGCACCATGAGACTCATGCCATGAGCCTCTGCCCAACAACAGCTAAGAAGCGCACCTGTTTGCGTCTTGCACGTTTTCAATGCAACTCCGGTCCAACCGAGCTCGCGCCCCATCCTTACCAGCTTCCAATCGTGAGCGCTCTCGTCGAGGAACAGAGGCTTACGTGACGAAACCCCATTAACATCAATAGGATGCTCCTCGAGGTCGTAGGGGAAAGGCTGCTCCACATAAACAAGCATCCGGTAAATCAGAGGATGTTCTGATTCGAGCCGATCTAGAGTTTCCGTGACATACAACGGATCGGTCACCATGCAATTAAAGTCGGCGCTAAGACTATCTACCCCTCCCGCCATAGCCACTTCGCCTACTTTGACGAGTCTTGCGAAATCCCAGTCCGCATCATTCCCACGCAATTTGACTTTGAGACATTTCAACCCATCACGCGCAATCCAATCGGACAACTCTACTGGATAACCATCTTCAGGCTCATCACCATTGAGCTCCTCAGCACCAACGGGGTCCAACCCTCCCACCAAATGCCATACTGGTAAGGAGCTCGCGCGACTCTTCAGGAAATCAGCCGGAAAGGCACCCTGAAAGGTCCGTTCACAATCCGCTGATGCGGTCAGGAAGGCAGAGAGATCACGATTCATGAACGCCGACCCATAGGCCTCATAGACGCTAAGGCCGTGTAAATTGCCGTAACCATCATGAACGGCAATATCGAAGAGCGAACAGCAAACCAACGCCGCTAGCCACGGCATGGGAGCACCTTCCCTACAATCATTGAACCCTTGAAGAAGCTGTGGCAGTTCGCCTTCCAGAAAGTCATACCCCAATTCAATCGGGTGACCTGACCCATTAAAACCCGACCAAGCTTCAGCGAGATGGATACAAAACGCACGCATTGCCTCATGGCGCACCTCATACGCAAGCTCGCTTGGCCAGACCCATGTGACACTCAAAGGCGTCTCGCCCCATCCCTCCGCCCATTGGCCGTTCTCTCCCTCAACCCGGACGCAAACCCTCGCACACGTCACCGAGGTAAGAGTCTCTGCCCCGAACTTCAATGGAACCCTTGTCTCTACCGGGAGGAAATAAAGATCCGCTCCCACACAGCGTATATCGGTGGACTTACCCATGGATTAAATTTCAGGGGCTTTGGGACAATTCCATGCGACGGTGATAACTCTTCCAGGATCCCGGCAACCACCACGCACTCAACATAAGCGCTCCGAAAAGAGTCCGCTTGACCATCCTGCGAGAAATTTTGACCCCTTTCTGAAGATCCTCCCATGAGGAATCCTCGAGCCGCTCGAGCGTCCGAAGGCCCAGCACGGCAGGAAGCCCTGTTGAGGTGCGGAGTCGCGTACCTCGCAGCGAAGAAGTATACTTGATTCCATCTGCGAGAAGCACCCTCGCCCGGCTATGCCACCGAGGGAGAGCCTCATAGATTGCGACTGGATCACCGGGATTGACCCCGGGCAGGTAACACCGCCCTCTCTCAAGATCCTCCGGAATATCCCTGAGAATGTTCACCAACTGCAACCCCTTTCCATAGTTCGCACCAAGAACCCGAAGCTTCTCGCTCGAGTAGCGGGAAAACTCCGGGTCACAAATCACCCCTATTTCTGTCCAGAATTCGCCCACGGATCCCGCAACCTGATAGGCATAGGTTTCCAATTCTCCATCATCGCTCAGGGCCACGATTCCCTCCCCCTGAAATCGTTCCAGATCCCATGACTGCCCCTCAGTAATGATTCCCACTACTCTCCTGATCGCCGCTGCACGACTACCTTCCATGGATTCCAGCCAGCCCATGCAGTCCCCTGCCCGCCGCACGAGCTCCATTTCACCCTCAGAGAGACCGGCACCATCCATCTCCTTGGGAAGCCTCGCACACAGCTCGGCCGCCTCTTTAGTAAGGCCAGGGCTCTTCATGACGGAACAAAAGGAACTCAAAAGTGTTTTTCGATGAGTCAACTCCAAGGCCCCTGCATCCGCAATCGTGTCGCTGAGCCTCGCGAGAAGGTAGCCGAGGCTTAGTGGACCTCGAAACTCACTCGGCAAGAGCCTGAGAGTGAGATAAAAGGACCGCGACACCGCTTTCAATATATCGGTAGAGAGGTCCGCCGTGTTCATCGTCTTGAAGAAGAGTGGCGACTTACCGACCCCTTGACCAACCCCAAATCATTCCGAGATCCCATTCATCTTTACCTCCATATTCCCTTCTGTCGGGACATCTGCCCCTACTGCGCCTTTTATAAACATAAGCCGGGCGAGACAGATATGGGCTACTTTGTTGATGGCATCCTCCGCGAAGCAAAACTCCGCTCAGCTTCGATAAACGCCCCTAAAATCGACACTGTCTACCTTGGCGGGGGGACGCCCAGCATGCTTTCCCCTGATCTCATTCACAAACTTTTCAACGGACTCGGCGACATCTTCCGATTCGCCCCGGATACCGAGATCAACCTCGAGGCAAACCCGGCTACCTTTGGCAAGTCTGCTGCCAAGACGTTCGCCCAATCCGGAGTGACACGGGTCTCTTTAGGGGCTCAATCATTTAGTCCTGATGTCCTGAAAACACTGGGCAGAACTCACGGACCGCGTGAAATAGAGCGCTCCGTTGACCTTCTGAGAGCTGCCGGCATTGAAAACGTCAGCATCGATTTGATGTTTTCTATCCCAGGGCAAACTCTGGACCAATGGAGGGAAAGCCTTGAAAGCGCTCTCGAACTCTCCCCGAATCACATATCTGCCTACAACCTCACATACGAAGAAGACACACCCTTTTTCACTCGGTTTCGCGAAGGCCTTTACACCGACATCGAAGAAACCAATGCCTCCATGTTCGAGCTGGCACACGAGCTCCTTACCTCGCACGGACTTCGGCATTATGAGACGTCGAATTATGCGCATCCGGGCTACGAGAGCAGGCACAACAAAGGATATTGGAGAGGGGTCGACTACCTCGGTCTTGGCCCATCTGCCGTTTCAACGATCTCCGGCCGCCGATGGAAGAATATCCCTGACACTGCCGAATACCTTGTGCAAATCGGTAAAGGCGGATCCACAGAATCCGAAGTGGAAACCCTCACGCCGGCTCAGCTTGACTTGGAGCGAATCGCCCTGATGTTGAGAACCGATGCTGGAGTGCACCGCCGACACCTCTCCGAAGTCCCACCGACTCGAATTGAAGCTATTGTCAGCGAGCGTCTCGCCGACTGGAAAGGTGAGCACCTCGTGCTGCAAGGGCAAGGCACTATGCTGGTCGACTCCATTGTTGACCATCTTGTCAGCTAACCAGAGCCTTTAAACTCAGAAACACATCAACCTTAAACCCACCCCAGGATGCTAGAGCGGACTTACCCACTTGCACGAAAGGCCCTCTTTCGACTTGAGGCTGAGCGGGCCCACAACTGGTCCCTGCGCGCCCTCCGGGCAGCAGACCGGTGCGGCATACTTCAGGCCCTGGCTGGTGAACCCCCTCAATCCGAGGAAATCAGGTGCATGGGTCTTACTTTCCCTAATCGTCTCGGCTTGGCCGCCGGTCTCGACAAGGAAGGTAACTCGATCGACGCATTCGGACGTCTCGGTTTTGGCTTTATCGAGATCGGAACAATTACCCCGAGACCCCAAGGCGGAAACCCCACCCCTCGCCTGTTTCGCCTTCCCGAGCACGAGGCCATCATCAACCGGATGGGCTTCAATAATCCCGGGATCGAGGAAGGCGTTCGAAATGTTGAATCCTCGACCACCTTCAAGGGTCGTGTGGGGTTTAATATCGGAAAAAACAAGGACACTCCGAACGAGCACGCGGTCGATGATTACCTCCTCTGCCTCAAAAGCGCCTGGCCAGTGGCGGACTACATCGCGGTCAACCTTTCTTCTCCCAATACCCCGGGGCTGCGGGCGCTACAAGAAGCCACGGCCGCAGCTCATCTCCTCGAGCGACTTCAGGCCGAACGGGCAACCCTTGCGGACCAGACAGGAAGAACTGTGCCTCTTGCAATCAAGGTCGCTCCCGACCTTGATGACGAAGAGATTTGCGCGCTGGGACAGATCTTCCTCGACCACTCTCTCGATGCGATTATTGCCACCAACACCACCATCAATCGAGCTGACATAAAAGCAGAGCCCTTGGCCCAGGAGGCGGGGGGCCTATCAGGCGCCCCCCTGGGAAACCGGTCGACGAAAGTCATCGAAGCCTTCCATCAAGCCGTGGGAGGCAAGATTCCCATCATCGGGGTAGGTGGAATCATGTCTCCGTCGGACGCCCAAGAAAAAATCGATGCTGGGGCCACCCTGCTCCAACTCTACTCCGGCTTTATTTATCACGGGCCCCGCCTGATCCGAAAAATCCTCAGCGCAGGTCCAGAGAAACCTTGCCGCAACGAGAGCTAGGATACTTTCCGCTGGCTCTCACCGCAAAATTGATTAATCTATCAAAACTATCTCACCCCACCTCCATATTATGAAAAAGAACATCCTTCTTATCGTCACCTCGGTGCTCTCTCTCCTTTTTGCCAGCTGTGCAGCGGGGCCCAACACTCAGTCAGGAGCTCTCACTGGCGCGGCTATCGGAGGCCTCGCAGGAGCGATCATCGGCAACAATGTAGGCGATGGAGATGCCGGACGGGGAGCATTGATCGGCGCTGCTGTCGGAGGCGCAGCAGGTGCAGCAGCTGGAAATGCCAAGGATCGCCAGCAAGGGCATGTTCAAGGGCGGGGCTATTAGAAAGCTAAGCCAAAATCACCCTCTCAATTGCCAAAAGCAGCGGGGTTTCCCGCTGCTTTTTCTTTCTCGATTTTCCGGCAGGATCACACCAAACATCTTGCAGCTCATGGTCACTCGCAACTACCTGCTCCTTTCCCTGCTCGTTGGCGCCATTGCAGTCTTCACTCCAGTAAGCCTTGCGAATCAATTTGATCCCTTTGCCGCATCGGAAGCCAACGCCGATTCGAGCACTCTGGAGTTCCTCGCAGAGGCCCGTGAAGTCCCATCTGGTGAACCATTCCATGTGCTGATGAAGATGACCCATCCGCCCGGGTGGCACTCCTACTTTATTAATCCGGGTTATGTGGGCACTTCCCTCAAGCCTAACTGGAACTTACCTCCCGGGTTTCAGGCGGAGCGAGTCGGATGGCCAATCCCTCACATCGGCACCACCGCAGGAAAAAGAACCTATGGGTATGAGCCCACCGTTTCCCACCTGTTCAAGATAACCCCGCCTGCTGGGCTGCCGTCTGGGACTCAGATGAAGATTGCCGCCTCTCCCCGCTGGCAGATTTGCGATGAGACCAACTGCCGCCCCGAACCCGGGATAGGAGCCCCGGAAACCGCAAGTGTCGTGACGATCACAGTCGGACCCGCTTTAAGCTTGGTTACCGCCAACACTCAAGCTTTTGCAGACGCGCGCGCCATGCTGCCGGCCACCCTTCCCTCTGAGCTTAAGGTCCAAGCCGTTGCAACAGCAGATGCTTTCACTCTTATTCTTTCACCCGCGGATGCAATCGCTGATAGCACAATTCATTTCTACGACTTTGATCAGGTTCTCGATGCCCAGTCCGAACCGACTGTGACACGGAATGGGGAGGAGGCTCGATGGAGCTTGTCGCTCAACAAGGACAGCGACACCCCCCTCGGGAATGAGATTTCCGGAATCCTCACCATTGGAGAAAAAGGCTATGAAGTAAACGCCTCGTTCGGGGACCGGAAAGGCGAAAACGTGAGCTTCGGCAAGCTTCTCACCATCCTTGGGGGCATGTTCCTCGGGGGCATGATTCTCAACCTTATGCCCTGCGTCTTTCCCGTGATCGGAATCAAGATCATGAGCTTCGTCCAGCAGGCCGGGGAAGATCGGCGGAAGATTCTGAACCATGGAGTTATCTACGCGGCAGGTGTAATCCTCTCTTTCTGGGTCCTCTCCGGCCTACTACTGGCCCTGAGAGAAGGCACTATCGACAACGGTGGACAGGAAGTCACATGGGGCTACCAGCTACAGAACCCGTGGGTCTTATGGGGCCTCATGCTCGTGATGTTCACCCTGGCTATGAACATGTTCGGCATCTTTGAAATTGGAGCCTCCGCGACCAGCGTGGGCAGCAATCTAACCCGCAAGCAGGGAGCTGCGGGTTCCTTCTTCTCCGGGGTGCTCGCCACCGTGGTTGCCACACCATGCTCTGCTCCTTTTCTCGGAGTCGCAATCGGGCTGGCCTTCAACCTCCCTCCTCTCCTCTTCCTTCTGGCATTCACAATAATGGCACTTGGCCTCGCCTTCCCCTACGTCCTGCTTTCTGCATTCCCAAAATTGGTTGAACGACTTCCTCGGCCGGGTCCATGGATGGAATCCTTCAAACAGGCAATGGCATTCCTCCTTTTTGGCACCACAGGCTTCCTCCTCTGGTCGTTTCTCTCCTTGAAGGACGTGGGCCTCCCGAAGATGCTACCGATCGTTCTTGGCCTTACAATGATCGGCATCGCCTGCTGGGTCTATGGACGCTGGTGCGTCGTGTCACGAACCAAGTCCACACGTATTATTGGCTACCTTCTCGCACTCGCATTCGCCTCAATGGGAGTATTATACTCTAAACCTCCAGCCGAGGGGCTGAAATGGGAGACTTGGAGCCCTGAAACGGTAGAGGAGGCCATCGCTAATGGCAGACCCGTTTACGTAGACTTTACCGCAACGTGGTGCGCCACCTGCCAGGTGAATAAATCGAGAGCTTACAATGGAAAAGTTCAGGCCCTCTTTTCCAAGTATAACGTCCTCGCCTTGAAGGCCGATTACACCAATTACGACTCTCGAATATCGACCGTCCTCGCTGAGCTCAAACGACGCGCTGTTCCGGTAAACGCCCTTTATCGACCCGGAAAACCTGAACCCGTGCTGACTAAGGAACTCTTTGGCTCCACCTATATGGCCAACTTCATTGAGGAGCACCTCGGCACCCAGGAGCAGCCCTGACCTCTCGTCAGAAGTCTCGCCTCACGAAGATCACTAACGCCAGACCCGCGACAGCCAATTCGTAGAGGAGGCTACTCCCCAGATCCTTCCAGACAGGATGGCGCTGATCAGCAGCCCGCTCTACCTCGGAATGG
>Ga0115012_10001892_pt1 | contig 12116 bp, 12 predicted proteins | sample TroAtlMetagenome_FD_88706 | JGI IMG/M metagenome (GOLD analysis project Ga0115012, IMG submission 88706) | Marine eukaryotic phytoplankton communities from Atlantic Ocean - Tropical Atlantic ANT10 Metagenome | ecosystem: Environmental > Aquatic > Marine > Oceanic | place: Tropical Atlantic...
AAAAACCCGTTGGCAGTAGTAATGCAATCTTCAATAAACCTTGAAGAAGAAGGGTGGAAGAGACTAACTTGGTTATGGGTAATTATGTTTGTAATAATGGCTTTAGCCAATGAAATTGCCTGGAGAAGTTTAACTACAGATCAGTGGGTGTCTTTTAAAGCTTTTGGAATTCCTGTACTATCTGTTTTTTTTGGATTGCTTTCTTTGCCCATATTAAAAAAATATCAAATAGAAAAAGATTAACTTTTAATTTTAATTAACTCTTCTTTTAATATCTGTCCCCATGGACTATTTGCTTTTAAATTGTTTAAAGTTTTTTCCCAAACTTCAATAGCTTTAACCGTGTCACCAATTTGCTTAAAGTGAAGACCTAAAATATAATTTGAACCTTCTTCGTTAGGTTGTTTTTTAATTATTTCTAACACTAATTTTTTTATTTTTAAATTTATTATTCCTTCATTCTTTCTTAACATTGCCTGAGCAAGTAGAGATTGTACTGATACAATATTTTTAATTTTTAAAATTTTTTTTAAAGCTGAAATTTCATTGTCAAAATTTCCTATCTTTGCTTCATTTGAAGCAAGTAATAATAATAAACCAATATCATTTGGTCTTTCTAGTAATTTAGTTTTTATAGAACTTATATTACTTTTTGTTTGTAAGATTATATTTTTTTTTAATTCTTTAGATTGTAGTAAATTTTCTTTTTCTTTTTTCAAATTCTCTTCAGAAAAATATGGGTAGCCAACCTTATAATAAACAAGACCAACCCCAACAAAAGTTATTGAATAAAAAATCATCAAAGAAAAAATGTATTTTTTTGAAAAAAGTAGTTGTTTGAAATTTTTTTCAAATACTATAAATGAAATTAACAAAGTTATTATTATGATAAATAAATAAGTCATTTTTTTCTAAATTTTATATATTTTTTTGCTAAAAATAATGTTCCCAAAAATAAAAATAAAAAAGGTAAAATCCAAAGCATAAAAGTATTAGATTGAAAGGGAGGATCAAAAAGAACATAATCACCATATTTAGATTTTAAAAATTTAAATATTTCATGTTTATTTTTTCCATCTGCTAATTTTTCTCTAATCATTTTTTTTATATCTATAGCAAACTCTGAATTTGAATTAACAATACTTTGATTTTGACATACTAAACATCGGATGTTTTTAGAAATCTCATTTAATTTGGCATCAGATACTTTTAAGTTTTGGTTATCAAGTTTTCCAAAACACGCTTTTGCTACAAATAAAGTTAGTAAAACTAATGTTAATACCCGTCTAATCATTATTAATAAAAGGTATAATTTTATCTTTATATAGTTCATGTGAAATTGCTCCAGCATATTTGTAAATAATTTTTCCATTTTCATCTATTAAAAAAGTTTCAGGCACACCATATACACCCCATTCAATAGCAATTGATCCTAATTGATCAACACCAATTTCACTAAAAGGATTTCCATAATTCTTTAAAAACTTAATCATATCTTCTTCTTTATCTTTGTACGCTATTCCAATGATAGGAATCTTTGATGATACTTTATTTAAAAGAGGAGCTTCAATTTTACATGGTAAGCACCATGAGGCAAAAAAGTTCAAGATAAACCTTTTATTCTTATATTTTGAGAAACTTATTTTCTGATTTTCGTTAAACTTAATAATTTTTATGTTTGGTATATTTTTGCCAATTAAAGGAGATTGAATTTGTTCAATTGATTCTCCTTTTTCTATTTTCTCAAATTTAATAAAAAAAATAACTAAAAGTGATAGAAAAAAAATAAATGGAAATAAATAAATAAATTTAATCTTCAATTTTAAGTATCTTTCTATTTTTTAATCCGATGATTGAGACAAGCCCACCAAGAGCCATAAGCGATGCTCCAAGCCAAATCCATGTGACCATGGGATTTAGATAAGCCTTGATGATCCATTCGTTAGCTTTTACCTTATTTCCAAATACAATATATATATCTTTGAAGAAGGAACTATAAATTCCAGCTTCTGTAGTTTGGCTCTTTTCAGCAGTATAAAATCTTTTTTCAGAAATAATTTTTTTAACTATTTTTTTTTCAAGAAAGATATCAAATTCTGCTGATCTTGAGACATAATTTGGACCGTTAACTTCTTTAACATTAGAAAACAAAATTTCATATTGTCCAAGTTTGAATTTTTGATTAATTGTGAGTTCTTTTTCAAATTGTATTTTAAAAAACTGTTCACCTGTAATTCCAGCAAGAAAAACTGCAAGTCCAAGATGAGCTATTATCATACCAAAAAAATTTTTGGGTAACAAATTTATTTTTTTTATGTCTAATAAAAAACTTTGTTTAGTAGATTTTAATTTGTTAAAGACCTCAAGGATAATCGATATGCTAAGCGATATAGATAGTGAACCGCATATTAATCCAAAAATTGAAGATGGTTTTAAATAATAAAAGATAAAAGTTCCAAAAATAGTTAAAATTAAAAGTAACATTAACTTTTTTATTAAATTTTTTTTTGCTGTTTTTTGCCATGATAAAAATGGTGCAATAATCATGACGATTACAAATGGAACCATTATTGGGGCAAAGGTTGCATTAAAATAAGCTGGACCAACTGAAATTTTTGAGTTCTGAATTAATTCAATGATTAAAGGATATAAAGTTCCAATTAAAATAGTTATAGTTGAAACAATTAATATTAGATTATTAAATAGTAAAGCTGTTTCTCTTGACAATAAAAAAAATTTTGAATTATTTTTTTTAAAGTTTTTTAATCCAAAAATAAAAAGTGGTATTCCAGTTGACAATCCTAATATAATTAAGATGAAAATACCTCTATAAGGATCTGATGCAAATGCATGAACTGAGGTTAGCAAACCTGACCTAACAATAAAAGTTCCTAATAATGAAAATGAAAACCCAAGTATAGCAAGCAAAATAGTCCAATTAATAAAATCATATCTTTTTTCAACTACATTTATTGAATGTATTAAAGCTGTTGCAATTAACCATGGCATTAAAGATGCATTTTCTACAGGGTCCCAAAACCACCAACCACCCCAACCTAGCTCATAATATGCCCACCAACTTCCAAGAGCAATTCCAAGGGTTAAGAAGCACCATGATACTAAAGTCCAAGGCTTCAGATAAATGAACCAATTTGGTTTGAGGTCTTTTGTAATCAAACTTGCAACTGCAAAAGAAAATGAGATGGATAATCCCACATAACCCAAATATAACATTGGTGGATGAAAAGCAAGCCCAGGATCTTGGAGAAGAGGGTTTAATCCTTTCCCCTCAAAAGGTATGCTTTCTGTTCTTTCAAAAGGATTAGACAGAAATAAAGTGAATAATAAGAAAGAAAAAATTACTAGATTTTGTATTCCTAAAACATTACTAAAAAAAATTCCTTTTGGTATAACTTTTGTTTTTGAAACTAAAAAGGTAAAAAATGTTAATATTAATATCCATAACAACATTGACCCCTCGTGGTTACCCCACAAACCAGAAATTTTGTAAATCATCGGCTTAGAGGTATGAGAGTTATTTGCAATTAGACTCAAAGAAAAATCAGAATTTATGAAAGCATATTCTAAAATTAAAAAAGAAATAAATATGAAAAAAAAATTTAAATTTGAAAATTTTCTTATTAATAGTAATTTAGAGTCTGAGAAATTCAAAATATTTAAAGCAAATATTATTATGGAATAAAATGAAATAAATAGAGCAAAAATTAATAATAAGTGTCCAAATTCGTTTATCAAACTTTAATTACCTTTCCAGTTGCCATTAGCTTTAAGGGTATCAGCTACTTCTTTAGGCATATAGTTTTCATCATGTTTTGCCAAAACTTCAGTAGCTTCAAATATATTCTTTTTTATACGTCCTTCAACTACAACTCCCTGTTCCTCTCTAAATAAATCTGGTAAAATGCCACTATATATAATTTTTATTTTTGTTTTTTTATCTGTTATTTCAAACTCTACTTTTGATTTGTTTTGTTTTAATGAATTTTTAACCACTAATCCACCTATCCTAATTTTCTTTACATTTTTTTTAGTTTTAAATTTCTCAATCGTTTCTGTAGGGGAGTAAAAAAAAACTATGTTGTCTTTTAATGCTTTTAAAATCAAAAAAGTGGATGTAGATAAAATTAATAAAATACTAACTAATACAATTGATCTTTGGGTTTTTGGGTTCATTGTCAAAACTTAATTTAAAGTAAATTAATCTATTTGAACTTGTTTAAAAGCTTTTTATACTTAATATATAAAAAAGTTGTTCTAAATAAAATTAGAAATATAGCACAAAAAGTTATTAAATAACTTGCCCACACATAAAAATTATATTTTCCAAAATCTAATAAGTCATACATATTTAACTTAGCCTAAGTATCACGTTTTTGTGTTTCTTTATCATTAATTTTATCTTGATATTTACAATAATAATATAAGTTGCTAAACAAAAAAAGCCAATCAACATTAACATTAGTGGTAACATCATCTCATTGCTAATTGAAGGTCCATCCATTCTAAGGATACTTGAAGGTTGATGAAGGGTGTTCCACCAATCTACAGAAAATTTTATAATTGGTAAGTTTATTGCACCTAATATAGATAATACTGAAGCCGGTTTAGAGCCATCTGTTTCACTCTCAAAAGCATTAGCTAGACCAATATATGAAATGTAAAAAATAGTTAAAATTAGCATTGATGTTAATCTGGCATCCCATACCCACCAAGTTCCCCACATTGGTTTTCCCCATAATGAACCTGTTATAAGTGTCAACAAAGAAAAAATTAATCCAATAGGGGCAATGCATCTAGCTGATATATCAGCTAGTGGATGTTTCCATATCAAAAAAATAGCAGCACAGCCAGCCATTGCAAAATATAATATAGAAGCTAACCACGCTGATGGAACGTGTACATACATTATTCTAACCGTATGTCCTTGTTGATAATCTACAGGACTATCTAAAAGAGAAAAATATAATCCAATTGTAATTAGAATTAGAGAAGAGTAACCAAGCAAGGGTTGTATTACTTTTGAAAATTTTAAAAATCTGTTTGGGTTAGCTAAATAATTAATCATGCTTAAATCCTATTTACCCAAAGCAATTCTTACAGAAATCGCCGATAAAATTGGGGATAATATGATTAAAATCAAACAGAAGGAAACTAATAAATATAAATTTGGATAAGGATCCATGTTAGCTTTTAAAGCTTCACAAGAACTTATACCAAAAATTAAAACTGGTATTGTTAATGGCAAGATCAGTAAAGGAGAAATAACGTTTCCTGTTTTTGTTCCTAGAGTTAAAGATGCACAAATTGATCCAATAAGACATATACCGAGGCTTCCTATAAGAAAAATCAATAAATTCCATAAAATCAAATTTAAATTGATGCCTAAAAATAATGATAATATTGGTAATACTAATAATATTGGAAACATTAATGAGAACCAAAAAGTCAGACATTTTATTAGTAAAATAATCTCTAGAAAAATAGGGCTATAATTTAATTGTTCTAACCAGCCATTTTTAAAATCATTAACATAAATTTTGTCAAGTGTTGGTATTACAGAAATAATTAATGCTATCCATAGAACCGCATTAGCGAGAAAATTTAATTTCTCCTGTGATGGACCAATTGCTAGTGGGAAAAGCACAACAATTGTTATCATGAAAGCAATAGTGTTCAAAAAATCACTTAATGATCTAGAGTAAATTTTTAGGTCTCTATATACGAGCATGAAAATGATCTTTTTCAAACAAATCTCCTGATTAAATTAATTTAATTAGTTTATGTTTAATTTTAAATATTTTGTTGTCATGTGAAGACATGATTATAGTTCCTTTTTTACTAATAAATTTGTTGAGAAGTTCTTCAAGTTTTTTTCTTCCTTCTTTATCTAAATTATTTGTAGGTTCATCAAGTAACCAAAATTTGATTTTATTTTTAAAAGAAAAAAACAGTTTACATAAGTCAGTTTTTCTTTTAATTCCTTCAGAACATTGTGAGATAAAAAAATCTTTGTGGGCAAATATACCAATTTTTTTCATATTATCCTCAACTTCATTTTCGGAGGTTACCCATCCTCTAATTCCTACCCATGTTTTTATATTTTCCATAACGGAAAGTTCATTTGACAAAGAATTTTTGCTACTTATGTAAATGTGGCTCTGGGTCCATTCGTGAGAAGTAAAATTAGGTTTATTAGTTATCTCACCTTTATTTGGTTTAAGAAAGCCTGCAATCATTTTTATAAGAGTAGTTTTCCCTGATCCATTTTTGCCTTCAATAACATTTAAACCAGGGCTAATAAAAGTTAAGTTATAATCATTAAATATTTGTTTAGCACCTCTTGTTACCTGAATATTTTTAAGATTAATCATCACTTTTCTCTTATTAGAAATTTACTGTTAATTTAATTATAAAATAATATATACTCGAAAGAAACAAACTTAGTAATTGAAATAAATTTTGACTTGTAATTTTTTTGTTTTTTTACAGAAAGAGTTAATTAAATGAGTTTAAATAGGTTTAGCAATTTTGATTTGCTCTTTAAAATCGATATAGAACTGAAAAAAGAATATTACAGACTAAAGGAGGTCATTTGTGAAAAAAGGACCTCTTAATGGTGTTAAAATTTTAGATGTTTCTTCTATACTAATGGTTCCATATTGTACAAGAATTCTTGCTGATCTTGGAGCAGATGTAATTAAGGTTGAAACTTTAGAAGGTGACAACACAAGGCATATTGGACCTTCAGTTAATAAGGGCATGGGTGCTGTTTTTCTTAATTTAAACAGAAATAAAAAAAGTATCTCTGTTAATTTGAAAACTAAAGAGGGAAAGGAAATAATTCATAAATTAATTTCTAGGTCTGATATATTTGTTTCAAATATAAGAAAATCAGCTCTAAAAAGATTAGGTTTTACTCATAAAAATTTTTTAAAGTATAATAATAAAATTATAACAGCTATAGCAGTTGGTTTTTCTAGCAAGGGTCCATATTGTGATCTACCTGCATTTGATGACACAATTCAGGCTTGCAGTGGCATGGCTAGTTATCAAGGGGTTTATTCAAATCACCCCTCATATACTTCTGGTGCTACTGCTGACAAAGCTACTGGTTTAATGTTGGGTTTAAGTATTGTATCTGCTTTGTTTAAAAGAGAAAAAGAAGGAAAAGGGTTTGAGGTTGAGGTTCCAATGTTTGAAACCATGGTTGATTTTACTTTGGTAGAGCATTTGTATGGTTACAACTTTATACCACCTAAAGGACCTCCAGTTTATCCAAGGCAATCCTCACCAAATAGAAAACCCTATAAAACGAAAGATGGCTATCTAGCAGTTTTGCCCTACAATGATGATCAATGGATAAGATTTTTAAAAATTATTGATAAAGAAGATATTTTAAAAAAGGATAAATTTTCTACTTTAGAAAGTAGAAATGAGAATGTTGATGAATTGTATAATATTTTGGCTTTAGCTTTGTTATCAGATACTACAAAGAATTGGATAAAGAAGCTTAGAAAAAATGATATACCCTCTATGAAAATGAATAAACCTGAAGAACTTTTTAAAGACAAACATTTACAAAAAACAAATTTTTTTAAAGAAATGATTCATCCTAGTGAGGGAAGATTAATGTATACAAAATTACCAATTTTTTATGATAATGAAGAATTAAGCGAAGATAAAAAACCTGCACCCACATTGGGAAAGGATAATGTAAAAACTTTAAAAGAATTAGGATATAGAAGTAGTGAAATTAATAAATTGATTAAAAGTGGTATTTTATTTACTGGAAAATAAAAGGGAGATTAAATGCAAAATATAGGATTTATAGGGTTAGGTGCCATGGGATCAGAGATGGCACCTTTGTTATCTAAAGCAGGTTATAATGTTTATGGTTTTGATATCAAAAAAAAAATAGATGAGAATACAGGTGTTATTAATGTAGAAGACATTAAATCTTTAGTAGATAAAGATGTAATTATTTTTATGCTACCAGATGGTAAAGCTGTTGCTAAAGCAACAGAGAGTTTAATAAATTATGGATCAAAGTCTATAATGGTGGACATGTCATCCAGTCATCCCGACGACACATTGGTTTTAGGTAAGAAATTAAAAGAAAATAATATTATTTTAATAGATGCACCAGTATCGGGAGGAGTTAGAAAGGCGAAAACTGGTGAGTTGATGATTATGGCTGGTGGGGATGTTCAAGATATTAACAATGTTATGAATATTCTTTTGGAAATGGGAAAAGTTCAAATAACTGGTCCTTTAGGTTCTGGACATGCAATGAAGTCATTAAATAATTATGTTTCTGCGGCTGGACTTATAGCAAGTTTTGAGGCTTTAAATGCTGCAAAAAAAATTGGAATTGATCCTAAAAACTTTGTTAATATTATAAATGGAGCTACAGGTAAAAATAATACGACAGAAGTAAAATTGGATAAATTTGTAATTTCGGAACAATATAATTCTGGATTTGCATTAGATTTGATGGTTAAAGATGTTTCTATTGCAGATGGTTTAATAAAAAAATTGACCAATACAAATCCACTTTCAGAAAATGTTTTAAGTTACCTTATTTCCTCTCTAGATTCATTAGGGAAAAATTCTGATCACACAGAGGTTTATAAAGTTTTAAAAAATTGATGGTTTGTTTAATTATTTTTCTTAAGCTGCAACTCACTTAATGTAGAACTACTTGTATTTAGCTCTAAACTCATTTTGAATTCTATTAAAGCTGGTCCGTCTATAGATATTACCTTTTTTAAAACGGTCTGAATTTCATCTATATTTTCAATAATAAAACTTTTTATTCCAAAACTTTCTCCATATTCTTTGAAATTTGGATTAACTAAATTTGTTGCATAGTGATTTCTTCCTGGAAAATGAACTTCTTGATGATACCGAATTGTCCCGTAATGATTGTTGTTCGCAACAATGATTTTTAATTTTGTTTTTTTAGCCACTGCAGTAGCTAATTCTGAGCCAGTCATTAATGCCCCACCATCTCCCACTAAAGAAAAAACTGTTCTTTCTGGAAATCTTAATGATGCAGCAATTCCAGCTGGAATGCCCATACCCATTGCACCAATTTCAGATCCTATTAATTTCATCGAAGATTTAAACGGAAACCTATGGTGCATCCAACTAGTGAAATTGCCAGCATCATTAGTAATGATCGAGTCTTTTGGAGCCAGTTTACCTAACTCATCAATCAAATGACCAAAGTCTAGGCCATCATTTGCCTTTCTTGGTGGTTTTGTTGATTTATTGTTTTTATATCTTGAGTGACAAGTTTCAATCCAATTTTTCTTATTTTTTTTATTAATTTTTATTTCAGCCTCTAATAATTTTTTTAAAAAATTATTGCTATCTGATATTATTGCTAAGTCAGTTTTAAATAATTTTCCTAAAGCATTACCATCTGGCAAAATATGTATAAATTTTTGTGTTTCATGAGGAAATGTATACCCCATATTTGGTATTCCATTTAATCGATGACCAATGCAGATGACTAAATCTGCTTCTTTTGCATTTTGTTTAACCGGTTCCGGAGGTCTAAGTCCTAATTCTCCAGCATAATGTATATTATCATTATCTATAAGATCCTGATGCTCATATGTGCATAAAACAGGTAAAGAGTATTTGTGAGCAACTTTTTCTATGAGAGTTTTTGAATCTTTTGAAAATTGTAATTCACCACCTACAACCAAAGTTGGTTTTTTTGCAGATGACAACTCGTTTACTACTTTTTTTATATCGTTTGGATCAGTTTTAGAGATAATTTTATTTACTCTTTTTCTGGGAACACACTTAACTTCTGTTTCAAGAACATCTGTAGGTATAGATATTATAACTGGTCCAGGAATTCCTTCTTCTGCAATTGAAAATGCCTTTGCCGTAATATTTGCAATTTCTTCTGGGTTTATTATTTGTTCAACGTGTTTACTCATATCTGAAAATGTTTTTGTAAAATCCATTTCTTGGAGGTGCATTTTGCCAAGACTTTTTCTATTTACTTGACCAATAAATAATACCATAGGTATTCCACCTTGATGTGCAGAGTGAACAGCAATAGAAGCGTTGGTTGCTCCTGGACCTCTGCTGACAAATGCTATTCCAGCTTTGCCAGTGCATTTAGCATCTGCAACTGCCATAAATCCAGCTCCACCCTCATGTCTACAGGTAACAACATCGATGTCTTGTGACGTTACTAATTCATCCATGATAGTCAAATAGGATTCCCCTGGGACACAAAAAAAACGATTAACTCCAAAGTTTTTTAGTGTTTTAATCAAAATTGATGAGGCTTTATTCACTATAGTCTCTTATATTGTAGATTTTTTTCCACCATCTAAATTTATTACAGTTCCATTCAAATGTCTTATATTTTTTTGACATAAAAAATATGCAACTTCAGCAACTTCTTCAGGTGAGGAAAATCTAGATAAGTTTGCAGAAGCTAGTGCATTCTTTTTTGCTTTAGCAAATGAAATATTTTCTCTCTTTGCTTTTGATTTAATTATCGATATTAATCTTTCTGTAGATGTCATTCCTGGGTTGATTGTGTTTACATTTACCCCCTCCAGCGTTCCTTTTTTAGACAAAGCCTTAGAAAAGTTCTGTAATGCAGCGTTAACTGAACCACCCACCATAAAATTTGGGTCAGGGGTATGAGCCATTGCTCCATTAATAATTACTATCCAACCTTTGTTCTTTTTAAGATTGTTCCACAGTGTTTTTGTTAATCTGACTACACTAAAAAATTTGAGAGCAAAACCATCAAAATAATCTTCTATTGGTTGGCTTAATAAATCGCCACTTTTAGTATCTCCTGCACAAAAAATAATAGTATCAAAGTCATTAAAGTTAGTTTTTATTTTTTGAATAGCATAATTACAACCCTCTTCTTTTTTTAGGTTTGTTGCACAGAAATTTACTTTCACTCCGTATTTTTTTTTAATCTCTTTTGCTGCATTACTTAAGTTATTTTTATTTGAAGATATTAAAAAAATATCAAATTTATTTTCAGCAAATTTATTAGCAATAGATCTTCCAATCCCTTTGCTTGCCCCTGTAATGATTATTTTTCTTTTTTTTAACATACTTATTATCTTTCGAATTTAAGTTTGGTAATTTTGTAAAAGTACTTTATTTTTAATTTATACTAGAGAAACAATTTATTTCAATTTTTACGTATTAAAAATGTTAAAGAAAACTTCAAGTGAATGTCAATTGAGAGCTGTCTTAGGACCGACAAACACAGGTAAAACACATTATGCAATGGAAAGAATGCTTGCGCATAGATCAGGTATGATTGGCTTTCCTTTAAGACTTCTTGCAAGGGAGAATTATGAAAAAGCTATTAAAATTGTTGGCAAGTCTTCTGTGGCATTAATTACTGGAGAAGAAAAAATAATTCCAGAAAATGCAAGATTTTTTTGTTGTACAGTAGAATCTATGCCTGTTGAGAAAAAAGTTTCTTTTTTGTCAGTTGATGAAGTCCAGTTGGCTGGTGATCATGAACGTGGACATATATTTACTGATAGGTTGTTAAATGCCAGAGGACTTGAAGAAACGGTATTTTTAGGTTCTGAAATAATAAAAGATCTAATCAAAGTCTTGTTACCAAAATGTAAGATAGAAACAAGGCCACGGCTATCTTCACTAACCTATGCCGGAGTAAAAAAGATAACAAGGTTAAAACCACGCTCAGCAATAGTTGCATTTTCTATACAAGAAATTTACAAAATTGCAGAAATAATAAGAGCACAAAAAGGTGGTGCAGCTGTTGTAATGGGTGCTTTGTCTCCAAGAACTAGAAACTCACAAGTTGATTTGTATCAGTCAGGTGAGGTTGATTATCTTATAGCTACAGATGCAATTGGAATGGGATTAAATTTAGACATTGATCATGTTGGGTTTGCTTCGAATGCAAAGTTTGATGGTAACTCGATTAGGCTACTATTACCAAATGAAATTGCACAGATAGCCGGTCGGGCAGGGAGGTCAAGCAAAAATGGTACATTTGGTATAATTAATGAAAGCTTGGTTTTTGAAAAAAAATTCATTGAAATGGTCGAGAATCATGA
>Ga0115012_10001893_pt1 | contig 12116 bp, 6 predicted proteins | sample TroAtlMetagenome_FD_88706 | JGI IMG/M metagenome (GOLD analysis project Ga0115012, IMG submission 88706) | Marine eukaryotic phytoplankton communities from Atlantic Ocean - Tropical Atlantic ANT10 Metagenome | ecosystem: Environmental > Aquatic > Marine > Oceanic | place: Tropical Atlantic Ocean...
CGCACGGATCATGGGTATGCGGTCCTCCAGCGTGCCATCTTTGTGATAAAACGCGGTGCGGAAGTTGAGGACCACGTCTGTGATGAAGTAGAGGTCGACCATCATATCCCAGAGGAAGCCAAACGACCAAAGCGAGACCTCCACGTCGAAGCACGCGCGTATCGGGACAGCGATCGAGACATACAGCAGGAACACCACCTGCAGCAGGTCCCGAACTACCTTGAGGGTTTTTTCTGTATTTCCCATAATCTTCTACATACTGTTTTTTAGCGTCCTCATCCATCAATATATTATTATTTAATGAATGATTAATTAAAGCATTTCTAATCGCATCAATTTGTGCAGGAACTTCGTCAGGTTTACTAAGATTTATGTATAAATCATCCATTCCATCGATTGAAACTACAATTCCTCTTCCTTTTGCTGCTGAATTGTAGTCTCTTATTTTAACACCACTTGTGTCACTATCACCTCCTAAATTTGGAATACTCTTAACCATTGTTTGTAAAAGTGTGGTTGCCTCATTTTCATCATCATCATCAGCAGTTGTTGATGCATACTCAAGAATAGCTGCAGCATCAATTTTAGCACCTTCTCTTTGTTTGAATGCTTCTTCAAATGGAAGGGTTTTAGTTACATCTCCCATAGACTCAAACACATATTCCGTTCCTGATAACTTAGGTTTGGTTAGGTCTATATTACCACGCTTAATAACTTCGTTTATATCACCAATCTTATCGTCACCCGATAATATAAAGTTCATACCTGATTCTACGAAACTCTGTTGGTCATCTCCAAATGATAGTGTTTCAGGTGGTAGTCCGGATTTTTCTGTAAATGTTAATACAACAGATTCTCCATCTTCTGATAAACTAACTGATTCAACATCAGGATTGTATGCTCGTATAGAATCTGCAGCATCTTCCTTAATTGCTTTATCACCATACCATAGTTTAGCAAAATTACTAACAATAGCTTCTTGGTTACCTTCAGATTTTCCTCTTGAAATATCTGTAGCACTATCTTTTGGCGTGAATCCTGCGGTTTTTATTTGAGTCTTCTTATCAATAGCTGCTCGAATACCGGTTTTTAAAATATCTCTTGCCGCCTCTTCTTGGGCTTTTGAAAGTGTAGGTACACCATTCGGGTCTTTTGTTTGGTCTAAATAAATTTCATTATCTTGTCTTTTTGATGGGTCCATTTGAAAAGTAAATGTATATTGTTCTCCATTTGGTGCTGCTAAAGACCTGTTTACTAAAATTGAAGCAGCGTCTGAAGGGTTACGCATACCGGCATCAATTTGGTCTTTTTCCCAATCTAAATAAGTTGCCGCAAAGGCATCACCCTCAACACCATAATTTCCTTTTTTTGCATCTATTTCGGTAAGTACCACATTTAGATTTCCTTTACTCCCATATTTTACTACTGCCGATTCTATTGCACCAAGTTGGTCCGCAGCACCTGATGAAAAATCATCTACTTTTAGTGCATTAACTTTTTGTTTTATACGATTACGCAGTTGAGGGACTGTAACCACATCATTAGGGTCTTTACTTAGAGTTGTTGTTCGATTATTACCCGTACCTGATGTAACTTTTTTCCCGAGATTTACAACACCGTTTGTCGGATTTATGTATGTTCCTACATTACGAAGGTTTGCCAAGCCTTCAGCTTGTTCCATTTTAAACACTTCTTCATAAGAAGACTCTCCGTCCTTCCAACGCTTCATTTTATCTACATACTCAGCCTCATATTCTTTAGCTAAATTAAACATCATCTCGGTTCCATCTTTTCCGTTCTGTCTGTTACGAGTATAATCTCTTAGGGATAGCTGACCGTTTTGAAACATTCGGTCTTGCATTAATCTATATTCTTGTTGGTCTTTAGAATAGTCTGCCGCAAAAGTATTACCTGCATCATAATCTCCTGATGGTGCGTTTGAAAGAGTTTCACCGTATTCACGAGAGTCTTGGTCTAATTGAGCCTTTTTAGCTTCACGAGTTTGTGCTTCTTGTTGAAGCATATCACTCATACTCTTACCGACTTCAGCCCAATTTATTTGGTCTTCGGCATTTCGTTCTACATATTTATAGTATGTTGCCATTAATTATTTTTTTATAGAATCCCCATTTGTTTTAACAACATAAACTTTTGCATTTCCTCTTGACTAACTCCTGACATTCCACTTCCGCCTATTGCAAAAGGATTAGCAAAGTTTTGTCCATATTGGTCCATTGCCATTCCAAATTTTGTTTTAGGTGCTAAGGCTTGTTGAAGCCCTGTAGTATATGAGTCACTTCCGAAAATTAATCCTGATTGGGCAGCATCAAGACCCTTTCTAAACCCCCTAAAATCTTTGTTACTCATATTTGCCCAATCAATTTCGTTTAATGATTTACCATCCAACTTATAATCTTTAAATGCCTCATTTCCTGCTATATCTGCTAAGTCCATTCCGCCAATAACACCTTTTTGTGTTTTTGCAGAACCACTCACTGCTAACCCAACTAAAGGAAGAGCTGATTGTAACGTATTTCCTATCCCTTGTATACCTTGTGCTTTGAATTGTTCTCTTGCAACCTCTGCATCTTTTGCAGCTTGTTGAGCTCCGGCAACTTCTTGTAAATCTAATTGAACATCTAAATCTCGTAGCCTTCCTTCTTCCTTAGCTATCATAGTTTCAATTGCATTTACCTCTTTCTCTTGTGAAGCTCTTACTTGATTTTGTCCTTCTCCGGTAGCTAATTGAATACGACCTGCAGTTGCACCTACACCTCTTGTATCTCCTTCTGCTGCTCCTTGCATAGCTAATTGAGCTTGTTGATTTACTCGCTCTTGCTCTTGTTCGTATAATTCTTTATTTACATCTAAATCTTCAAAGACGTTAACATCTAATTTTGCACGTGCTTCAGCCATCATCTCGTCAGCTTTTTTATTTGCCTCGTCCATTTTTTTTCTTTGTGATGCTGCTTGTCCGAATGAAACTGCGGTTGTCCCTGCAGTAATTGCGAGACTTCCTATTGCGAGTGCAGTTGAGGTTGCGATTCCCATATTACAATTTTTTTATTAATTCAGTAGTGTATGCATCTCCTTGTACAAATCCAAGTTTTTCATATACATCCACTAATCCTTTGTGTTTTATTAAAGCATAAACATATTTATGCCCTGTTCTTTTAGCTAAATCTTCTAAACTACCTATAAGCCACTCGATAGCATTTTTGCGTTGAGGTTTTTTACGATATGTCTTTGAAGACACTATCCAATCTACCCAAGCTACTCCTGAATTTGTGGTATAGATAAAACCTGCACAAATAGGAATATCGCCATCTAAAATCATTAGCCCTCCCGTACCATCTTGTGGTAAAAAATCTTTTTGGGGAACTACCCAACCCCAATCACTCCACCATTTACATAAAATGGCATCATAATCGTGTTCATTTAATGGTCTTATAGTTAATTCCATTTAACTACAAAGATAATAAAATTAAGGGAAAGATTTCATCACCTCAGATTCTACTGCAAATAACTCAGATGCAGTAATAGCTTCCGCTAAAGGTAAGGTTAATGTAAATTCACAGTAATGACCTAATACTCCGTGTGATTCGGCTATAGGATTTTTGATATATAAGTAGTAAGCATCAGCTATTGGTACAGGAAATGTTCCTCCTGCTACCGAAGAATCTAAAACTAATTGATTAATTCCATTAACCAAGTCTACATTTATTGCGGTTACCACTCCTGCATATACGGGAGTGTAAGTAGTAACAGGTAAAACAGGAGGTTCAGCATAGTATAAATCATCACCTATACTAATAATACTTCCAATGCTTACCGTTAAAGGAAAATTAATTTCTTGAGCTGCTTGAACTCCACCTATTGAATTACTATTCCCAATACCATTTAAAGACCTTAATTCAAATTCAGTTTCAGGTACATTCGCTCCTGTTGGTGCATCGTTTCTTACAAACGCAAACCAAGCGGCTTCTTTTAACTCAAAGTAATCTGCATCAATAACCCCTGTATTTTGTAAGTCAGTAGTTAAAGTTGCTCCCCACGCATCATCAGATTCAAGGTTTAATGTTTTCCATATTTTATTTTCTAACGGACTATCATTAAAAACAGTTGTCATTTGTGACACATAAGCAGTGCCATAAAAAGTATTATATGTGGGATTTACATTATGACGAAATAAATTACCTCCTTTAAAAGTGTATAAGAATTGATTCATTCCTATGATGTAATCAGGAATAAATGAATAAAAAGAGGGAAACCCTTTTGAACCTTCGCTATATGTTAATGTATAATTGGGCATATTATGGACAAATTACTATGTTAGTTATTACACCATTGGCATCTACAGTTATTACTTTTTCATCTCCGTTTACATCTTCTATACAATAATCACCTGCACCAAGAGAAAGAGAAGCACCACTATCTTGTACCATAAACTCATATAATTGAGGGACACCGGGATTTGCATTACTCCGATTAGGTACATTAAAATAGGTATTCGGTTTTGCATCTCCACAAACTCCCCCTACATTACTTGATGAAACCCCTGTTAAAAACACAGGACACGGGATTTCTAATTCAAATTTTGCAGTAGCACAAACGGCTGCCATTTCCATTAACACTGTATTAGATTGACCGGGAGTAAAATTAGTATACATAGTACACCAACCCGGAGTAGTAGCAGTTGTATTTACATCTAATGCGTTTCCTGTAACTGTTCCGTTTGAACCTGCTTGACCAAAATTAGTTCCGTCAAAAACAAATTGGTCTAAATTACTATATCCACCTGCACCTAATTGTGCTGCAATTCCGCAATCTCCTGCCGTTAATCCTATGTAAGAAAAATTATTATTAGATGCCGCCTCGAAATAACCAAAGTTTTCAGATGTTCCAAAGCTAAGGTCGTTACTATCATAAGTAAACCTAACTCCTAATACACTATTTCCAATTGGTCTAAACCATACTATTAAAGCTCCCGCATTTACACCTGCGTCATAACTAACTTGATAAATACCTTGTGTTCCGGTATTTATACTCACGGCATTATTACAAGGGAATAAACAATTAGGGCAATTATTTGGTGCTGCTAATAAGCCACCTATTTGTTGCCTCACTACTTGACCATCAGAGTAATAACCATTAGCCGCAGGTGTGGTTAACGCTGCGTCAATAAAAACGGCAGTAGCTCCTGATAAAGTTGTTGCATCGATATAATAATTTCCTAATTGTGGCATATTCTTATTTTATTATTGTGGCGTATTACACAAACAATTATTTAATTGAATTAATAATCCTGAGTTCAAAGTTACAATTTGTTGTGCACATATTGTTACACTTGAGTTTGCAGCTACAACTACATTAGCCGCTTGATTGTCACAGTCTACATAATTTAAAGATAGTGAAAATCCTTGAACATTACTTAGTGAGTAGGTTTGACACACTGAAGAACATCCTCTAATACCTAAAATTGAAACTACACTTTCCGTAGCCGGACCTGCTGAACTTCCTGTTACCTCAAACACACAGTTTGGATAATTAGATATTTCAATATAGCTTCCGATATTTAACGAATTTGCTTGGTCTTGAATTACTTCGGTATTAACAACACCATCTTCTCTACATTGTGTAACTTCATAAAGTCTTAGCTCTCCTCCTCCGCCATCGCAGTCACATTCACTTAATGTAATAGTAAGGTTAGCCGTTAAACTTAGTATTGATTTAAGACAAACAGTGGTAGTGTTACCCGGTGACACTGTTACACTTGCATTAACACCATTACAATCAACGTAGTTCATTGTAGCTGCTTGGGCTAAATTATTAGCCACCCCATAAGTATAACATAAATCTGTACAATCCGACACGTCAAGACGAGCTGCTGCTATTGTAGCCGATATTGGGTCAGTCGTAGTTCCTATTAATTCAAACACACAATCTCCAAAACCAACTAATTCGCAGAATTGCCCTATTTGTAAACCAAAGGCTAAACTTACTACATATGTTACGTTAAGAGCATCTGCTCTACATTGTCTTACTTCATAGTTTTGAGTAAATGCTCCACACTCACAACACGCTGCGAAAGAAGTATTGGCATCATAACAAAGCTCTACCTCTTCAGCATTTCTATAATCATAAATTAAATATAAATATTGGTCTGCAGTGTTGGGCATTACAAAATTGGCTCCATAAAGACCACCGCCCCCTGTAATGGGGTTGGCATTATTAGATGCTGCTAATAAGTTTGAAATGTTAGCCGGAGTATTTGCATATAAATTAGGGGTTCTTAACCATCTAAAATTATCTACCGCAGGGTCAAAGATAAAGTTATCAGCACCTATACGGTTGCTTATAATTCTAACTATTGCACCATTTGTTGGAGCAATAGCCCCTTGTAAACCGGTTACTAAAGTGTATTGAGATATTAATGGATTTGTATTTCCTGCAGCTAACTGTACTCCTACACTTGTAGTAGGTGAGGTCACCACTCCATCACTCCAATAATATTCGTTATGTATAAACTCACCTGCATTTTCATCTTTAGAAATACATACTTGAATTATACTAATCGAATTGGCATCAGGACATTCTACGGTAACTTCTAAATCTACCGAACCTGCATTTACCATATCAATAAACACATTTACTTTTTCCGGTGTAATTACGTTTTTACTTACCGCTACATTACCACTTACTGCAGTAGGTCCACTTGTGCTTGTATTACCATTAAAGGTCGCTTCTAATTCGAAATCATCTCCACTACCATTCAACACATTATAGGTAACTGTAACCGCTCCAACGGTAGTTCCTACATCTACACAAAAGTTTACAGGATTACCTGCCGCAATACCGACTGTTCTTGTGATACCACAGTCGATACATTCTATAACTTCAGGTAGTAATTCCTCGTTAGAGCTTAACACATATTCATTCATATATGGGTCGTAGCCTCCAAGCTTTTGAGTATTAAAGTTTTCAATAAATAAATCTCTAAACCAAGAACGCATTCCTGCTTCAGATATCGCAATAAGTTGTTCGTTTTGTGCAGAGGTTCCTTTTAACTGTAATACCGCTCCTCTTTTTGCGTCAGTAAAAAATTTATTACTTCCCCATTTAGCATAACTTTCAGGATTAAAACTAATACCATATTCTTCAATACGTGCTATTTGCGTTCCTAATACTTCAGGAACGGAGGTTACCGCACCACCACCCGTAGCATCACTTAATAAGTTTTTACCTGCTAATACATAGGAAATCTTATCTTCTTGTAAACATAATATATCAGTCTCTCTTCCATCTAATTTCATTACATTACCAAACTCTTCCTCTAAAGGTTTAAAGTTTAATAATCCTAAATTAAATTCGTTTAATTTGTTTACGTTTGATTCATCATTAAATACACCGCTATACGTTAAGTCAGCAAATCTAAGCACCTCTTTATATTCTTGTGCAGATGTACTCGTCACTTGATTACCAAGTGTTAATTCTTTACCGGCTATCTCATCAAGAATTTGATAACTTTCGATTCCGTTTCCAAAACTAAAACAATTAAAAAATGAAGTCTCAATTATTCCCTCATCAGTTCCTCCAACTCCACCAAACTGCGTTTGAAGATTACCTATATGAGCTCCTTCAGGAAGAGGGAAACTATCAATAGTAATATTAGCAGGGTTAGCAGGTGGGGTAGATGGACTTGTAGCCATAGTACCGCATAATCCTATTACAGTAGCAGACTTTCCATCATCCACAACCACAGTAGCAGGATTACCATATACATCTGTATAATCAAACTCAATAGCGTTAGGTTCAGCACTATCTACTGAAAGCTCAAATTCACAAGTTCCTGCCGGTGCTAATGGATATGAATCCGGGCTTATATACCAAACATCCGGAACTGCATCAGTTGGTTTTGTTTCCCAAGCAACAAAGCTTGTAGCTCTAATAACTTCAATAAGAACTTTTAATGTAACCTTCTTTTTGTTTCCACTATATCCTTCAGAACTTTTTACTCTAAATGTTTCATCGTTATTCGCACCCCCTGTAAACACACAAGATATAGAGCCTGTTGAACAAGGTTGTAAGTTTCCTGCAGGGTCATAGTTTGGTCCACTTACCCCTGTTCCATCGGTAACTGCTTGAGCAGATAATGCCGCCTCAATATTATCTCCTTCAAACCAATCCTTGAGACTATTATAATCAGAAGAAGAAGTAAACTCTGCATCAACAAACCATTTCTTTTTTGGTACATTTCCAAAAGTAGTATCTTCATTACCACGTCTGAAGTTGTCAATCTTCATTCTTATTTTACTTCCTGCCGGTACAGTATATACTGCACCTGAACCATCAGTAGTAGGATAACTAACTTGTCTACATCCACTTCCACTACTACTTTTCTCCCCATAATTTATAACCGCATTTTCGGTGAAAGACGCAGAAAAATCCGTAGCTCTCATCTTCATATAGACACCTGTGGGTACAGGGATTGGGTTATTACCACCGGGAATTGTAGGTGGAGGGGTAAGAAAATTCTCAAGTTGAGATTTCTTTTCTAATACTGTAGCAAAAGCACATCTTGTCATTGGTCCATTACTATCGCTTTTTACTTGGAGAATATCTCCCTCTTGTATTTTTTGTGCATTCTGACCTTCTAAAAGAAAGTAAGTGGCTGATGTTGTTGGGTCTAATACAAAGAAAGAACTATATACATTAAAGTAATCTTCTTTATCTTGTTTAATACAAAACTTATAACGAGTAGCCCAAGATGGTGCTATTTGAGTAATTGGTATATTTACCTCAATCCGGTTTTGGTCTTGCGAATTTTCACAAGGAACAAATACAGTATTATATTGACTTACTAAAGCCGTAGTAGCTCTGTTAAAGTCATCCATATATATAATACCAATCTCATAGTTTCTATTGCTATGTAAAGATTTTGTATCACCTACTGATTGAAAAGTACCATTAACACTTTGTATTTGATAATATTCTACTGCTGCCTGAGTAGTGTTAGGTGGTGGTACATCTACATATCCCATTGCAAGTAATGAGAAGCCTATGTAATCTTGACCGGGTGCTGATAATATTTGAATCGGTTGGTCGAATGCAGTTACACCACTTTGATATTTTGATAAAGCTCCTAATGTTGTAACTAATGAACAATTAAATACATCAGTCATTGTAGAGCCTGAACAAGCATTTGCTACAGTTTGAATATTGGTTATAGTTCCTATTCGGTCTATAAACTCTTGACTTGTAGCTAAATCGTGAGCCGAAGTATAGTCACGTGGTAGATTATATACAAAGGATAATGTGTTTGCACCATTAGTCACGTTAGGTGGATTTGGACCTACAAATGAAGCGTGTTCATAACTAATTTCAAATTCTATAGATGCCCCTCTAACTAAATTAAATGTTCCTATATCGTTAAAAATAGCAGCTCCATTTATAATAGTAGTGGTTATGTTTTCTACAGTATATGTTTGAGATGCCGAGTTGGCATCTAAAACTTCTAAACCTACCGTTCTACTATTTAATGAGGTGGTATAAGTAAGTTGTACCGGACCACCTGCCGGAGTTACTAAATCATATTGCTCTAAGTAATTACCATAAACTAATCGGTTGCCCATTAAAGTTTGAGCTTGAGCTAATCGAGGAACATTGTCATATAGTCTTAGTATTTCGCTACTCGGTAAAATTGTAAAGATTTTACTATCCTCAAATCTATAGGTATACTCTGTATTGTCAGCTATATTTAACTGCGATTTGTTTAGTTTTTCAATTGCTTTGATTGTGCCGTTCTGCATATCTTTCCACAACAACTCTACCGCTACTACTAAAGGACCTCCTGAATTATAAGTAATATCAGCCGTATTAATAGAGTTCAACATTCCATCATTTAATCCCACACCAAAATCATATGCAAAAGGTTTAGCAATAAATGCAGCCTCAGAAAATTGAGATGGTGCTGAAAACTCCCCATCCGCATATTGATACCTATAAGCAAAACAAATAAATCTATCTTCTAAAAAATTATTTTGTCCTTGCGGTGGATACAACGCTAATGAAGGGGAAGTAATAGGTGGCTTTTTTATTACAAGTATTGACTCTGCCGTGAATCCATCTAAATTCCCCACAGGGTTTGGATAGTTTCTTTTTACATTTATAAAGCGTGGAGGATTTATATTATCTGTAAAAAATAAAAGCTCATTATCTACAAGATTAACACCTGTTATTAAATAAGCAGGATTAAAATTTAAAGTTGTTGCAGTTCCGAGAGGATTACTAATACTAATAACGTGATACGTTAAAGTGTTAGTTTGAACATTTAAAGAAATAATTAAATCAAGTTTATTTGTAGGAGAGGTACCAAAAGCAGAATCGTGAACAAACCAATAGATAGTTTCGTTACCTCCGTCTTCATACGCTCCTATACATTTCGCATCGGGTGACAAAACTTGCCCATCATACTCTAAAGATGTAAGCTCTACATTTCCTTTAGTGTTTTCTACTGAACCAACTTCTGTTTCTTCGGTAGACCCTAATCGAACATTTAACGCATCAACATATTGACCATTTGGTAAAAGCCTTTCATCAAGACTTTTATTCATTATACCTGCTATAAAATTTCTTTGCGTATTCGCCATTTTACTTTATCCATTTGTCCTGACCTCTCATATTCATTAAAAGTCTGCCGGGATGTATGTTACTTATTCTAATTTTTGCATTTCTTAATAATGCACTTTTTCTTTTACGTGCTCTATTAACAAGATATTCTTGAGTTCCTTGTTTAGAATTAAGTATTGCATACTCAATGTAAGCATATATATAGTCTTCAAATAGTTTGTTTACCGTAATTGCGGACACATCTCCATTCTCCATTCCATCAGACACATACTCTAAGACAACTGATTGATTAGCTATTTGGGAACTAAAGTTTATTACTCCTCCTTTTTTATCAATACTAAAAGTAGGATTTGAATTAGCAGTTTCTGTGTTTAAACCAAATCGTGCTCCAATTCTATAATCAAAATACCAATACCCATCACAACACCAACCTTCCATTCCATTAAAAGGACTATTAGAATTTAAATAAATACTTCTTTCTCCTCCCGTAATTCTATCAAAGTCTAACTCAGAAAATTGAGGACTTAAAGCCTCACCTGTATGGTCAAACAATATTCTACAATTGTTGTCTTGTAGGTACGCACTACTCCAATTAGTTTGGATGTTTTCAGTTAATGGGAAAAGCAATCCATCTTTATGCATTGAGATTCTAACCCAATTCACATAATCAGATGGTAATACATATCTTAATGTGTTACATACGGTAAGTTGTAATATTTTAATTTCCTTAAATGCATCGTAGTTTAATTCTTGTATTCCACGTTTTGCGTGAAATAAAATCTTATATCTCTCCTCGTTGTTTACAAGACTATGATTACCTGCATACATCAACATAAAATTATTTACTATATCATATAAAGACACATACTGATAAGAACCCCAATTAGCATTCTCAGGTTGGCTTCCGCCATTTTCGTAATATTGATATTGTGATATATAAGGCATAATTTATTTATTTTTCTTCTTGGTCTTCTTTTGCTTCTAATCCTTGTCCAAATTGTACCGCAGCTACTTCTCTAATAGACATACCCGCATACTGTAATATTTTTAAAACCAATGTTGGTTCATCAGATATGGATAATTCAAAATCTTGATAGTCAGGTTGAGATTGGTCAAATGACGGCTCACCACCAACTAAGTTTATATAAGTCCATTTAGGGTCAAATGGATATCGTATGTATTGACATTGAACTGCCCCTATAGTATTTATACTTGCAGGGAATAAACTAAGAGTTGGTTCTTGCTGAACATATGCAGGGAATAACGTAGAAGGTGCGGTTAACATTGAATTGTTAAGCATTGTTATTTTACTTTGGGTAACTTTCTCAGCCTCATTTACTATTGCATCATCATATATAGCATATCCTTCCGGTGTTGCTTGAAAAATATCAGCAACAGTTCCGTCTGCGTTTATTAACTCTAACTCTTGTGAACTAAGTACATTACCCACAAAAGCCACCTGTCCTGTAGTGGTATTAGCAACTATA
>Ga0115012_10001894_pt1 | contig 12113 bp, 12 predicted proteins | sample TroAtlMetagenome_FD_88706 | JGI IMG/M metagenome (GOLD analysis project Ga0115012, IMG submission 88706) | Marine eukaryotic phytoplankton communities from Atlantic Ocean - Tropical Atlantic ANT10 Metagenome | ecosystem: Environmental > Aquatic > Marine > Oceanic | place: Tropical Atlantic...
CCAGTGAAAAAAGTAGTCTGCAAAGGCGCAGGAGCAGGGATACTAAAAGACATTCCAAAGATGGTCTCTCTAACCAAAGCCATTGTGGAGCGAACCTCATTGCCGGTTACTGTCAAAACACGCTTGGGATGGGACCATGAAAGCATACACATTGTAGAGGTTGCCGAGCGCCTACAGGATGTGGGCGCCCAAGCGATTTCCATTCACGGGCGCACTAGGGCACAGATGTATAAAGGGGAAGCCGACTGGCACTCAATTGCGGAGGTAAAAAACAATCCCCGAATGCACATCCCGGTTTTTGGAAATGGGGATGTTGATTGTCCAGAAAAAGCGGTGCTTATGCGTGACGAATTTGGATTAGATGGGGCGATGATTGGCCGGGCAAGCATTGGAAACCCTTGGTTTTTCGCACAAGTCAAGCACTATTTTGAAACAGGTCAACAACTTACACCACCAAGCATAAAGGATCGCGTTGAGATGGCCCGACGCCACTTACAAATGTCTATTGATTGGAAGGGAGAGAAATTGGGCGTGTTTGAAACACGTCGACATTACACCAATTATTTTAAAGGAATCCCTCACTTTAAGGAATACCGGCAACAAATGGTAACCTCTGACGACCCTGCTGATGTTTTTGCAGTTTTTAACGAGGTTGAGTCTGTTTTTGGAGAGGAAGAATTGTCAGTCTAACGCAAAAGCCGTGGACGCACAACAGCAGACGCAACCCACGCGGCCAAAACACTAAGCCCCACCCAAATCACCACTAAAGCAATAAGGTTTTCAAACGAAAAAGTAACGGGGTATGGTAATTGTGTTCCCGGAACCAAAATAAACTCACCAAAGGACTGCGCACTAACGACACCAATTCCAACAAGCAAACCAACCCCCCCTCCAACACCACTTAAAATCACCCCCTGATAAAAGAAAATATTTCGGATTTCACTCAAAGGAGAACCCATTCCATGGAGAGTTTGAAGCTGTTCACGCTTGTCCAAAACCATCATAACAATAGCCCCTACAACATTGAATAATGCAATAACCAACACCAACGAAAGAATCAAATATATAGCAATCCGTTCTGTTTGAAGCATTCGGTAGAGTGCTGGATTGAGCGCTTCTTTTTCAATAACCTCAAACGAAGACCCAAGTGTAGCCAGAACCCCTTTAATCACATCATTTACTTTCGCCGCCTTGACCAAATTGATATTTATTTCGGTGTAGGCGTCAGCAGAAGCATTTGTCAAGTTCCTGACAAAACGAATAGGGGCAAAAGCATAACCAAAATCAACCTTTTCGCTGATTTGAAACAAACCAACATTGGTTGCCCATTGAGACACAAAAGGGTTGGGGTCAAGCGGATTGATAAACCCTTGTTTTGGGAGCAAACACTCTACAAAACCATCATAGTCATATAAGCCAGCGCCAAGCTCAATGGCGGTGCCATAACCCAAAAGAATTTCCTCACCAGAATTCGAGACCATTCGCCCAACAGGAATTTCATCACTAACGGAAAATAATTTATCAAAGCGACCGTCAACCCCCATAAGGGAAACTAATTTGTTTTGTTGCTTGAATCGCAACACGACTTCTTGGGAAAACACAGGAGCACTCCCACCAACACCATTTATTTTTTCAAGCTGTTCAACCACAGAGTCTGCTAGAACAAAAGAAGCAGAATCAACAGCGCGTATTTTGAGATCAGGATCAAGAGAGCTAGAATAGGAAAGCCCAAAATCATGAAGCCCTGTAAAAACAGATTGAATCACAAAAAAAGCACAAACAGCGGCTCCGACCACAAAAGACGCAAAGCGACTGATGAGCTGGACTGTGTTGAATTTGGTTGAAGACAACCGATATCTACGAGCGATAAAAAGAGAAAACGACATAGCAAGGTTATAGCTTCAAGGGGTTTTCAGGATTCTGAAGAGAACGATCGATTTTTTCGATTTTTTGAAGAGAATCGTCAATAAAAAACGAAAGTTCAGGAACAATACGCAATTGGTTTCGAATCCGACCCGCAAGACGATTTTTTATCGTTCCACGATTCTCTTCCATGAGACCCAGAATATGGTTTGCTTCAGAAAAACGAAAAACAGACAGGTAGATCTTTGCGAAATGGAGGTCGGGAGTTACACGAACAGCGGTTACCGAAACGATAATATTCTGTATGTTTTCTTTTCGCAAAAAAAGATTCAGAATTTCTGCAAGGTCTTGCCGAATGAGCGCGTTGATTTTCTTTTGTCGATTTGTCACAATTGCTCAAAAATAGGAATATATTTCTGGCTATTGTGTCACAATACAATCTATAATTACATTTGAAAATGGAACAACCCCAAAAAATCACACATGTTGATATGGATCCTTTTTATACTTCTGTTGAACAACAGAACAACCCACACCTTCGAAACAAGCCCCTTGCAGTTGGAAGCCCAACTCAAGTTGCCGTTTTAATCAATCTTCAATTACTGACACCCGCAAGGTGTTGACCATACCCTTATTAGCAACAGGCATTGCCAATAGATTCACAAGAGAATCTCCAGCTTTTACATAACCTTTCTCCTTGGCAATATGATTAACATCCACAACAGTTTCGTCTGTAGAAACAAAACGATCATAATAGTGGCACTTAACCCCCCACAACAAATTAAGTTGTGACAAGATGCGTTTGTTTGAAGTAAAGACAAGAATAGAAGAATCAGGCCGCAAAGCAGAAATTTGGTAAGCGGTGTAACCACTATTTGTAAGAGTACAAATAGCTTTCGCTTCGATTTCGGTAGCCATGAGGGCTGCGTGATAGCAAGTGGACTTGGTGATAAACCGGTCGTTTTTATTTTGTGGTACCTGATCGTATTTGCGAATTAAGGGAGAGCTTTCCACACTAACTACAATTTTACGCATTGTTTGAATCACTTCAACAGCGTATTTGCCGACAGAAGTTTCCCCAGACAACATAACAGCATCAGCCCCATCCATGACCGAATTAGCAACATCATTAACCTCTGCCCTTGAGGGCGTAAGTCCGTCGATCATCGACTCCATCATTTGTGTGGCGATAATGACAGGAATTCGAGCCGCCTTGGCCTTAAGCACTAGTTTTTTCTGAATTAAAGGAACTTGCTCAGCAGGAACTTCAACCCCCAGATCACCACGAGCAACCATCAAACCATTACTGAGACTAATAATTTCATCAATATTGTCTAGTGCTTGGGGCTTCTCAATTTTCGAAATAACAGGAATATCGTATGAGCAATGTTTTTTAATTAGTTTTTTCAGATCAAGTAAGTCTTCTTTATGGCGAACAAATGACAGAGCGATCCAATCGACTTCTTGTTCGATGGCAAAAAGAGCATCTTTAACATCTTTATCCGTCAAAGCAGGCAACGAGACTTCTGTGTTGGGAAGGTTGACACCCTTGTTTGAGTTTAGGGGCCCGCCCTGAATGACGGAAGTAACAACTTCTGATTTTCCATCGGTCGACTCTACCTTAAATATCAACTTTCCATCGTCCAGCAAGATACGCTCTCCTGCTTTCACATCCTTCGGGAAAGATTGATAGTTCATATACACATATTCGGCAGTACCCTCTTTGATTTTTTTGGTTGTAAACACCACACGCCCGCCCGTTTCTACGACAACACCGTCTTTCATTTTGCCCACCCGAAGCTTAGGACCTTGTAGGTCGGCTAGTACCCCGACATTAAACCCAAGTTCTTTGTTAATATCCCGAATAAGCTTAATGCGCTGTTTTGCAGCATCAAAGTCGGCATGAGAAAAGTTAATTCTAAATACATTTACCCCAGCAACCATCATTTGTTTAATCGTATCCCGGTCAGAGCTTGAAGGACCAAGAGTTGCTACTATTTTGGTTTTTTTGATATTTTTCATCTTAAAAGCTAAGTTGTTGTTTTAAGTGGCTAACTTGTTTAGGTAGGGAATAGCAAGAGTTAATATTAGGTAGTTCTACTAATTTTTTTTGGACGCTTTCTGACACCTTAACCCCAACAGATAGCAGATAATCAACACCCGTTAGCTGTTTAAAAAGATAGTGAGTTTCAGAAGACGAAAACAAAAGACTTTCGGAATCCACCACCCTGCTTGTTTCGACTTTATTTCGAATCAAATGCCAATGCACCCCCTTTTCCCTTCTTTGGTAACTAAAAATCGGAAAACACTCACTCGATTTTTGTGAAGGATAATCTTTGGGGCGTCTTCGTAAGCGAACACAAAAAACCTTGTTGATATGGTATGCAATTTGATAATCAGGGATTGGTGTGTGAACACAAATCCAATCATCATCTGAGTTATCAATAGACAAAGAAAGCGCATGCTTAATCATCATTGGTCTTTGGTCAGACAAATATACAACTGTTCATGGTTTGACGGGCATAAAATGACACACATTACAGTTTGCTTTTGATTTGTTTTTGTTGACGAATTCGATCGGCAAACTTAAAATAAGCTCTTTTGGAGACTTTTTCTGCCGCTTTCTTTTTGTTTGATGCTCGAGCAGAAGCAACAAGAATGTTATTGACAAAGAGTTTTGCTTTAAACACAAGCGATTTATTAGCACCTGAATCTTCGAACACATTAAACCGGTAAGTCATTTTTTGTTGCTGAAACCAATTTACCAAAACCCCTTTATAACTTATTACCCTGTCTTTAAAAACACCCAAATCAACATAAGGGTCGATCACTTTTGTCTCCACAAAATACTGGCACTTAGAAAAGCCCACATCCACAAAAACAGCGCCAACCAAAGCCTCAAAAATATTACCGTGGATGTCATCCCCATATCTATCCCTGTCAACTTTTGATTGCAGCAAGCAATACAGGCCCAAAGACTTTCCAATATGATTCAAAAATTCTCGCCGAACAATTTTGGAGCGCATTTGCGAAAGGTCTCCTTCATCAGCATTTGGCATTTTGGAGAAAATATAATTTCCAATTATTGTGCCTAACACGGCATCACCAAGAAACTCAAGTCGCTCGTAGTTTATTTTCCGCCCATCCTTGCCTAATTTTTCGAGAGACCGATGGGTAAATACAGACTCAAAAAGAATGAGGTTTTTTGGGGGATAACCAATGATGCCCGCAACGGATTGTTTGAACGAATTATCAGGCTTAGATTTCCTTATAAGCGAAACTAACCCCATAATGTATTATATAAATTTTCGCATCACCACACAGGCATTATGCCCACCAAAACCAAAGGTATTACTCATCGCCACATTGACCTCCCTTTCTTGTGCTATATTGAAAGTGAAGTTGATGTTTGGATCGATATTTTCATCATCCGTGAAGTGATTAATTGTAGGAGGAACGATGTTGTGTTGGATCGACAAAATGGTAGAAATTGCTTCAATCGCTCCTGCAGCACCCAACAAATGTCCGGTCATAGACTTTGTGGAATTGATGTTCATCTTGTATAAATGGTGCCCAAACACCGCCTTCAAGGCATTAGACTCTGCAACATCACCAAGAGGAGTTGAGGTGCCATGCATGTTTACCGCATCTATTTCAGAGGCAGACACTCCAGCATCTTTAAGAGCATTTTCCATAACAAGGGTCGCGCCATTTCCGCCGGGGTGAGGAGCGGTCATGTGGTAGGCGTCTGCAGAAAGACCACCACCAACAATTTCACCATAGATTGTGGCGCCTCTTTTTTGTGCGTGCTCTAAGGTTTCCAAAACCAAAGCACCAGCACCCTCTCCCAGCACAAAACCATCACGGTCTTTATCGAAAGGACGAGAAGCTGTTTGGGGGGCGTTATTACGGGTGGAGAGCGCATGTAGCGCATTAAAACCCGCAACACCAGAAATTGCAACACAAGCTTCGGACCCACCACAAACCATTACGTCAGCATGACCTAAACGGATATAGTTTAGAGCATCAATAAGGGCATTTGCTGACGAAGCACAAGCAGAAACAGTCGCAAAGTTTGGCCCTTGAAACCCATACTTTATAGAAATCATGCCAGGCGCAATATCTGGGATCATTTTTGGAATAAAAAACGGATTGAATCTGGGAGTGCCATCACCCGCTGCAAAATTGAGCACTTCATTTTGAAAAGTTTGAAGCCCACCAATGCCAGCACCCCAAATCACACCGACACGTGTTTTATCTAGACTGTCATGGTTAAAACCCGCATGCTCAATAGCTTCATCGCTAGCGACCACTGCATATTGGGTAAACCGATCCATTTTGCGTGCTTCTTTGCGATCAAAATAATCACTAGGATCGAAACCTTTCAATTCGCAAGCAAATTGGGTTTTAAATTTTGAGGCGTCGAAATAAGTAATCGGAGCACCCCCACTTTTTCCGGAGACCAAACCATCCCAGTACGCAGGAACCCCATTACCTATAGGAGTCAACGCGCCTAGACCAGTTACGACAACGCGTTTTTTTTGCATAAAAAACTATTTTCCGCCCTCTATATATTGGATAGCTTGTCCAACAGTGGAGATATTCTCTGCTTGATCGTCAGGGATTTGTATATCGAATTCCTTTTCAAATTCCATGATAAGTTCTACGGTATCCAAAGAGTCTGCACCCAAATCATTAGTAAAACTTGCTTCAGAAACCACTTCGCTTTCATCCACACCTAATTTATCTACGATTATGGCTTTTACACGTGATGCAATATCAGACATATATGAAGTTTTAATGTTAGTTGGGGGCAAAAATAAGAAAACTTTAGCTCTATCAACTCAATCCGAATAAAATCTTAGCATTCTTGTAAAATTACACAGTTTTATATCCTTATACCCACTTGAGAATCCGTAAGTTTGTATTGCGACTCACAACGATGGTCAAACAACATAAAATTTTGATTTTTGCCTCTGGATCGGGAACAAATGCCGAGCAAATTATTCGTCATTTTTCGCCCAGCTCTAGCGTAGAAGTGTTGGGAGTTTATTCGAACAACCCCTCTGCCTTTGTTTTAGAGCGCGCTAGGCAATTGGGCGTTTTAACCCACGTTTTTAATCGTGAACAACTTAACAACCCAGAATGTTTATTGAAAGACCTACAAGCCCAATCGGCAGATCTTATTATCCTTGCTGGCTTTTTATGGAAAATACCTATTCATATTATTAACGCCTTCCCCAACAAGATCATCAACATTCACCCCTCTTTATTACCCAAATATGGCGGCAAAGGGATGCACGGTCACCACGTTCATCAAGCTGTGATTGAGGCAAAAGAAACCGAAAGCGGAATAACCATTCACTATATCAACAGTCAGTATGATCAAGGAGCTATAATTTTTCAAGCCAAAACAACGATTGATCCAGGGGACAGCCCAGAGAGCTTGGCACAAAAAATTCACAAGCTAGAACACAAACACCTTTCAGACGAAATTGAAAAACTACTTCTTCCAGCAAGCAAACAAGTCAATCTGTACACTGACGGTGCAGCAAGAGGAAACCCAGGCCCTGGAGGCTATGGCCTGATTTTAGAATGGGAGGGGACCCCTTATCAAAAAACACATTCTCAGGGATTTATTCACACAACCAATAACAGAATGGAGCTTAGAGCAGTCATTAAAGGCCTGCAAATGCTTAAAAAACACCCTATTGACGTTGTAGTGTACACAGACTCGAAATATGTCAGTGAGGCGATTGATAAAAAATGGGTGTTTGTCTGGGAGAAAAAAGGGTTTAAAAACAAAAAAAACGCAGATCTTTGGACTGAGTTTTTGGAGGTTTTTCGCAAACACAACGTGAGAATGGAATGGATTAAGGGACACAACCAACACCCACAAAACGAACACTGTGATAACATGGCAGTAAACGCATCAAAACAAACCGAGAGCCACATTGAAGATATCGGATACCAAAACAAAAAATAGAAAATGGCAGACAATAAAGTATTAATTGTAGGAACCATGGCTTTTGACGAAGTCCAAACCCCAACGGGGTCAAGCGGAAAAATCATTGCCGGATCAGCGACATACATTGCTCTAGCAACATCTTTTTTTGATGTGGAAAGCGCCATTGTATCGATAGTAGGGCGAGACTTCCCCCAAGACTACCTCAAGGACCTAACTAAAAGAAACATCAATTTGGAAGGGGTTGAGATCGACAACTCAGGAGACACCTTTTATTGGAAAGGGCGCTACCACAAGAATCTGAATCGCCGCGACACCCTGGTTACCGATCTAAACACACTTGCAAACTTCAGTCCGATAGTCCCCGACGATTTTAAGGATGCTGAGGTTGCCCTGTTAGGCAATTTGCACCCACGAATTCAATTATCTGTTATTGACCAAATCAACACAGACAAAACAACAATTATTCTCGACACCATGAACTACTGGATAGAGGGGGCCTGGGATGAGCTACTACAGGCTGTTGCCCAGACAGACATCATTACCATTAATGACGAGGAGGCGCTTCAAATGACAAACGCAACCAACATATTGTCAGCAGCAAAGAAAATTAACGACATGGGCCCGAGCTATGTAATCATCAAAAAAGGAGAACACGGAGCATTACTTTACCACAACAACCAAACATTTTTGGCACCTGCAGCAATTTTAGAGAATGTTGTTGACCCAACAGGCGCAGGGGACTCTTTTGCTGGCGGCTTGGCGGGGTTTTTAGCCAGCCAACCAAAACATAATTTTGAAACCATTAAAACAGCAATGGTATATGGATCATCTATCGCCTCGTTTTGTGTAACAGACTTTGGGACAAAGTCGATCGTAAGCACAACCCTTTCACAAATTACAGAACGAGCTGAGCGCTTAAAGACACTCGTTCATTTTGAAACCCCTTGAAATAAAAACGAAAATGAAGGCAAACCAATACAAACAAATTTTTTATTTTTTCCACAATGAGTGATTCGATCAAACACGAGTGTGGTATAGCGCTTCTTCGTTTATTAAAACCACTGCAATACTATCAAGAGAAATACAACAGCTTATTTTTCGGGATTTACAAAATGTATTTAATGCTTGAAAAGCAGCACAATCGCGGTCAAGATGGTGCGGGTTTTGCGAGCATCAAATTAGACATGAGCCCAGGAGATAGTTTTATGAGCCGAGTTCGGTCGTCTAACAACCAACCCATTCAAGATGTTTTCTCAAAAATAAACAGTGGTCTGAACGAAGTTTTTCAAGAGATGGGGAAAAACAATTTGACCGAACTTGAAACCAAACAAGCTTACCCTTACTTGGGAGAATTGATGATGGGCCACTTGCGATACGGCACATTTGGGAATAATGGAATCGGCAGTGTACACCCGTTTTTGCGTCAAAACAATTGGATGCACCGAAACCTTGTCTTGGCGGGAAACTTCAATTTGACCAATGTCAATGAGCTTTTTGATAACTTGGTTACCCTTGGGCAGCACCCAAAGGAAAAAGCAGACACTGTTACGGTCATGGAAAAAATAGGACACTTTTTAGATCATGAAGTTACAAAAGAGTACAAAAAACTAAAAAAACAAGGATACTCGAAGCAAGATGCATCACCAATTATCGCAGAAAATCTAAAGGTTGCAAAAGTCCTGAAAAAAGCCACCAAAAACTTTGATGGGGGCTATGTGATTAGTGGGATGCTTGGCCATGGAGATGCATTTTTGATGCGCGACCCAAACGGGATCCGCCCCGCGTATTATTTTCAAAATGATGAATTTGTTGTTGCTGCGTCGGAACGACCTGCGATTCAAACGGTTTTTAATGTGCCCTTTGAAGAGATTAGAGAGGTGTTGCCCGGCCACTCTCTTATCATTAAGAAAAGCGGCAAAACCTCAATGAAAGAAATTTTACCAGCCAGAGAACAAAAGGCGTGCTCTTTTGAGCGCATATATTTTTCGAGAGGAAATGATGCAGAAATTTACAACGAAAGGAAAGCGCTAGGAAGATATCTTTTTCCCAAAGTGCAAAATGCGATAGACGATGATTTTAAAAACACGGTATTTTCGTACATTCCAAATACCGCAGAAACCGCTTTTTATGGCCTCGTTGAGTCGGCACAAGCTCATTTAAAAAAACAAACCCTAGACAGTCTAAAAGCAAAAAGCAACCCGACAGAGGCAGACTTAGAAAAGGCACTAGACTGTAGTCCTCGGACAGAAAAAGTGATTTTGAAAGACGTTAAGCTCCGAACATTTATTACTGAAGACAGTAGCCGAGACGACTTGGTTGCCCACGTCTATGACATAACTTATAAAACAGTAAAACCAACAGACAATTTGATAGTTATTGATGATAGCATTGTCAGGGGTACAACACTAAAGAAAAGCATCTTAAAAATACTTGATAGATTGTCCCCAAAGAAGATCGTAGTAGCCTCAAGCGCACCGCAAATTCGTTATCCAGACTGTTATGGAATCGACATGGCCCGACTGGAAGATCTTATTGCTTTTCAGGCCATGCTTGGTTTGTTGAAAGACAATGACAAAGAGCCGATGTTGCAAACAGTCTATGAGGCCGCTAAAGAGGAAATGAAAAAACCAGACATTGAGGCGATAAACGTCGTCAATGTATTATACGATGTGTTTTCAACAGATCAGCTTTCCAAAAAAATAGCAGAACTTGTTAAGGAAGACGGGATTCGGAGTGAGGTTGACGTGATTTTTCAAGATGTTGAGAAGCTACACCTGGCGTGTCCTAATAATTTGGGAGATTGGTATTTTACCGGTAACTACCCAACTCCAGGCGGAAACCGTGTTGCAAATCAGGCGTTTATCAATTTCATAGAAGGGAACAAACATCGCGCATATTAAGAAAAAACAGAAAGAAGATTTAAAGTTTTTCTAGAAAACCATATTCGTTTATAAAAAAGAACTACTTTAGCAAAGCTATAAAATAAGTAGGTTAAGTTTATAGTAAGATTTGGGGCAAAAAAGGAGGAGTCTTTCCTCCTTTTTTATTTGCTCACACTGAAGTTTCTCTCACCCTTGTTATTTCGCCAAAATAAATTTTTTATCAGAAAGCTTTTCGTTTCAAAAAAATAATGTACATTAGCAAAGCCATAACATAAGTAGGTTAAGTTCATGGTAAGATTTGGGGCAAAAAAGGAGGAGTCTTTCCTCCTTTTTTATTTTACCAACAATCGTTTGGAGTACTTATTTGGCGGCCTCAAAATGGTTTGCAACCACCCCCCAATCAATGACATTAAAAAAAGCATCTATATAGTCGGGTCTGCGGTTTTGGTAGTTGAGATAGTAGGCGTGTTCCCAAACATCAAGGCCTAGGATAGGCGCCCCATCACAAGCAACACCAGGCATAAGAGGGTTGTCCTGATTCGCAGTTGAGCAAACCTCTAAACGTCCACCCTTATGAACACACAACCAAGCCCATCCGGAACCAAATTGTGTTGCAGCAGCAGCGCTGAATGCAGTTTTAAATTCATCAAAGGAACCAAACGAATTGTGAATCACATCCGCTAAATCACCCGAAAGAGTCTTTGGGCTGGGACTCATCACGTTCCAAAACAGACAATGATTATAAAACCCACCACCATTGTTACGAACAGCGCCATTGCTCATATCTAGGTTTTGAAGGATATCCTCAATAGACTGCCCTACAAGGGGCGTGTCAGCAATAGCTGCATTGAGTTTGGCAGTATAGCCAGCGTGATGCTTAGTGTGGTGAATCTCCATGGTTCGCGCATCGATGTGCGGCTCCAAGGAGTCATACGAATATGAAAGCTGAGGAAGTTCGAAAGACATAATTTTTTATTTGCGATGAACAGCAAATTTATGTAATATTAAACAATTGACACCATGACCAAAACCCTTTGAAACAAAAACTAAACTCATCATTTTTGGTTTTCGACGCCTCTGCAGGTTCAGGAAAAACCTATGCCCTTGTGCGATATTATCTACAGACGGTTTTAAAGACAGACAATCCAGAAAAATACCAGTCGATTTTAGCCATAACATTCACAAACAAAGCGGCGCAAGAAATGAAAACTCGCGTTTTGACGCAGTTGGAAGAATTTTCGTCTGCGCAGATTCTAGTTGATCCGACAGAAATTTTTTTAGAAATTGTTGAGCTGTGTGGGACAACAAAGCAAACGATACAACAACGCGCGGCGAAAACCCTATCCCACCTTCTTCAGCATTACGGTCACTTTTCGATTACAACCATTGATAGCTTGACA
>Ga0115012_10001895_pt1 | contig 12113 bp, 8 predicted proteins | sample TroAtlMetagenome_FD_88706 | JGI IMG/M metagenome (GOLD analysis project Ga0115012, IMG submission 88706) | Marine eukaryotic phytoplankton communities from Atlantic Ocean - Tropical Atlantic ANT10 Metagenome | ecosystem: Environmental > Aquatic > Marine > Oceanic | place: Tropical Atlantic Ocean...
GCAGCAGGTGTGCCAGCCCTGGGCGCCGGACCTCACGGTCGACAACCACGCCACAAACGGCTCGGTCCACCGGATGGACATGACGGTCGACATTCCCCACACGGAGATGTCCGGTCGGAGCGAGCCCATCGCCTTCATGCGCGAGCAGCTCGTCCCAGACGTCATCTCCGCTGTACGACGACGCGGCATCGAGTCGGGCTGGTATGGCAACTTCGTCGAAGACGAGCGGGCCATGGAAGGGCCTGGACTGCCCGATCCAGCCAGTCCGGTGGCGGAGGGCTGGATGACCTACCCCCACCACCCGCGCTTTGGCAGCAACTACCGGGGCCTCACCAACCGGCTCGACCTGCTGCTGGAGTGCTACTCCTACCTGCACTTCGAGCGTCGGGTCGAGACCGCCTCGGCCTGGCAGATCGAGACTCTGGACTGGGCGAACCGACACGCCGACAACATTCGCCAGGTGGTGGCGGCCAGCACCCAGCCGCCCGATCAGGTGGCCGTCCGCTACCGTCTCGAGCGCCGCGACACCCCCGTCACCATTCCCACCTGCGCACCCCGAACCCTGTCAGGCGCGCCGGTGTCCGTCACCCTGCCCCACCTGGCGCGCTTCGTCGGAGACGTGGTGGTGGACCGGCCGTCTGGCTACCTCGTCTCGCCCGAGCTGGCGGACCACCTGCGCCTGCACGGCCTGACGGTGGAGCCCGCAGCGGGTGCGTGTGCGGTCGAGGTGGCCACGGTGGAGCAGTCGGGCAGCGAGGCGGGGCGTCGGATCCTGGAGTCCTCGGAATTTGGCGATCTGCGCGTGTCGTGGGCTGCAGACGCCCGCACGGCGCCGGACGGATGGAGCCATGTGTCCACCGACCAGCCGCTGGGCGCGGTGGCCGTGTACCTCTGCGAGCCCGAGAGCGATGACGGTGCTGCGGAGAACGGGATCGTGCAGGTGGACCGCGGCCAGGAATTCCCCGCATGGCGGGTCGTCGAGCCGGCGTCCCGCTAGGGTGCGGCACCGGAGGCGAGCCGCCAGAATGTGAAGCCGCCGCCGCCGGTCCAGCCGACGCGGCTGGTGACTCCGCCGGGATCGGCACCGTCGATGACGGCGTTTATGCGGGGCAGGAGGTGGGTGAGGCAGTGCTCCCCCTGCTCGATGGCGATCCACTGACGACCGAGCTTGTGGGCCACTGCGGCGGTGGTGCCCGAGCCGGCAAAGGCGTCCAGCACGAGGTCGCCCGGGCCGGTGCACAGTGCGATGATCCGCTCGATCAGAGCCTCGGGCTTCTTGCTGTAGCGGAACGTGACCCCACCCTCCTTGTTGAGGTTGATGGTGCTCACGTCCGTCCACAGGTCGCCCAGGTACTCCTCGCAGTGGTCTCTCAGGAAGAGCATCTGCTTGCCCTCCCACCAGATGTACTCGATCCCGGTGGGGGAGCAGACCTGCTGGGTGGGGGTGTCGAAGGACAGACCTGCCAGGAAGCGGTTGTTGGTGCGGTAGACCACGCGGTGGCGCTCGCGCAGCTGGAAGGCCTGGATGTCGGACGCCGTGGTGGGGAGTCCGAGGGCCTTCATGTGTGCCCGGATCGGGACCACCCGCCAGGTATCGACCGGATCATCGGGGTTTTCGATGATCTTGGAGTAATACCGGAGGTACTTCGCGAGCCGGTCGACGGGCTTGTCGACCCGGATGGGGCGGATGGGTACGTTGGGCCGCTTGCCGTAGACGAGCACGAACTCCTTGAGCTTGGGCAGGCGCCGCTCGACGTGGCTCATCTTCAGGCCGGACACCTCACTCATCTTGACGGCGATGAGGTTGACCCGGTTGCCCCGACCCATGACCTCGTCGAGCAGGACCTGGAGGTAGGCCAGCTCGCGGTCATCGATCTGGACGAAGAGCAGTCCGTCGTCGTGGAGCAGCTCCCGCAGCAGCACGAGGCGGTCTCGCATGAAGCTGAGCCAGGCGCCGTGGGCCACGTCGTCGTCGTAGTGGGCATGGCTGGAGCGGGTGTTGTAGGGCGGGTCGATGTAGATGCACCGGACCTGTCCCGCGTGGGTGCGGGTCAGCAGGTCCAGGGCGGGGCGGTTGTCGCCGTGGATGACGAGGTTGTCTGGCGCGCCTGTGGCGGGGGATCGCGACCGCTCGGCATCGACCACGAAGTGGTGCGGTGCGATGGTGGACGGGGGCTGCCGGCCCGGCCAGGCCAGAGGAATGGTTGTGGCCACGCCGATGATCTCCTCGGTGGACAGGTCGAGGCTGTAGCGTGGGGACGCGGGTGCGGCACCCTCAGGAGGGTCGCGGTGCTGCGCGGCAGGCGGGAGACGGCGCTGGGAGCGCAGTGGCGGGCACGAGTGGACGGGCGAGGATGCGGTCGAGCCAGTCTTCGAGCGCCGGCAGCATGGCCAGGGTGCCTTCGATGACCCACAGGAGCTCGAGAAGCTCCTGGGAGAGGGTGTCGGTCCATCGGTCGGCCCGGATGGCGTCGAGCGGGGAGGAGCGCCGGCCGCGCCCGGCTCCGATGCGGTGGTCGAGCCAGCTGGGCACCACCGAGAGACCACTCACGCTCCAGGACATGACCGCTGGAGACACCGGGCCTACTGCGCCCGTGCCGACGTGGAGCGTTGCGTGGGCTGGGTCGTAGCGCCAGCGTTGTGGAAGATCTTCCGGCTCCCGCGAGATGGGCTGGACCTCGGAGGCGGAGCCGCGGGGAAGCCGGGCGTCAAGGCTGGGGGCGAGGCGCGCGCCGAAGGTCTGGAGGAAGACCAGGGCGCGACCAAGGGCCACGCCCTCTTGAAAGAGGTCGGCGTCGGCTGTGATGGGAAGGTGGGGACCGCGACGGTGTGCGCGGGTGCCTGAGCGGCGCTGGAAGGCAGGCTGGGCCAGCACCGCCACGGCGTAGGCAAAGAGGTCGGGTGCGGAGGGGGGCTGGCCGTGGTGCTGCGCCAGCGAGGCCGCCACCCCCCGGGTCAGGTTGGGGTGGGTGCAGGCTGCGTCTCGCCACAAGGGGACGACGTCCTTTCCGCCGTAGGAGCCGCGAAAGTGGTGGAGGTCGGGTACGTGGGCGGAGAGGGTGACCGTGGGACCGGGTCCGACCGCTCCAGTGAGCAGGCTGGTCAGGTAGATCTGACCCGGCCCGTGGACCTGCCAGAGGGCGGGCCGGAGCCGGTCGCAGACGCGGGGGTCAAAGAGGGCGTGTCGGCGGTCGAAGGAGCGCGCGGCGTAGCGTCGGATGGGCGGTGGAGGTGAACCCGGCGCGAGCGTGGACAGCGCCGGGAGCGGGACCGGTCGGCGGGGCGTGGCGTCGATGGTGCGGGCGGCGGTGGATCGAAGGGCCTCGGCTCGATCTGGATGGGTGAGCAGAGCCTGCCAGCGCTGCTCCAGCACGGCAGCCGACGGTGCGATGGTCCAGGTGCGCTTGTACTGAACACCCGAGTGCTGCCAGGGAAACAGGTCTGTGAGCAGAGGCCAGCTGTCGGCGGGACGGGCAGCCGTGGCGACCAGCGGGGTGTCGCCACCGGTCCGAGCGTGGGTCCAGTCCACCGCATCATCTGTGGTGGCCAGCGCTGCACAGCGCTCGAGCTTCTCACCTCGACTTCCGGAGAGACGGGCGTAGCGAAGGGTCGGAATCGTCTCTTCTATACCGCTGTACCACACAGTCGAAATGCAGACTGGTGTGGCGATCTCGAAGACGTTCTCGCTCGGGTTCGGACCCCGTCCGTCTCCCTCGAGATCGACCACATCGAGTCCCGAAGCCTGGGATCGCAGGTGGGCGCGCATGCCTGCGAAGCCGGGTCCCCGAAGAAAAGAAGACGCGGTCACCAGCCCGATGACTCCCAGGCCGCCTGCGTGCTCGAAGACCCGCCATGCGCTCCACCGCCAGAAGTAGGCGTAGAGGTTGTAGAGGCTCTTGAGGTCACGGCCGCGGGCGCCGGTGGTGTAGTCGGCAAGCGGCGGCCGTCCCCCGGCGACCGTCGGGTGTCCCCGTCGGATCCATCCACCCGCAGCGCTCGCGGTCGACTCCCGGTGGAACGGGGGATTTCCGATGACGACGGTGAAGGGGATCGTGTCGAGGAGGGACGGGTCGCGGAGGGTGTCTGCATGGACCAGGTGAAGCGTGTGCTGTGCCAGGCGGTCGAGGGGAACGCCGGCGTGGTGGAGCGCGGTGGAGAGTCGGATGTGTGCCAGGACCAGAGCGGGGATCGAGCGCTCGATGCCGACGAAGCGTGTCGTGGTCTCGAGGAGGTCTACAGACGATGGGATGTTCCGGATCGTCTTTCGCAGCAGGCCGAGCAGGAATGCCCCCGTGCCCATGGCGGGATCCACCACCCGCAGGAATGGGTCGGATGGGTCGGCAAGCGGGGAAGTCGGGAGCCCGGCTCGGCGTGAGACTGTCTGCCAGTCTGTGGTGTCGGCCACGCCGGCGGTCATGCCCAGCGTGTGACGGAGGGTGCGGTCGACCTGTCCGATGACCGCATCGACGACGGGCTGTGGGGTGTAGACCACGCCATCTCGGCTGCGTGTCTGGGGCGAGTACGCCGCGAGAAACACTTCGTATAGGTAGACCAGGGCGTCTGCATCCATGGGAGGGTCGATGGGTGTGCGCGCGCCCGAAGCCCGCAGGCCCAGCTCCGTGGACAGGCCGTCCAGCGCGAGGAGGAGGGGGGCCACAGGGGGACCGCCGAGTCCGCGCGTCAGCGGTAGGGTGTGGTGGGTGAGTCGGTCGACAAGGGGCAGGAAGACGCCGAGCTGGGCGGCGGCATCGAGGGCTTCGTCGTCGGTGGCGGAGGGTGCGACGACCTGGACGGCGGTGATCAGGCGCTGGCACAGAGGGTCACCGATGGAGCGCGCGCACAGTGCTGCATACGCGTCGCGCGCCGATCGAGCATGCGCGCGGACGGTGGACGCGATGGAACCCGTGACGGTCCCGGACGGGCGTGCGGATGGCTCCAGGGCAGCTCCTCGGGGCGATGAAGCGGGGTGTGTCCGTGTACTCCCGCCGGCGCATCCGGGCGACCGTTGGAAATTCTATGCATGTGGGAGGCGGGGGTGTGTGCGTGGCGCGCTAAGGCCGTCGCCGTCGCCCCGACTCGAGGAGTCCCGTGATTCGCAAGCCGACCTCCCATGTCCAATTGACCCTCCCCGGCGACGCCTTTGAGGACGTGGTGGAGCTGGCCTCCCAATGGGTCCGGGGCGTGCCTCCCTTCCAGAAGTACCGGGGGAGTCGGCGCCGCGCGGGCTTGCCCGATGACATGGACGCCGGCGAGCTGCGCTCCGACACGTGGCTCGAGGATGGCGATCTGCTGCTCCGCGCCTACGGGGATGACGAGGTGTGGGCGGTCCAATTCCGCCATCCACAGAAGAACCGACCGGACGTCGTCTGGGAGACCGTGCTGCTGGTTGACCGGACCTCGGGCCAGACGGAGCTCACCCAGCTCACCACACGAACGAGCAAGCGGGGGAGCTACATGGCCTCGCGCGCCGCGCTGGTCACTGCCCTGGTGGAGCGCCATCAGGGGTTGCTCGAAGATCAACTCCTGGCAGGAAAGCCGGATGTGCTCTGGAATCCGGCCTCGGTCGACGCCTATGTCCGGACGATCTTGAACGCCCCCACCCGCACGGTGCCCGTGGTGGTGGTGAGCCGGCGCAGAGGTCGCGATCCCGTGGCCGTGGATCCGGTGGAGCTGGCCCGCTGCATGGTCGGATCTGCTCTGGTGGTCGAGCTCTCGAACGCCCGGGTGGCCTATGCGTGGAGCAACGCACTGGAAGCGCTGGGCTTCGAGCCGACGCTGGGCTGCTTCAACGGTGCTGTGCGCCAGTACCTGCCTGATCTGCAGGCCAACCTGCGCCGGGGCCGGCACTCCGGGCACCGACTGTTCCTGTACGACCGTGCGCAGAGAATCGGGATCAAGCACCGCATCGAGACCGTCGCCGGAGCCTTCTTGGACGACTCGGTGGGCCCGAAGGTGCCGGAAATCCTCGACCGGGTGTGGGCCTACCTGGATGAAGAGGAGTGACCGGCAGAGGCTCGACGCCGGACAGCCCGAGCAGTACGCGGCTGCGCAGGAGCGCCCATGTCTGATGCCCGCGTGTTTCGTCCTGGCAAGAAGTCCCGCACAGTTGTCGATGAAGATGGTCGCATGCACCATGTGCCCGATGGCTGGACCTGTCTTCCCCCCGGAGATGCAGGCCTCACGCGCAAGGTCAAGGCGCTGGGTCCGTCTTGGACGGTGAAGGAGAAGCGCGGACGGCGGATGTTTTCCCAGGGGGTGTGGGCACCGACTGAGAACATCGTGAAGGCACGGGCGCACGTCGATGCGCTCCGGGCTTCGCCAGCCCACCAGAAGAAGCTGGAAGCGGGCCGCAAGCGCCGGGAGCGAGATCAGGCGGCCTATGTGCGCGAGTTCGAGACCAGTGTCCGGGCCTTCTTGTCCTTTCACCCGGTACACGCCCGGCTCGAACGACAGATGGCTCAGGCGATCACGGCCCATGCGACGCCGGTGGGCAGTGGCACTGTGGCGCGGACCAAGCGCATTCCAGTAGAGCGGCGGGCGCAGGCGGCGACGATCGCCTGGATGCGACACCAGACCACCGCCTACGACCACATGCGCATCCCGCGCGTGAAGGGGCGACGGCGGGAGGTGCGCCGCATGCTCGCGGAGCGCTCTCGGGCGCTGCTGCAGCAGTACCGGGACGGGGTGGATGGAGGACGGGGGTGCCCTCTGCGCACGGCGCTCGATGCCATCGATTCAGGTTCGGTTCCTGCTTCTGCGTCTGCTTCTGCTTCTGCTTCTGCTCCTTCTCCTTCTCCTTCCCCTTCTCCTGCTCCTGTCGCGCGAACCACGCCGTCTCGCGCGGCACCACGTCCCACTTCGGGTGTGTCCGTGAAGCCCACCACGGAGCATGAGCGTCTCCAGCAGGAAAAGTACGAGCAGGTCCGTGCGCGGATGCGTAGCGGGAAGAGGGGGCGTCGTCGGTGAGCGCAGCGGGTGATGTCCGGGGCACAGGCGGCTGGAGGAATCCCGCAGACCAGTCCTGCGGACCCCGCTGTCGTATGCCACACTCCCGACGCGGGTTCGTTACGCGATGGGTGTCGCAGCCTGGACCGGATGCAGAGCTGAGAGCGGGCGCCTCGAGGGGCCCCAAAGACGGGAGCGAGAATGTGGTGGTTGTGGTGGACAGCGGCGGCGCTGGCAGGGGACCCGGCCACGGAAGTGCGGTCGGCGTTGGCGATGGGGAATGTGCGGGAAGCGCGCAAGGCCATCGTCGCGCTGGATGAAGCCCTGGGTTCTGCTCGGGGGCCTGTCTCGCAGGAAGAGCTGGCCTTGCGGTATCAGGCGGAGGGGGCCCTCGCAGATCTCCTGTCTCGCGAAAAAGATATGCTGGAGGCGTTTCAAGCGTCCTGGGTGGTGGCACCGACCGGAGTGGCAAGTCCCGATGTGCTGGCCCGACCAGATCTGGTGACGCAGTACGCGGCGGTCCAGTCCGAGGTCTTTCAGCGCCCGCCGATCGATCTGCGATGGGTCGAGCTACCGGAAGCCCCGCTCCGAATCGATGGACGTCCGCAGGGCTCGCAGCCGGTCTTTCGCGGGCGACACCACATCCAGGTGATGTGCGCCGACGGCTCGTGGTCGTCGCGGTGGTCTGAGCTGAAGCGCTCCGAGAACTGGGCGCATGCCTGTCCGGATGGTGTGCTGGCGCCCTTGTCTGTCGTGGTAGACGACGCCGGTGCTCCGGTCACGGTCGAGGTGGTGATCGATGGCCCCATGAGCGATCAGGTGGAGGCTGTCCCAGAGAATGAAGACGACACCACCGCGGAGGCGGTCGCGCCAGAGAACCCGCCAGCCAGTCCCTCTCGGGAAGACCAGCCCTGGTATGCGAAGGGAGTCCAGTGGGTGAAGGACTTTGAGCTTCCTCGCTCGCCGAAGGGTCGCCTTCTGCTGGGCGGACCTGTGGTCGGTCTTGGAACGGGTGCGGAGCTTCAATTCGTGCCGGGTGGGGACGGTGGCGGCTTCTTCACCACGCTCGGGGTGTCGCACATGCCCCTTCACGTGGAGAGGGCGGGTGTCGGCGTGGTGCGGCTCACCGCAGGAGAGCTGGGACTCGGGTACCAGCCCTCCGCTGCGGGGGTGCCCGGCTTCGAGGTGAAGGGCGGCGCAGCGGTCTACCACGACGCTCTGCTCTACACCGATGGCTACCTGTACCTCCACGGGGCAGCCGGCGCGCGCTGGGATGCACCGGGCACGGGGACCACCCTGTTCCTCGGCGTGGCCTGTGTGGCCAATGCGGTGCGCTGGCAGGTGGCACCGCGGGCATCGCTCGGCTGGCAGTTCTGAGGTTCGGGCGGCGGAGTCTTCGCTCGCGCCGGCGGTTGGGCGCGATAGCACTCTTCCTCGCCCCGACGTTGGCCCCGGGGTGACAGGATTTCTGTGTCTGACTCCACTGCACCACTCTCGACGCGCCAGGTGGGCTTTGCGCGCTTCGCAGTCTTCAGTGTGGTCTACAACCTGTTGGTCATTGCGTGGGGTGCCTTTGTGCGCGCGACGGGGTCGGGTGCGGGCTGTGGCGATCACTGGCCGATGTGCAATGGCGAGGTGGTGCCCCGCGCTCCGGAGATCGAGACCATCATCGAGCTCATTCATCGCGTGACGAGTGGCGGTGCTCTGATCCTTGCCGTCGTGCTGGTGGTGGGCGCGGTGCGTGCGTGGCCCAAGGGATCGGCCGCGCGGCGGTGGGCCTGGACGACTCTGGCCTTCATGATCGTGGAAGCGCTGGTGGGAGCCGCCATTGTCTTGCTACGAATGACGGGCCAGGACGACTCGGTGGGTCGTGCGGTGGTGATGGGAATCCACCTGGTGAACACGCTCCTGCTGCTGGCCTCCATGGTTCTCGTCGCGTGGGTAGCCGCCGGGAAGCCCGCGCCGAGGCTGTCATCGGATCGCAACGCGGGCGTGCTCCTGGGCGTGTCGCTGGTGGGCATGCTGGTGCTGGGCGCAAGCGGCGGAATCACGGCGCTGGGGGACACGCTCTTTCCCGCGGAGTCTCTCGCGGAAGGCCTTGCTCAGGACCTCTCTCCCACTGCGCACTTCCTGGTGCGCCTGCGGATCTTCCACCCCATCATTGCGATCGTGGTGGGGGGCTTCACGATCGTCGTGGCCATGTTCACTGGGTTGTCGCGGAGCGATGGGGTGCGTCGGTTCGCACTGACACTCGTGGGATTGATCATCGGTCAGGTGCTGGTCGGGGGACTCAATGTGATTCTTCTGGCCCCAGTCTGGATGCAGTTGTTCCATCTGTTGATGGCCGATTTTGTCTGGATCACTCTTGTGCTCCTCACGGCGAGTGTACTTGTGCCCCCTTCGGATGGTGCGGGGAGTGGTACGCTGCAGGCTGTCTGAGCGGTCTGTTGCGGGTTGGACTGCTGGAGCGGTTGAAGCGGCGGCTCCTCCCTCCTACAATCCGGCGTCACGCTGTCCGGCGATGGTGCTGAGGAATTCATGTCAACCGAGACCCCCTTCCACCTTGGCTCCTCGGTCCCGCTAGAGGTGGTGCGCCGCTGGGATGAGAGTGCCAAGACCCGGTACTCGCTCACAGGGGAGCCGTCTGAGCTTGGGATCCTGGGAGCGGAGTACCCGGCGACAGCAGTGGACTCGGGTGGGGAAGTCCGGGAAGTGAAGGTGCTGATGGTGCTGGGACAGGATCCCGGTGAGCTCCAGCTGCGCATTCACAACAACCTGATCGCCCTTGGCTCGCTTCGAAATCCCAACCTTGGGGTGGTCGAGGCCACGGTGACCATGGATGAAGGCTTCGGCCTGGTGGTGGCCAAGACCCAAGGCAAGCTCCTTGAAGAGCTCTTGAAGGGCGGACCCCTACCTGCACGCGCCGCGGCGGAAGTGGCGCTTGAGGTGGCGTGGGGTCTGGCGGCTGCACATGCGGCGGTCATCCCCGACAAGGTTCGGCCGGTGGCCTTTCCTCATGGTGGAATCAGCGTCCAGAACATCACGGTAACTGGCCTCGCTGAGGTGGTTCTCACCAATTATAATATCTATGCGGCACGGGCAGTGGGGGCTGAAGCCTCCGGGGATGTCCAGGCGCTTGCGCAGCTGATGGTGCACCTCGTCGATGGCGAGGAGATGCATGCTCTGCCGGCCGACCTGGATGAAGCGCGGGCGGCAATTCAGAACGATCTCGGCGAGCTGAGAGGCTTGAACGAAGACCTGCGTGTCCTGCTGGGCGACATGCTCGATCCGGAGGACACCCGCCGCCCGGACATTCGCTCGGTTGCCCGGCGGCTGCGCCGGATCATTCCAGAGCTGCACGGGCTGTGGTTGTCGGCCTGGGCGGAGTCCAACATCGGCTTGCCCGTGCGGAAGCGTCCGGTGTTTCAGATGCCGACGCCTGCGCTGGTGATGGGAGATCCCTTCCTCGATGAGACGGAGGAGCCGGCTTCGCCGTCGGGGGCCGCGTCGGCGTCGGCGTCGGACTCGCAGCGCGGCTCGCGGCGCGATGTGGACGAGACACCGCCGCTGGTCCGCGTCGGGCGCAGGGGAAAGGCGCGGTTCAAGGTTCGCTTTGCACCGGGCATGGTGGTCGCGCTTGCCGTTGTCGTCGTCCTGCTGGTGGCGGGAGGCTTTCAGCTTGCCCGCTTCTGGCTCGACATCCACGGGCCGATGGACATGGCAGATGTGGCTACAGATGACGCGGGCCCGAGCAAGGCTGCGGCTGCAGGTCCGGTGGCGCCCCGAGGGGACGAGCCCGATCCGGAGGCTGTGGCCGATGGCGCGGCCGTATCGCAGGGTGTGACCGTGATCGAAGCTGAGGCGGGCATTGCAGCAGCGGACTCCGAGAAGTCGGATGAAGCAGGCGCTGCGCGTGAGCTGGTCGCGACCGATGAGGCCATCGATCCGGAGAAGAACGACTCACCCCTCGGTGAGGGGTCGGATGCAGAGGCGACCGACGCAGACGCCGCAGATCCCGAGACGGCACCGGAAGCCTCCGACGACGGGGGCGAGCAGGTCGATGGCGAAGCGGTGGCTGCGGAGGCGACCGCGGACGCGGTGGATGTGGATCCGGTTCCAGCTGTCGAAGCCGTGGTGGAAGCGCCGGAGGTGGTCTCCGAGGAAGTCCTGGAACCGGTTGAGGAGAAGCGTCGTCCATGGCCCCGTCCGGCGGGTACCTTGGGAGAGTACGATCTCTTCGTCGAGGTTCCCCTGGCAGAAGAAGTGGAGCTGCGCTGCACCAACGGTCTGTCCATGGCGGGCTCGAGTGCGTTTCGCGAGTCCATCACGCAGTCGACCCGGACCACGTGTGTCGTGTCCGCTCGCATGCGCGGGAACCGGACTGTGCGGACGTCGGTCGAGCTCTTCCAGACGCTCGATCTGATCTGCCGCAGCTTTGGAGAGTCGCTGCGGTGCTCGGAGCGTCCCACCGGGCGTTCCGTGGCGGACTTGTTCCCTACCGACGAGCAGCTGGCCGATCGACTCGCAGACATTCGGGTCCGCACTCCGCTGGCACGGACCGTGGACATCGTCTGTGCGGATGGGGCGCGCGAGAGCGGCATCGACATGGAGTGGACCGAATTTTCCAAGGTTCCCATCGGGTCTTGTACGGTCGACACGACCATGCCCGACGGCGCCTATCGCGGGAAGTTCGTGGTCACGGGGAACGTAGAGATCATCTGTCTGCGCGACTTCTCCGGATCCCCAGACACCAAGGGAATCCGTCCCCTTCGGTGTGCAGAGGCGACCGCGCTGTAGGGTCGAGCGTCTGCGCCGATCCGGCGCACGGCTGTCGCGCTTCCTCAGGAACCCGCAGGATTCTGTCCTGCGGTGGACGCAGGTGCGGCGTTACAAAGCGCCATGGAACTGTCCAGCCTCAACCCCGCACAGCAGGCAGCCACTACGGCGGGGCACGGTGCCCATCGCGTCATCGCTGGTGCCGGCACGGGGAAGACCCGCACCCTGGTTCACCGGGTGGCTTGGCTGATCGAGCAGGGTGTTCCCCCAGCGGGCATCGTGCTGCTCACATTTACTCGGCGTGCCGCGCGCGAGATGTTGCAGCGGGCCAGTCGGCGGGTCGGCGTGCGTGCTCATGGGGTGCGCGGGGGCACATTCCACAGCTTCGCCCA
>Ga0115012_10001898_pt1 | contig 12105 bp, 10 predicted proteins | sample TroAtlMetagenome_FD_88706 | JGI IMG/M metagenome (GOLD analysis project Ga0115012, IMG submission 88706) | Marine eukaryotic phytoplankton communities from Atlantic Ocean - Tropical Atlantic ANT10 Metagenome | ecosystem: Environmental > Aquatic > Marine > Oceanic | place: Tropical Atlantic...
AAGCCGATCATCCAGTAGGTCACAGTCAACGCTGAGTAATAGTGATCAACCTCCAGACCCGCATCAGAAAGAATCTTGGCCATTTCCTCCCTTGGCTTATCAAGGTGAAACACCCACAGAATCACCAGTTCCAGAATAAGGAATGCCCCATACCCGATGTAGGTCCGCCGGCGAGCGTAGAGCTTCTTCAACTCACTCCGAACCTGGATGAGAAAAAGACTCATGCCTCACCCTCCTTTCCGACGTCCCTGCTGCTCACCTCGAGATACACATCCTCCAGCGAGCGCCGGACCGGAGTAAGTTTCCGCAAGGCCACTCCAGCGCCGACAAGCTCACCGGCGACATCGGCAGGATCGGTCCCCTCCGGAAAAACCACCCTCGAGGAACCTTCCTCCTTCTTCCCTCCCAGTCTCTGATAACACATCGCCGCTTGCGCAGATGGATCCGCCTCAATCTCGAGCGTCACCTGCTCGTCCGCAATGCCCCCGAGCCGACCATCATAAACCTTTCTTCCCTGCCGAACGATTGCGACCCGGTCACACATCTGCTCCACCTCTGAGAGAAGGTGGGAATTGAAGAGCACGGTGATTCCCCGCGTTTCGCGAAGTCCGAGAATAAAGTCCCGGAACCACTTGATTCCCTCCGGATCGAGGCCGTCGGTAGGTTCATCAAGTAGCAGAAGGCGAGGTTCTGGAAGCAACGCCTGAGCAAGCGCCAGTCGCTGCCGCATGCCGTGGCTGTAGGTCGAAACCCGGGAATGGATCCGGTCCTTGAGGCCCACTTCCTCCACGACTCGAAGAGCGGCCCCTTTCTCAAATCCTCCGGAATAACTCATCAGGACCTTGAGATTGTTCCAGCCGCTCAGGTAATCATAAAAGGCCGGAGATTCAAAGATTGCGCCAGCATACCGGAGAGCATTCGCCCTTTTGCGCTGCACGGACTGCCCTCCAATTCTCGCTTCACCATGGTCGGGCTCCACCATGCCCAGCAAGATTCCCAGGGCCGTGCTTTTGCCCGCCCCATTATGCCCCAGCAGCCCAAATATCTCTCCCTCCCGGACAGTAAAGGAGAGGTCTCGTAGAGCCGGCTTTCCCCCAAACGACTTGGAGAGATTTGCGGCCTCGAGAATTACCCCGGGATCAGAATCACTTGTCACCACGCGAACCCTCCCACTGTGGGATCCGCATCCGCTGGATCAACTCTCCCGCAATCTCAATCAACTGGAGAAACTCCATGATTTCATCCGGCTCCTTCCCCTCCATCGCAGCACGCCATCCGGTTTGTCCAATTCTCTCATGCTCTTCCTCGGCATTCAGAAGTTCGTAACTCTCCTGCAGATCGGGTGGCAACTCTTCCCGCGCTGCCTTCACTGCCCGCTTGACAAGCTTCCGGCGGCGCTCAGCGGGCAGACTGTCAAAAAGCATAATATAGGTATCCAGTCCCTCCAGCAGGCGAGCGACAAACACTTCTCGCTCCCCCGTTGACAATTTGGAATAGAATTGGCTCCTGAGTTCACTGAGACGAACCTTGGTATCAGGGTTGAACTCCTGCCGAGTGAGACCCGAAACGACTTCTTCGATTCGCTTGCTCCGAACCTCTCTCTCTTTTCCGGAGGGCTCTTCCTTCTTCCCCGACCAGTCTCTGAATGCGCTTTCCTCGACAACCTTACCCAGGTTATCCGCCGTTCTTCTCATCCCCCGAAAGTAGCCCTGAGCAGCTACTACAAGTGTCCAGATCACTACACAGATCAGGATTCCACTGCTGAAGACACGCACTTTCATTAATTGAACGCAAGAAACCTAGGCTTCATGACCTTTCTCGCAACCGCGATTTTTACTAGTTCTCTCGGCCCCTGCCCGCCATGAGGCTTGAGCGCAGAGCAGACAATGAGGTTGCACCGAGCGATAGGGCCAAGGCGCCGTATACCGTTATTCCTGTTCCTACGATCAGAGCGAGCGCAATCATCCTCTGCCACAACGTTCCACTCAACCACGACTCAAGCGCAAGGCCTGCAAGGTAGACTACTGCCCCCATAAGCAGGCTCGCCAGAGCCATCCGCAAAAGACGTTGCCACTCCGAACGAGAAATCTTTACAAAACCATCCATACCCCGCCAGAGAAGCACCACATTGACCCACGCGGAAATTGCAGTTGCGATCGCAATCCCAACGTGCCCGTAACCCCCGGGGAGCAGGAGGCGGAAAAGGAGGAGGCTGCACCCGATGTTCACTGCCACTGCCACGCCAGCCATGATCATGGGCCTCTTTGTATCCTCTCGTGCAAAGTACGCGGGCTGCAGGACCTTGATTAAGACATAACCGGGCAACCCCAGCGCGAATCCCGCCAGTGCCCACCCCGTCTTAGCCACATCCTCCGCACTGAATTTTTCTCCGGCAAAGAGACCCTGAATCAGGGGCTCGTGAACAGCCACCATCGCAGCAGCCGCGGGAAGAGTAAGAAGCATGGCCAATTCCATGCCCCGGAGAATACTGTGGGCCGCTTCCGCCTCTCGACCACTACGAAGACGGCGAGTCACCTCCGGCAAGAGCACGATTCCAAGAGCGATCCCGATCATTCCCAAAGGCAGCTGATTGACCCTGTCCGCGTAATAAAGAGTCGAAATGGCTCCCTGCTGAAAAGACGCGATCACCCCACCCACCAAAAGATTCACCTGCTGAATTCCGGCGGCAATCACCCCCGGACCCATCAGGAAAAGGAGCTTTTTGAGTTCCGGATTCCAGAGAGGCTTGTGAGGAACCATCGCAGCCCCGGCCCGGCTACACGCAATCCAGAGAACCACAAATTGCAAAAATCCAGCCAGCGCAACTCCCCAAGCCAAGGACTTCCCTACCTCAAGATCTCCCTCCCAGCGCATGAACCACACCAGTCCCAGAGATCCCAGCATGACGAGATTCAGTAGAATGGGAGCGCCCGCGGGAACGGCAAAATACCTGAAGGTGTTCAAGACTCCACTCAAGTGCGCGACAAGAGCCATGAAAAACAGGTAACAGAACATGATCCGCGAGAGAGCCACCGTGAGATCAAAATTCTCGGGGTGATTCCGGAAAATACGCAGGACCGCTTCCCGGATCTCCGTGCCCTCGTCGACCTTTCCGACCATCACCTGGACAACAAAGTGTTCCATCCCGTGATCCTGCGGCAACTGAATCCGAGCCAATCCCGTGGGATCCATTCCAAAAACAACCTCCAATACATCTTCGCCCTCTCTTGGAACAAAGCGTTTCCGAGGATCAACATCACGCCCTACCCCGCTGTGCTTGTCCCCACTGAGGCTGAGCTGGGTAAGGATAAGCCCCTCGGAGGAGATCTCCTTCTGTCCACTCGCGACTATCGGGAATCCCTCACCCTTCAATGAGACCAATAGCTTGCGCTTGTTACCCTCGGGGTCAAGGAGGTGCATGTCCTCGACCCTCGTTCTCGCAGACCAGTGCCTTACCGCAGCTTCGGACTTACCGGTAATTTGAAAGTAAATTTCCCGCGCACCCTTGACGTCGACCCTGCACTCATAAAAAGACTTACCGTGACCGATTCCCCCAAGGTCTTTCTCGAACTTCGGCAGGAATCCTGGGACAACCACCATCATAATCCAGTGCATGCATGGAATCGCAACTAGGGTCAGGATCCCTAGTGCCCAGATCAGTGCCGAAAAAGTATTTCGGGCAAAGCCTACTGCTGCTTCACTCCCCTGCTCTTCACACTTTCGACCGAAGAGCGGAACAAAGGCCGCATTATAGGCACCCTCGCCGAAAATTCGGCGAAACATGTTAGGAAAGCGAAAGGCTGCCACGAAGGCATCTGCCACCGGCCCGGTACCCACGAACCTGGCGATCAGAACGTCCCTCAGGAACCCAAGAATTCGACTCACCAAGGTGAGCCCGGACACCGTCATCATTGCCCGCAACATCCGCCTTCAGAATGCCTTATTCATTCCGAATATTCAATGCCTCATCGAGGGACACATCAAAGACCCTTCAACGGAACGCTGCGCGGCGCAAACGGTCCATAATCGCAGAACCAAGACCCACATCGCTGACAGGCTCAGCCACGATTGCATCGATCCCCTCAGCATCCAGATTCCGCAGGGAATGGAAAAAACGAACTGCGGCCTCCGCCAGCTTCCCCTTGCCGGGGCTGAGAACCTCTACCCGGACCCAGTCATGGCGTTCGAGATAGCCATCCTTGGCCTCTCCCCTGTAACTCAGAAGAGCGTAGCGTTTGCCCTCCTCCGGCTCAAATTCCTCCGGACTATCATGCAGCAGAACCGGAATCTCCGGGGCGTAATGAGAATCGAGGCTACCCGGAGCCTCTGGCCGGTCATCCTTACCCCGGCCTGCTCTCGGAACCTTGCCAAACTTCTGGAGTTCTTCCCGGGTTACCGGACCGGGCCGAAGCAATCGGAGGACAGGACGTTTCTCTCCCACCTCCACTGCTATGATCGTACTTTCCAATCCGTTCGAGCAGGCTCCTCCATCCACGATGAGGGGAATACGCCCCTTAAGCTCGTCCAACACCGCGCTCGCCGAGGTAGGGCTGATGCGACCAAAGCGATTCGCACTCGGAGCAGCGATAGGACCTAGGTCCTTGGTGAGAAGCCGCATGACCTGGTGCTTGCTGATACGCACTGCCACCGTAGGGAGGCCACTGGTCACAAGATCGGGAATGTCCTCGTGCTTTGGCAGGACCATCGTCAATGGTCCCGGCCAGAAGGCTTTTGCCAACTGCCGCACAACGCCCTCAAGTTCCTCGGAAACAACCGCTACCCGCTGGAGGTCTCGAATACTCGCTATATGCACAATGAGGGGATCGAAGGAGGGGCGGCCCTTGACCTCGAAAACCTTGGCCACCGCCTCCGCATTAAAGGCGTCAGCCCCCAACCCGTAAACGGTCTCGGTGGGAAGCGCCACCACCTCTCCCGCCCTCAGAACCTTGGCTGCATCCTCCGCAACCGCCCGCCAGTTTTCAAAGTCAGCTATTTCCACCCGAGTCTGCACGCCAGACTGTAACAATTAATTGTTATGGTTTAGAATTTAGAAATTCACTTTAAACTACCATCCTGATGAGCGGAGGAGCGACATTTCCCAGCGAAAACATAATTCTGATTGGATTCATGGGGTCAGGAAAGTCCTCTATTGCCCGTGATCTCTCCACCGCACTGGGATACCCGGTGGTAGATACCGACTCTCTGGTCGTCGAGCAGGCAGGCAAGCCGATTCCTGCGATTTTCGAAGAGAATGGTGAGGAAGAATTCAGAGACCGTGAGACTGCTGTTCTTACCGAACTGGAGCAATCTGGCCCAAGCCACCGGATTGTCGCCACCGGTGGCGGCATTGTCGAACGCCCAGCCAACCGCAACATCCTGAAAAAAATGGGCTTTGTCGTCTGGCTCGTAGTGTCCCCGGAAGAAATCCTGCGGCGCACTGCCAAGAACCGCGAGAGGCCCCTTCTTAATACCGACGATCCGGAGGAAACAATCCGCCGTTTGCTTGAGAGGCGAGTGGACTTCTACCGGGATACCGCACATCAGGAGATTGAAACTGATGATCTCACCTTCCCGGAAATTACTACCGGAATCGTTGAATCGGCTCGCTATTTTTTCTCTGGTTGAAGAACGGCCCGTTCCCTGTCACGTCCTATCTCCGTGGATCCCGTCATCGCCAAGCGTAACGTAAAGTTCATTGCCACCAAGCTCGGCTTTGACGATTGCCGGGTTGCGCCTGCCCGCAGGGCGAGGCATGCCGATGAGTTTCTGCGCTGGGCGGCGGAAGGTAAGGCCGGTGACATGAAATGGCTTGAGCGCGATCCCGAGCGTCGAACCGACCCCCGCAATATTCTTCCCGGCGCGCAAGCTGTTATCTGTCTTGCCCTCAACTACTATCCGGGACCGGTCGACCCTAATCCAGCCTATCAGATCGCCCGCTATTCCTGGAATGAGGACTACCACGACATCATCGAGGAAAAGCTCAGAGATCTCGACCTTGCAATGCAGGAGCTTGGCGGCACCCAGCGCTACTACGTGGATACCGGTCCGGTTCTTGAACGAGATATGGCAACCGAGTCCGGGCTGGGATGGAATGGAAAATCCTGTGTTCAAATCCACCGGCGGATGGGAGCCTGGTTTTTTCTTGCCGAATTAATCACCACTCTCCCACTTGAGCCCGATAAACCGACCCAGAATTACTGCGGGAAGTGTATCGCCTGTATCGACACGTGCCCCACGAATGCCATCACTCGCCCTCACCACGTGGACGCGCCAAGGTGCATTTCCTACCTCACTATCGAACACAAGGGCTCCATCCCCGAGGAGCTCCGTCCTCTCATCGGCAACCGTCTCTACGGATGCGATGACTGCCTCGCAGTCTGCCCGTGGAACCGTTTTGCAAAAGCCAGTCGTGATATTCGTTTCCATGCACGGACGGAAGTATTCGAACATCAGCTTCGTGATTTCCTCGCTCTCACAGACGAGCAATTCCGCAGTCTCTTCAGGAAATCACCAATTAAGCGCATCAAGAGAAATCGCTTTCTTCGTAACGTCTGTGTCGTCCTCGGGAACGTTGGTGATTCCGGGGATCTCCCCGCCTTAGAGGCTGCCGTGGAAACAGAGGACCCCCTCATTGCCGAACACGCGGCTTGGGCGATCAGCCAGATCAAAGAACGCATGGATCCGACAACATGCACTTCAGGAGCTCGCAATCTCCCCGCGTAATTTACGCCGCATCCAATCCGAGAGAACGTCTCCTGCAAACACAACCGCAACACCAAGGAGAACATAAAACAGCATCTCGTCGTAACGAAGCCAGTTATGTGCGATTGAGACATAATAGCCAAGTGATGAGATGCCCAGCATCCCGAGGATCGTTGCCTCCCGGATGCAAGTCTCCCATCGATAAAAGAAAAAGAGGAGAAAGCGGTTGAAGGACAACGGAGCCAGGCTTCCGCAATAGGATTGGACACGCCCCGCACCACTTTGGATCCAATGCCGCGGAACCTCTGGCCTCTGATTCTCCATCACCTCTCCCCACAGTCGACCCAGAATGCCGAGATTATGGAGCGCAAGAGCGAACACGAGAGGCCACGCGCTCGGCCCAAGTAGACCAACGAGGAGAAAGGCGTAGACATATTCAGGCACCGCCCGGGCGAGAATAAAAAGGCTTCGGGTCAAAAAACCGACTCCACTCCACCACCAATGAACCCATCGGGAAGCGGCCCCAAGAACACCGAATGGCTCGCCCCGGGCGAGCGCCCGACTTCCGACAGGAAGAAGCAGGGCAGCTCCTATAGCTGCAAGAACTATCGCTGAGCTGGCAATCGCCACGGTATTAAGCAGTGCCTCTGCTCCGTTTCGTGACCATAGATCCACCGCCCAATCCTTTACTGCCTTTCCCTTCCCCTCCAAGGCCTCTATCCGCTCGCCTCCGGATGCCGTAGAATTCTCCGGGCGGGCTGGTGCCGGGGTCAGCTTGGTAAGAAACCGACCTATCCGCGCATCCCGTTGCTCCGCAGCCATATTTATTCCGAGCTCTCTCCCATTGGTCCACGAGATTAAAACCAGCATCATACCCGCGAGGAGCCCTCCCCGCACTATCCAGTCGCGCGGCGCTGTTCGCCGCAAACGCGCTTCGGACCTCCCCAATTCCAACTTGCTGAGTTCCGGCACCGCCTTTCGAGTCGCGCCCCGGTTCAACCTGTCTCGAAGGCGGGCACCCAAGGTATCAACTCCCACCACCACGATCACTAGGGCATAGAGCTGGGTCCATACCTCTCCATAATAGAGGCTCTCATACGACTGCCGAATCCCCAGCCCGACGGTTTCGACACCAATGAAGCCGAGGACCGCGGACGAACGCAGAGCGCATTCGAACCGATAGACTGTGTAAGTAAGCATCTCCGGTAATGCAGAAGGCAGAAGCGCACTCACAAAGGCCTGCAACGGAGAGGCTCCCGTAGCCATGAGCGTGGAACGGGAACCCTGGGATTGCTCATCGATTAATTCGGAGAAGACCTTGCCGAGTGTTCCCGCGAAGGGCAGCGCCAGCGCACTGCACGCCGCAATAGGGGCATCTCCAAGGGCCGAGAGAAAAAACAGCGCCCAGACCAGCTCATGAATCGATCGCCCCAGGGTAATGAGAAAGCGGCAACCCCACCGGAGCAGGCGAAGCATACCTCGCATTATAGTCCTCCCTACGGGGGCCTTCCCATACCGCATTCCTCCGGGCCACCATGCGGACGAGGCAAGAAAACCCAGCACCAGTCCCGCAGGCACCGCAAGACTGATCGCGATTAGTGCATAACGGAAAGTACGAAGCAGGCTCTCTCCCAAGCGGAGGAGGAACGGACGAGCATCCTGGGGAAGGGAAGGATTCTCATCGGCAAGAGAGGGCGAAAGAGCTGCTCCGAAAAAGCGTCCCACCTCAGCAAAGGGATCCGCACCTTCACTCAGCTGTATAATCCGGGGCCCCAGAACCCATCCGGAAACGAGGAGCACACCAAGCAACGCCACTACCGCCAGGCGCTTTCCAAGCCAGAATGTGCCCGGCACTTTCACGAGACCACCGCCTTGTCTCCGAGTTGAAAGAGAGCCGAGAGGCCTTCACTCCCCAACTCGGAGGGTTTTCCGTCGAAATGAACTTTCCCATGCTTGAGTCCCACAAGGCGCGGAAAAAATTCCCGTGCGAGATCCAGTTGGTGCATGGATACCAGAAGAGTCAGGCCTTCCTCTTCACTCAGACGAGTCAGGAGCTCAAGAACATCCCGGGCACGGGCCGGGTCAACTGCAGAAACGGGCTCGTCTGCCAGAATGACCGCTGGCTCTTGAAAAAGCGCCCGCGCCACTGCAACCCTCTGTTGCTGCCCACCGGAGAGAGTATCCACCCGATCATACATTTTTTCCTCAATCCCGACCCGCTCCAGAAGCTCAAAAATACGCCGGCGGACTGCTACCGCCGGCAAGATTAAATCACGCAGGTTTCCCAGGATCGACCTTCGCCCGCAGCGCCCTGCGACGACATTCTGAAGAACTCGCAAATTGGGCACGAGGCCCAGATCCTGGGGGAGATAGCCCAGTCGCGACCGTAACTCCCTGAGCTTGCCTTCCCCGAGAACGAGGGGATTGCATCCCAGCACCCGGACCTCCCCACGGTCCGGTGCGAGCTGCGCTCCAAACAGGCGAAGAAGCGTCGTCTTACCGCTTCCGGAGGCCCCAATTAGGGCCACTCGCTCGCCCTTGGCGATCTGGAGATCGATGCTCGAGAGTGCATGCACTGCCCCAAAGCTCTTGCGAGCCTGGGAAAGCTCGAACACCGTCTCCATAATCCTCGGCCCTTTACCCTCGTCGATTCAGTCGAACGAGACCTTTTCCATGACGGCCGCGATACCGGCGAAAGTCTCATTGTTGACCTTCACCAGTTTTTCCCGACCCAGTGCCTTGAGAGCCGCTTCGTCCTGACAATCCACCAGCGCTTGCTGCAGTTTGTCCAGAAATCCCTCACCGAAGGCATTCTCCAGATCCGGATGAGCGGTCATGTTGTAATCGGCATACGTCGGTGTTTCCCAGATTTTCACACACTTTTCCGGGTCTACCTTTCCAGCTGCCACCAGCTTTTCGTAGGTGCCAAAGCTCAACGCGCCAGCTTGGAAGGATCCATCCTGCACCAGCATCGCAGTCTTGTCATGCGCTCCGGAGAATCCAGGCTTTTCCTTGAAGAACTCCATAGGAGTCTTCCCGGTGTTCTCGATGATGAAATGGCTCGGCATGATACACCCCGAGGTCGAACTGGAACTACCATAGGTAAATTTCAGGTCGGCAATGGCAGCCGGAAAGTCCTCCGAGGCTTCCAGTCCAGTCGAGGCATTGGCGATAAAGTAGGATTTAAAGGCGAGATCCTTTTGACCAGCGACGAGCGCGCGGGCACCCGGCACTCGGGTCATGGCCTGCACTCCAGTGACCCCACCAAACCAAGCCAGCTGAACGTCGTTGTTTTCAAACTTCTCCACCGAAGCTCCGTAATTGATCGACGGGACAAACTCCACGTCGATTCCCAGAGCCTTGGAGAGATAATCTGCTACCGGTTGAAACCTCTCCTTCTGCGCAGTTGTATCTTCATCCGGGATCGCTGAGAAGCGAAGTACCTTCACAGCTGCTTCATTTTCTGCAGATTGCTTTTCATTTCCTCCACAGGCGATGAGAAGGCCGGCTATTCCTCCTGCCGCGAGGCGCGGCAGTGTAGTTTTGATCATGGTTTGACGTGTGTTTCTTGTTTTTTCGTTAGGGTCAGTGGAGCGTTCAAGGGCTCTTCAAGTGCACAAAAAAACCGCAGGTCCACTGAGAGTAAGCGAGACCATGCGGCAGGTTGCCGTTTCGCTGAGCGCCGACCGACGCTCGGTAATTATTTCTCGTTTTCGTCTCATGGAACCGCAGTTTTCTGCTGCAAGAGAAACACTATCAACTAATTGCTCCCTCGAAAAGGAAAAGGAACCTCATTATCCAGCACTCCCTGCGTCCAGTCCACATATCTGCTTGAGACACCGGAGAGCCATCGCTCGCCGGTTGGAGAACGGCCGACTGGGGCATACGGCTTTCCATCCACGGCTCTCCGCAATCTTCCTCAGGACCTCTCCCGGATTCACAACAGTGACCTCCTCACACAGTTCCAGCATGGGCAGATCCACCGTGCTGTCCGAGAAGCCACTGCTATTCTCTTGGATCCCCTTCTCGAGGATTTCTCCCTCTTCGAGGAGACGCGACACTTTCACCTCCCGCTTGTTGTTGCCTCCAATAAAATCAGGAAAAAGCGGCATCGTGCTTTCAAACTCAACTCTCGTCCCGTAACTCGCATCAAACCCCAGCGCCTCTCCAAGAGGCCGGGCATAAAACTCAGGGCTCGCCGAGACCAGAACCAACCGCCGCCCCCTCTCTCGCTCTTCTGCAAGCACCTCCAGCATCGATGGATAAAAGGACCGCGGAACATGGTGAGCCACAAATTCCTCCACCAGATCTTCAAGATGCTGACGTGGCATTCTCCAGAGGAAGGACAGGAAGATTCTCTTCATGCCCTCTGATCCAAGCACTCTCGACAGGACGAGAAAGGGAACAAAGACAACGAGGTAGAGCCTGCGCAAAGGCTCCCTCCGCAGCACCCAGTTGCAGAAAAGAAGCTGGGTGTCCCAAGCGATCAGAGTCTGATCGAGATCAAAGAGTGCAAGTCCACCAGTTCTCTTTTGTTGAGCCATGAGAGGTAAATAAAGAAATTGATTGTCTCAAATCGGACTCTGCCACCGTCTTCACGACACCTCCTTCTGGCAACTGAAATCGCTATCGAAGGCTTACTCCCATAACCCTGGTTACCAGAAACCGGTATTGCCATACGGTCGCCCCTCGCATTTGCTGGGCCTCGTGAAACATGTGTTGCCTATCCCGAAGGTCATCGCTATCTCCCTTATCATGGCGAACTTTCTTCAGGCCGGAGACGAGCCCACGAATGTCAGGGTCGCCACTCCTTTCCTGGCTTCGACCTCCCTCGAGGTTACTTGGATCGATAACTGTGATGACGAGACCGGATACGAACTGCAAGTTCGGCCCGAAGGAGAAGACTGGTTCACAGTCGTAGTCTCACCGGCGAACAGCACCCTGCTGTCACTCCGCGGAGGCAGTCCGGGGAGCACCTTGAGTTTCCGGGTCCGAGCGCTGAGAGCCGAGGAGGACTCCGGCTGGACTGAGTCGCCTGATGTCACCCTGCCCTCGGGATTCGCGATCGAAGCTGGGAGATTTATCGGCGGAACTGTTGGAACCCCACTCACCAGCCCGCTCCTGACGGTCTACAACCTCGAAGGAGAGGGAAACGCCTCGAGTTTCGAAGTGTCAGACCTGCCTGAGGGCTTCGTGTTTGATTCAAGTATTGGGACATTCTCGGGCAGCCCCATCGCTCCAGGAATCTACCGGCCTATGATTTCGGCGACTGACGGCACTACTGTCGCCACGACCTTCATCACCCTGCGGGTCAAGCCCGCTACTGCCGGCCCTGAGGAGCTCTCTCCCCTTCCAGACTTCCTCTTCCTCAGCCCTCCAATTGCACCAATTCGTTACGACCTT
>Ga0115012_10001900_pt1 | contig 12098 bp, 8 predicted proteins | sample TroAtlMetagenome_FD_88706 | JGI IMG/M metagenome (GOLD analysis project Ga0115012, IMG submission 88706) | Marine eukaryotic phytoplankton communities from Atlantic Ocean - Tropical Atlantic ANT10 Metagenome | ecosystem: Environmental > Aquatic > Marine > Oceanic | place: Tropical Atlantic Ocean...
AGCCGCGGTTCAATGCATCAGCGGGCCCGAGGCTGGAGAATCCTGGTTGATGGAAAGGGACGTGATCCGCATCGGTTCAGCCAAGACCGGAGACATCGTGATCACCGATCCCACAGTGAGTCGGCATCACGCCGAAATCCGCAGAGGCCAGGACGGCGTGTTGCTGCGTGATTTGGGATCCACCAACGGCACTTTCGTTGGACATGTGCGTGCAAAAGAAGTGTATTTGGGTCCAGACACAAGATTTCGCGTGGGGCGAACGGAGCTCGTCTTCACCCCAGCGGACGAGATCATTGATGTGGAACCTTCGTCTTCAGACCACTTTGAAAACCTGGTTGGCTCTTCCGTGGCCATGCGCGAAGTCTTCGGAATTTTGGAACGCGTAGCGCCCACGGACCTGACCGTTCTCATCACCGGGGAAACCGGAACCGGGAAAGAGCTGGCCAGCCGAGCCGTGCACCGACGATCAAAACGAGACAAAAGCCCGCTGGTGGTCTTCGACTGCGGCGCAGCGCCCGAAAACTTGATCGAATCAGAACTGTTTGGGCACCAGCGCGGCGCCTTTACGGGAGCGGTGGAAGCGCGTCCCGGGGTGTTTGAAATGGCCCATGGGGGAACCATCTTCCTCGACGAAATCGGCGAGTTGCCGATTGAGTTGCAGCCAAAACTCCTGCGGGTACTGGAACAGCGGGAAGTTCGTCGTGTCGGAGCATCCACAACCAAAGCGATCGACGTTCGTGTGGTTGCAGCCACCAACCGGAACCTCCGAGAGGAGGTCGATGCCGGCCGCTTTCGGGAAGACCTCTACTACCGGCTTGCGGTGGTTGAAATGACGATGCCACCGCTGCGTGACCGGCTCGAAGATCTCGATCGGTTGGCCCATCACCTGCTGGAACGCTCGTCGCACAACGGCGGAGTGTGCACCATTGAACCCGCAGTCATTGGCGTGTTTTCCAGCTACCGATGGCCGGGCAACGTTCGGGAACTGAACAACGTCATCGAACGGGCCATGCTGTTCGCCAATGGATCCGTCATCACCATCGACACGCTGCCCGAAGCGCTTCAGGCCGAACGAAATTCACCGAACGCCGCGCGCGCAGCCGAGGTGCCCGACTCGGACGCCGATTCTTCCGCATTGTCGTTCAAGGACGCCAAGGACCAACTGATCGACGCATTCGAGCGGCGATATTTGATGGACTTGCTCGATCGAAACGATGGCAATGTGTCCAAAGCGGCCCGGGCCGCCGACATGGACAGGAAAACCATCACTCGCCTGATGAAGAAGCACAGCATCACACGATGAGTTCCCCGGGCGTGGCTCCGATGCGGCGGTTATGACCGGCAAACTTGGAGGCACTCATGTCCAGTCGACCCACCATCGCGAACATTGCAAACCACGACGGCCAAGAGGTCACACTCAACGGCTGGTTGTACAACATCCGCGGTTCGGGAAAAATCGCGTTTCCGCAATTGCGCGATGGCACCGGCATCATCCAATGCGTGGCCAAAAAAGCCGTCTTGGGCGAGGACGCATTCGAAGAACTGCGCCACTTGGGTCAGGAAAGTTCCCTGAGCCTGACCGGGACCATTCACGCCGACGATCGCGCCCAAGGCGGGTTCGAAATGCAGGTGACCTCGGTTGAAGTCCACCAAAAAGCCTCCGGCTACCCCATCAGCCCCAAAGAGCATGGGCCAACCTTCCTCCACGACCATCGGCACTTGTGGATGCGGTCCAAAAAACAACACGCCATTCTGAAAATTCGGCACTTGTGCGTGCGCGCCATTCGCGACTACTTCGACGAAAGGGACTTCCTGCTGCTCGACTCGCCAATCTTCACCCCAAACCCTTGCGAAGGGACGTCGACCCTGTTCGAAACCGAGTATTTTGGGCAGCCCGCTTACCTCAGCCAATCGGGGCAGTTGTACCAAGAGGCCGGGGCCATGGCGTTCGGCAAGACCTACACCTTTGGGCCCACATTCCGCGCCGAAAAGTCATCGACGCGGCGCCACCTGACAGAGTTTTGGATGGTGGAACCCGAACTGGCGTACGCCGAACTCGACGACATCATGGATTTGGCCGAAGACTTCATGGTCGAAGTCGTCAAATACGTCCTCGACAACGGCGGTCGTGCCCACTTGGAAGTGCTCGAGCGCGACATTGGTCTGCTGGAAAATGTGCAAAAACCATTTCCCCGCATGAGCTACGACGATGCGTGCGCCCAACTTCAAGAACTCGGAGAGCCGGTCGAAGCCAACGATGACTTTGGCTCACCGCACGAAACCGTGCTCACCCAGCAATACGACCGCCCCATCATGGTTCACCGCTACCCCACCGCCGTCAAAGCCTTCTACATGAAAGAAGACCCCGAAAACCCCGCGCGGGTTCTCGGCATGGATATGCTCGCACCGGAAGGCTACGGCGAAATCATCGGATCGGGCCAACGCGAAGACTCCGAAGAAGTGTTGCTGAGCAAGATCGCCGCGCACGGACTGAACCAAGAACATTTCGAATGGTACTTGGACCTGCGGCGGTACGGTTCGGTGCCCCACGGCGGTTTTGGGCTTGGTCTCGAACGGCTAGTCTGCTGGATTTGCGGCATCCGGCACATCCGTGAAACGGTTCCCTTCCCAAGAATGATGGACCGACTGACTCCGTGAGTCTTCATCAATCGAAGGCCCTGGCGAAATGGCTCAACGGAGAACACACGGGCCCGGAAGGCTCGTGGGAATCCGTTGCCAGCATCGATCGGTCCGGCCCCGATGATTTGACCTTCGCCGTCGGCAACGCCGAGCCCTCATCGGCCGCCGTTGTGTTGTGTTCCACGCCTTTTGATGGCCACACATGCATCATAGTTGATGACCCAAAACTGGCGTTTATCCATGTCTTAAATGAAATGTTCCACGTGGAACATGGTGAACCAAGTGAGATCGACCCCACGGCCACAATCCATGGAGGAGCCGTCATCATGGGTGGATGTTCGGTGGGTGCCCGCACGACGGTGTACCCCAACGCAGTGCTCTATCCGGGCACCTCCGTGGGCACCGATTGCATCATCCACGCCGGAGCGGTGATCGGGGCGGACGGTTTTGGATTTCATCCCTCCAAAACGGGCCCGATCAAAATCCCCCACCTCGGTGGAGTCGCGATGGGCGACCGAGTGGAGATCGGTGCAAACGCCACGATCGATCGCGGGTTCCTCGCCGACACCACCATCGGTTCCGACACCAAAATCGACAACCATGTCCACATCGGACACAACTGCTGGATCGGTTCGGGCGTTGTCATAGCGGCCCAAACCGGATTGTCGGGATCGGTGACGGTCGAGGACGGTGTGCTCATTGGGGGTCAAGTGGGGATTGTCGAACACACACGCATCGGTCGAGGGGCCCAAATCGGTGCCCAGTCCGGCGTGAACAAAGACGTCGCAAACGGACAACGCGTACTGGGAACCCCTGCGCAAGCAGCCATGACCACCAAACGCAGCTACGCGGCGCTCCGGCGATTGGCCCAACGGGGCTCTGACACCGACTGATCGCGCTGTCGGTCACCCTGCCGGCATGCCGGCAATGGCCCGGGCTCATCCGGTGACGAACCTTGGGATCATGCCCAAGAATCGACGCTTGTCCGAGCGAAACCCCGCGCCCTCTTTGAGCGAACTCGAAGCCCCCCACTTTCAATGGGTTCGTGGCCTGCTTTCGGTGTGTGAAGTCACCGGAACTGAGCCGAACAGCGCCATCCAATCGGGTCGCGACGGCGGCGATGAACGCGTTCACTGCACGTTGGTTTGGTGGCTTGTGACCGGACTCCACCAACACCGCTTGCGGGTGGCCCGGTGGTTGAACTCCTCCCCCCGCACCATCGACCAAGCGTTGAACCGCATGCGTTCTCTCGCAAGAACAGAGCCAACGGTCCACCAGTGGGTCCAACGACTCGAACTTCAATCCCCGCCCACCGCCCACCGCGCGGTTGCCCTGCCCCCACCCGGAGAAGCCGTGTTCATGGAAACCCACTCAACGCCCCGCAAAATGGGCATGGTCGCCTTGTGGATGACCGTCGAAACAGGAATGGCTCCCTTGGAACTATGGGGCACGGAAATCGGCACCAAAGAGGCCGCAAAATGGGCCACATTGTGGTGGCTGTTCGCCGGCAAAGGGCTCACCCATGATGAGGCGTGCTCCGCGTTGGGGATTCATCCACGCGAAGCCCTGCGGCTTCTGAGTCGATTGGCCCTACTCGCCGCACGGAGGCCCGAGGTCTTGGCCTGGATGGCCTCTGTCAGGAACACCACGCGGGCCGTGGCAGCAACGTGACTCGCTCTCGAAGACTCGCCGGCAACTTGGCGTCGATGGCCGCCAATGCTTCGCTTTGGCGGTACCGGGCCGAAAGGTGGGTGAAGAGAATCGCCTTGTTCTCAAACAAGTCCGCGCGCTCCACCACTTCATCGATGTGAATGTGGCCGTTGTCTCGTGCGCTTTGAACGCTCACGCGGTCGTCCACAAAGGTGACCTCCATGATCAACAAATCAGCCTTTCGGGCGCACTCATTGTGTTCAATGAATTCAATGTTGGTGTCGCCACTGAACGCCACCATGGGGTGCTCCCAAGTGCTGCTCACTTCTTCACCGCGCTCCAAAGCCGCCGCGATCGCAGGCTTTCCTCCGGCCGCCAAATCCGGCCGCAACTGTTTGCGCTGCTCCATGATGACGTAGCCCTGGCAAGGAACCGGATGAAAGCTGCGCAACGGGCGGGCAATGCGGCGTTTGCCAATCGGTATTGACTCCCCCGGGCCCAACCCCACCAGGTTGACCGGCAGTTCCGACCCATCCAACGCTCGAAAAGCGTCCAACAAATCGGACACAGCCCCCACCACAGCTTTCGGCATCACATAGGTGGGGGGCGCCATGCTCAGCATGGACCGGGTGGCCACATGGTGAGCAATGCCACCCATGTGATCGATGTGAGCATGGGTGAACAACACCACCGGATTGCGCACAGCGCTTCGCGGCCCTCGACCGATGTCGAACGCAACCTTGAAGCCCGGCAACTCGATGCAGGTTTCCAGCCCAGCCACCGAAACGGCCCGAACATCAATTCCTGCGAGGGTGAGAACATTCGCCATCTATTTGATGCGATGCCCGCCCATTTCATTGTTGAAAATCCACGCAACGACTTCACCGATCTCAAGGCGGGTGCCGGTGTAGGTCTGTATGGTGGCGGCAGCGGAACCCGCTGCGCGCAAATCACGGCGGGCTTCCACCATGGATTGGAATCGGTCCTTCCATCGTTTCATGTTCGCGGGTCGAAGATCGATCCAGCCCTTCTTGGCCCATTTGTCGACATCGGAACGCTTGGTGATGTCGACCACATTCGCCCGACCTTTCACTTCGGGAACATTGATTCGGGGACCGCGCAAGATTTCGCGACCGTCGGGCAACAACACCGGAATTCCGATGCTCGGAGCGGTTCGAGAAACGCCTGATGAATCCAAAACATCCACCATCATATTGGCCATTTTCTTGGCGCCCAATCCGTCGTCGAGAATGGTTTGAAAGTCACCAAATGCGCACTTGAGCAAGTGGGCCTCAAACAGCAACTTGGACAGCTCGGGCGGGCCCAAACGGCCCAGCGCAATCGAAGGGATGCCGCTGTCGGTTTCGGCCGCCTCCAAATCGTGCATCGCCGCGTTGCGCAACAAACCCGCTTTGTACGACGGATTCAGCACGCTCGCATCGAGGGCTGAAATGATGTCTTGACCGGTGTTCGCTCCCCGAATTTCATGGACCACCACGCGGGCGATCTCTTCGGGGGTGATGTACTCCATCTGGCCCAGGGCCGTGATGGCCGCAAACTCCCCGGCCGTGAACACACCGTTTTCGCCGGTGTCCACAATCGGCACCTCAAGCTTGCCTTGGGTCGCGTAGTCTTTGACCGGTTCCGACAGACCCAACGAGCCCTCGCTGACCGACACCCGTTTCGCTTCGAACAAATCATCGTTGCCGTGTTTGTCGCGTGCCGGGCGAACTTCCACCCCGCGGTAGCCAATCATCGCTGCCGGTTTCACTTCCTTCACGATCGGCGAATTGGGCGTGCGGGCGAGCAAGAACAACAGTCCCGTGTGACCAAAGGCCGCTTCGTTTTTCGCCAACAACACCTTCGAAGGCTTGTCTTCGGAGTGGGTGTACGGAATGTTGAGGCCCATGCCCCCGGTTCCGGTTGTGCCAACTTTCAAATAAACCTTCGTGGCGTATTCGGTGGTCGCCCGGTGCAAAAAGCGCACGTGGCGGATGATCTGTGGTGCAGATTGGCTCAACAACAGCGCTTCCACGTCTTCCACCGACTTGTTGTCGATGCCCTTGTCTGAAATCCATTCGCGAACCTTGGTCGCGCCATCAAACACATCTTGGTAGCTGAGACCGGTTGCGGTGTTGACGCAATCAACGATCACATCGGGCCGATGCCGTTTGATCATCTTGGCCAAATGGTTTTGCTTGTAGGCCACTTCAAAGTCGTCGTACAGCGCGCCGAGCAAGCGGCGGCGAAGCTCCGCATTGCCCCGAAGATCAGCGCGGGATTTGCGGGCCAGATCCGAAGGCACAAACAAGTTTCCGCTGGCAGGGACAAACGCCACTTTGTTTCCGAATTCCGCTTCCAGTTTGGCCACGGCGGCTTCCGCTTCGTCCTCAAACAATGACGCGACAATGATTCGAGTTGGCTCCAACCGTCGCACAATGTGACGGCAAACCTGCAGCCCGACCAAACCGGCACCGCCGAGAATCAAGTAGTCCTTGTACATACGCTCTCCCGCAAGGCGGATTGATTAACACCGATTAGACGAGCGGGAACCAACCCCGGGTGATCCCCATGCTGCTGCGCGCCACAGACATCGAATTGTCGTACTCCCACCACCTGGTGCTCAGGGGGGCAAACCTCACGGTTCGTGCGGGGGAATGCGTGGCGCTGATCGGCAACAATGGCTCGGGAAAGTCTTCGTTGCTCCGGGTGCTGGCCGGCCAAATACAGCCCAACAGCGGCACCGTGGAGCGCATGGCAGAGCCGGGCTTGTTGGAACAGAACCCAACCTTGCCCGGCGGCACCGTACGGGAATCCCTCGAAGAGGCCCAATCGTGGCATGCTTCCTTGCTGGAACGGTACCAATCGGCGGTCGAAGGCGGCGATATGAACGCCGCTTCACGCTTGCAGGATCGCCTCGATGACGTGGGCTGGGAACTCGACCATCGAATTCAGTCCATCGCCAACCGATTGCAAACGCCTCCACTGGACACGCCAATCTCGGTGCTCTCCGGTGGTCAACAGCGCCGGGTCGCACTCGGTCGCGCCTTGCTGCGCACACCCGATCTGTTGTTGCTCGACGAACCCACGAACCATTTGGACGCGGAGGCCATCGAATGGCTGCAAGGCTTTCTGTCGGGCTTTCGCGGCGCGGTCGTGTTGGTCACCCATGACCGGTACTTGTTGGAAGCGGTGGCGGACCGAATTGTGGAAGTCGAAGACGGCCTGACCGTCGACTACAACGGCAGCTACACCGACTATTTGGTCGCCCGAGCCGAACGCCGCGCACGACTGGAAAAAGCCGAGATGAGCCGGGTGGCCACCTTGGCGAGGGAAGCGGCATGGGCCGCCCGAAGCCCGGCCGCGCGCAGCACCAAGCAACGGGCTCGACTCAAGCGTTTGGATGAACTTCAGGATGAACGACCGCTCATCCGCCAAAGCTCCTTCGACCTCGACCTGCGATCGGGCTTCAAGGGCGGGGCGGCCATGATCGAATTCGATCGCGTGACCGGCGGGTACGAAGACAACGTGTTGTTTCGGGGGTTGTCGACCTCCATCCAAGCCAAATCCTGCGTGGGCGTGGTCGGCGCCAACGGCATCGGAAAATCAACGCTGTTCAAACTGGTTGCGCGCACGTTGGAACCACTGGAGGGTTCGGTGTACCGCGCTCCCCGCGTGAAGTTGGCCATCATCGACCAGGCCCGATCCGGGCTCGACGAAACCGACACGCTCTTTGACGCCGCTGGAGGCGGCAACAGCCACGTGACCATCAACGATCATTCGATTCACGTTGCGAGCTTTTTGCGGCGATTCATGTTTCGAGCCGACCAACACGACCAGCGCGTTCGCGATTTATCGGGCGGGGAACGCATGCGGTTGTTGTTGGCGAAGTTGCTCCTGCAAGGCGCCAATGTTCTGTTGTTGGACGAGCCGACCAACGACTTGGATTTGATGACCCTTCGCATCCTCGAAGAAGCACTGATCGCCTTCGATGGGGCGAGCTTGGTGATCAGCCACGACCGGGCACTGCTCGACCGGGTGTGCACCGCGGTGTTGAGTTTCGAACCCGACCAAACCGTGGTCCGCTACGCGTCGCGCATGCAGGCAATGGAGGGCAAACTCCGCCGTCAAGAAGCCGAGCCTGCCCCACAATCGGCTCCGGCTTCAGCGGCCAAAACCGCGCCCAAACCGACCCGGGACTCTCTGAATTGGAACGAACGAAAAGAACTCAGTGGGCTGCCCAAAAAGCTGGAATCCCTCGAAGCCAAACAAGCCGAACTCGGCGAAGCATTGGCCGACCCAGAAACCTACAAAGGCGACCCAACAAAGGCATCGGCCTTGGGTCAAGCCCTGAAAAGCGTAGAAGCTGAAATCGAAACCGCCTACGCCCGGTGGGAAGAACTCGAAAGCCGCGCTTAGTCCTGTGAGTTGCCCAACACCGCCAAAGCCAAGACGCGGCGATCGGCGGCATCGGGGCCCGGATCAAGCGCAAGGCCCAATTGGGCGGCGTAGACCGCAGCCAGGCCACGGGCACCCGGTGGTTGGGCTTTTTTGCTCATCGACTGCAATTCACGGTTCAATTTTTTCGCATCCAAGACCGTCAATATGGGCCAAAACCACATCCCCAAACATCCGCAGTCGATGGCCATGGCCGGAACCAACCATCCCGTGAGCTTGCGCAACCAGTCGACGTGCAAGGCGGGCAACACGCGATCGCCGCAGGCCAACACATCCACCATCAATGGGTGCAGATCTCCGGGAAAGACATACGGCAGGGTTTGATCGGACAACGCCATCCGCGCACTGGCCTCTCGACCCACATTGGCGCGCGCGTGCAATCGGGCCGCCGGAATCCAGAGCGCGGGGTCTTCGGTGGCTTGCGCTTGCTCTTCGAGCTCCGAAAGTGTGACCGCTTCGCCCCATTCGCCGCCGTCCGAATTTGCCACCGCCAATCGAATGCGATCGGCCAATGAGTCCCCAACTTTCGCGCCGTCATCGAGCCCCAGCAGCGCGCGCTCAATTCCATCGGTCACGCGAGAATCCAACGCGTCCACCAACCATGGAATGCGCCTCGCCAACCGGCGTTCGGCATCGTTGTTGGTTTTCCAGCCGGCCTCAAGGGCCGTTCGAATGACCGCTTCCTCCATCACCCCACCTCTCGCCACGGAGCCCGCGTGGAGCGATCAACCGCCTCAAAGGCTCGGCGATAGTCGGCAAATTTTCCGCCCGCGGTCACCGCTTGGTGCACCGCTTCTCCGGCCGACCAACCGCCCTGCGCCAACTCCGCTTCCACCCACGCCCATCGCGCGGAAGTGGGTCGCACTTCTGCGGCCCCTTTCAAGCCCCGGGTCAGTTGCTTCAGGCGGCGCTCAACCGTCTTGATGCCGGCGTATTGGTTGATGTCCATGGGGGTGTTTCTTTTGGGGACAAACGGAGCCACACCAAGGGACACCGGAACAATCGCTCCAATCTCTCTGGAAAACTGGATCAGTTCTTCGATGTCTTCTTCGGTTTCACCCGGAACCCCCACCATCATGTAGACCTTCATCACTTTGTACTTGTGCTCGGCAGCCAGCTTGGCGCATTCGATGAGGTGATTTTCTTTCGTGCCTTTGCTGATTTCTTTGCGCAGCCGTTCGGATGCGGCATCCGAAGCCACCGTGAGAGTTTTGTAGCCACCCTCCCTCAACAGTCGCGCAATGTCGGGCTTGCGAGCCACGCGGTCGGCGCGCAATGAACTGATCCCCACCCCCCGACCGCTGCCGACGATGCGCTCCAACAGGCCAACCAGTTGGGGGTGGTCCGAAATGGCGGCCCCCACCAATCCCACACGCTTGGCTTCATCGGGAACAAACGAAAGGATTCGTTCGGGGGTGACCAAACGCATGCCGCCGTTGGTGGTCCGACGCATGACGCAGAAGGAACACATTCGGTGACACCCCCGCTCCCCTTCGATCAAAAACATGTCGGACAACTCCGCATCCGGAGCCAAAATGGGCGCATAGGCCGGGAGCAGATCGTCCGAAGCCTTCGCCACGGCCGGCAATGCTTCGCCGTGCAGATCCGGCACGTAGCCGCCGGCAAGGGCCGCAATCGTGTCCAACCACTCATCGCCTTCGGTGTGGCTGGCGGCGGCAAAGGCCTCGACCACCACGTCTTCCGCTTCTCCCACAATCATCGCGTCCACAAACGGAGCGGCGGGCAAGGGATTCGAGAACGTCAGCGGGCCGCCCATGATGATCCGCGGATGCCGATGGGTTCGGTCCTTGCGAAGCGGCGGGATTCCCGCGAGTTCCAAGGCGTGAATCAAACCCTCCAGTTCCAACTCGTAGGCGAGACTCACTCCAATCACCGGAAAGTGAGCCACGGGACGTTCGGTCTCGTAGGTGTGCAGGGGAACGCGACTCTTTCGCCAGGCGTCCACATCGTCGGGCAAAAAGGCACGCTCGACTTGGTGCCCGGCCTCCCGCAGCATCTTCAAAATCCATTGAAAGCCAACGGAACTCATGCCCGCTCGGTAGGGGCTCGGGTACAACAAAGCGACCGGTGCACCGCCTTGCGTGAAGTCATTGCCTCGCTCCGACCGAAGCCGAGTTCGAATGAGCGCTTGCTGATCGTGTCCCTTTCCCACGGGTCGAGACTACCGCTTTGTCGCACAGACAGCGAGCCCCGATGAAACATATGGGGTCGACTTTCGTACACTTTCCGTGAATGAAAATGAGTTCCCCCATTGGATTGCTGCTCGCCGCGTGGTTGTTCGCCGCGGCCGGAAGCACGACCGCACAGGCCGATGAGGCCGCGGCAAAATCCGTCGGTACGGAGCCCGTTCAACCGACGGTCGCAGACGTTGAAACCAACCCGCTGCAGCAACGGATCGCCGAGTATCGGGGCAAGGCCAACGGAATCCAAACCGGAGAACAGGTTCGATCCGCGGAATCCACCGCCCGCCTGGCGGCCCGCGCCACCGAGATTTCCGACCTGCAGGCCCAGTTGTCCGAAGCCTTGGCCATGCCGCCGGCTTCGGTCGAGCGAAGCGAACGCATCGACGAGACTTTTTCGGCCCTTCAGCGATTGGTGGATCGGCTTCGGGACGACCGGAGTCAAGCGATTGAAGCGATGGACACCGCCATCACAGAACGCGATCGCGGACTGCCAACGGCGGTCAATGAGCCCGAACAACACCCCGAACTGACCGCCGCAGTCGATGAATACCGGACCATGCTGCAATCCCGCGTGGAGGCCGTCCAGCAAGAAATCGACTTGGCATCGACCCACTTGGGTTCCGCCCGCAGTCTGCGACGACGGGCCCAAGCCCATGCCAGCGATGCTTCGAAAGAGCGGGCCCGGACGACCCGATTCCAAGAAGCCGCTTCCGAAGTGCGCTCCATTCCCATCGATGTGCAGTCCACCATTCGACGCACCATCGGGGAATGGTGGCAAGCCCCGAAACACATCTCGCAGATCCAGGCCCTTGGTTCGTTGTTTCTGGGGCTAATGGAGCTCGCTCTGTTGCTGATTGTCGGCATGGCGGTGCACCAACGCATTCCGAAATGGATCCGCCTGCTGCTGCAACCAACGGGAACCGATTCCAACACCAAACACTGGGCCACCCAAGGTCGATTCCCTTCGTGGATGGTGGCGGGCGATGTTCGGGCCCTCCCCGGAGTGGTGGGCCCCATTGCTCAAGATCTGCTGATTCTCGGCCTGAGTGCAGGGGTGATGGTCTGGTTGAACGAGCGCATCCCTCTCGCAGCATGGATCGCCCTTCTCTTTGCCGCCGGCGCCTGCATCCGGCTGGCCCAAGGCGC
>Ga0115012_10001901_pt1 | contig 12096 bp, 10 predicted proteins | sample TroAtlMetagenome_FD_88706 | JGI IMG/M metagenome (GOLD analysis project Ga0115012, IMG submission 88706) | Marine eukaryotic phytoplankton communities from Atlantic Ocean - Tropical Atlantic ANT10 Metagenome | ecosystem: Environmental > Aquatic > Marine > Oceanic | place: Tropical Atlantic...
GAACTCCAACCTCGCTCATGAGTATAGCTGGCCCACATCGGGGGAATTGTCTTATTCCCCTCATCGACTACAGAAATACGATAGCCCTCGTAGCCAGATAGCTGGAGAGGCCATCTTGCTTTTCTATCAACGTGCGCAGGCAGAACCACATCGCCCGCAGGAAAAATCTCTCGCTTCCTCGCCTCGCTCTCCCACTCTTCCGCACTCCACTCACGTCCATTGAACAGTTCCTCAGCCTTCTCGAACGCCTTATAGGTGTAATAGACCTCGTTTTTTGTCGGCCACCCGACCTTCCAGTCCTTCAGGAACAAGACGAGGAAGACTCCGAACATGATCACCATGGCCCAGACCCTCAGGTAAAACCACTTTGTGGCCCGGCATTCAATGGTCTCCGCCCCCTTCATGTTTTCCAGAATCTGAGGCCCTGCTCCAAATGTTCAAGCGCTCAATGATTTCTGCCTAAAATAAGAACTCTCATTTTCTTGAGAATTTGCTCTCCAGAAGCACCTTATCCCGAGACCTCTTCAAACTATCAGGCCCAATACAGTCTGACTCCTTACACACAGGCCGACCGTGACTCCTCCGTTTTCACCTTTGACATTACGCTCCGCAAATCAGACCACTCTTCCCCCGTGAGCTTCTCAGCGTTTTTCGCAGACCCGAGCCGAAGTTACTCTCCACTGATGCGGCGCTTCGCGTCGATGCTTGAGCCTGTGTCCTCGGGAAAGCTTGAGTCCATGGCCAGACAAAGCTCAGGGCTCTCCAAGCGTCAGTTTGGAAGAACTATGCGCCTTTTTGCCCCGCTCTATCTCTCGAACGAGTGCGTGAATAACTGCACTTACTGCGGCTTTTCCCGCGATAACCCAATTCTCCGAACTACCCTCGAACTGGATCAGGTTGCTGCCGAGGCCGCTCACCTTCACTCACTCGGATTCCGCAACCTACTCCTTGTTGCCGGTGAACATCCTAAATTTGTCTCCGAAGGCTATCTTCAAGACTGCCTCAGAATTCTCTCTCCTTCGATTCCTACCCTGGGAATCGAAGTCGGCCCCATGAAGGACTCTCAATACGCCGAACTAGTCTCCTGCGGGGCGGAGGGATTAATCGTCTATCAGGAAACCTACCATCGAGATACCTATGAAAAGCTGCACACTTCCGGACCAAAGAAAAAATTTGACTGGCGTTTAGATTGTCCGGAGCGGGCGTATGCGGGCGGCTTTCGTCGCATAGGTATCGGTGCGCTTTTCGGGTTAGCCGACTGGCGAACTGAGGCCCTCGCCCTCGCCACACACCTTGAATACCTCTACCGCACATGCTGGAAGGCTCAATTCTCCATTTCATTCCCAAGAATGCGACCTCATGCGGGAAACCACAGGCACGAACTGGATCCCAACCTTACTCTCAGCGATCGTCACCTCGTCCAGCTGATCTGCGCATTCCGCTTGGCATTTCCTCAGGTAAATATCGTGTTATCGACTAGGGAGCCCGCAACTCTTCGTGATCATCTCTTCTCTCTGGGAGTCACACATGTATCGGCTGGCTCACATACCGAACCTGGAGGCTACACCGGAGTAGGATCTAACGACCTTCACAGGACAATCAAAGGCCGCCGGGTGGAGATCGATCCTGACGAGAGAGCCATCAATGGTTGCACTACCAAGGCTACTCCCCAATTCGAGATCGATGACGATCGCTCCGTATCCACAGTGGCAGATCAACTCGTCAGCCAAGGATTCGACCCTGTCTGGAAGGACTGGGACCGCGAGATCCTCGCTCCGGCTAACTCCTGAACAATGACAATCATACTGAACGGGGAGACTCATGAGATTCAGGAGGGCTCGACTGTTAGCGACCTCCTGACCCTTCTTAATATGAAAAACGAACCCATCGTCACTGAACTCGATGGACAGGCGCTGACGCATCACGACTACGCTTCCAGTATCCTGCTGGAAGGATCCCGGGTTGAAGTCATACGCCTCGCGGCCGGCGGGTAATTACCCATTCAACCGACTCAAGGGAATGATCCGTCCCGCCGGGCCGAATCAGTCCCCTTTCTCGGACCTCCACTTCTCCACCTTCTCAAGCTTCGACTTCACCGCCATGATGTTTGCATCTTTTGCCGGATTCACTAATGAACTCGCCAATGCGAGCCAGTCAAGATGCAGAGAATCATAATTTGTGAGACCCAGAAGAAACTCATGTCCCGGAAAAAAACTTTCTTCCCGCACCTGCTCCTCTGCCTTGAGTAATTGCCCCGCCAGATCGGCCACCCTCTCCTGATCCGCCAGATCTTCCGCCATTAGCATCCCTGAAAGGAGGCAAAATGGATACTCCTGAACTACCCACCCACTTGGAGCACGATAATCTTCCATCTCCTTGGCGAGAGCGGGAAAGACCTCCAGCAGAATCTGGGTAAGCTCTCGATTTCCGATGGCCCGGGCAGACTGCACGAGGGAACAACAAACATAGTTTACGATCACAACCGTATCGAGGCCAGGCTCGACCAGAAGAAACTTTGCGGCCACTGCTCCACAAAAAAGCTTAAACTGGAGAAAGCGATCGGCGTGGGATGCCTGCTCCGGGGATCCCCGCTGGGCGATACCAAAAATTTCAAACCACTCCGGGTCTACATTCTCAGGGATTTGCTTGTTCGCTAATACACCCGCACATAAAGCAACGTAGCTCATATCTCCCGGGTCCTTGGGGCAAAAGACCCGAAAGTCCTCTTCCCTCACCTCGCTGCACGCGAAATCAAAGAGATCATCTAACCGGGACTTCACTGCGTCATGATTCTGGAACTTCCCCCTCGAAGGGAAAGGCTTATTTACAGTCCTTCAACTTCCGCCTGGATTAAGATTTGCCAAAACCTGCTCCCACCAGTTCTTTCCCCGCTCCGCAGGAGCCAGAACCCGTAATTTCTCAGTCATCGCCTTAAACTCCACTCGTTCCGCCCGGCCCCAGAGCTCTCCATCCACCTCAACCGGAACTTCCCGATCAGATTCAACGGTTAGACCCGAGGTCTGATAATACTCCACCGCTTTCCCATCAGTTTCAAACCCACCACGGGCGAGGCTGCCTAGGGATCCGAGAGCAGCCGTATAGCCAGCCTTCTTGTAGACGAGAACATCGAGCAGGTCATCAGCATTGTCTGCCTTGCCGAAAAGGCGCAACTGGCCTCCGTAGAGAGCTCCGTTACCGAGAAGGACGCACGCACCCTCGACCGTAAACCCCTCGTCAAAGTGAACCTTCATACGGGGAGGCTCGGAACCAAGAACCCTTACAGCCGAAAGAATATAAGCTAGTGGCCCCAGGAGGCGCTTGGATTCTGTCGTAGTCTCTTCGATAACCTGAGCATCAAAGCCAACACCAGCCATCTGGACGAATGGCGTCCCCTCTGCCTCAAATAGATCTACTTCCTTGACGTGCCCCCCATCAATAACCTCCAAGGCACCTGCGAGATGACCAAAGGGAATGTTCAGCTCGCGCGCAAAAACATTCATCGTCCCCGTTGGCAGGATTCCTAACACCGTCTCTGTTCCGATCAACCCCCTGACCACCGCATTAAGTGTTCCATCTCCCCCTGCTGCTACCACCACTTCTTCGCCCTCTTCAGAGAATCGCCGAGCAAGCTCTGCTGACTCCTGAGCGGTATTGGTAGCGTAAATGGCAAACCGCGTCGCATTCTCCATCACGAACCGCCGGGCTCGCTGCGCCCGCTCACTACGCGCCCTCGGATTCAAAATCAGGGGATACCTCAAAACCGCGCTCACAACCAATATCTCCCATAATCTTAGCCTTTAACCAATTCCCAACTTCATTCAGTTGTATTACCCCCTGAAGAGCGAGCACCACTCGCTTCCTAGGACATTCCCGGAAGCACCCCGAACCGCGCCAACCCTTTTGAAACCTCGCTTACAGGCAACCCTACGACATTATCATAGGCTCCTTCCAGATGATCCACCAACATCTCTCCGTGCTCCTGAACTGCATAAGCACCAGCCTTATCCAGCACATTGACCCTCCCGAGATAGTCCTCGATAAGAAAGCTATCCAGATCTTTGAAACGCACCCGACTCACTTCAAAAAAGGAATACTTTTCCCCTCCACAACGAAGACATACCCCTGTGCATACTTCATGTTCTCGCCCTGATAGCCTCTCCAACATGGATACGGCTTCGGTCAAGCTACCAGGCTTCCCCATGACCTCTCCCTCCAGGCCTACAAGTGTATCTGCGCCCAGAACGACCGCTTCCGGATACTTTGCCGATACCTCTCCTGCTTTCAGCACCGCATTCTCCTCGCATAGCTGATGGAAAGGAAATTTACCAGGGGGCCACTCCTCGATTCCGGCCGGCACCACTCTGAACTGGTAGTTCTCACTCAGAAGCAGGTCCTTTCTTCTCGGAGATCCGGAAGCCAGAATAAAGTCTACCACGGGACCCTATCTCTCGATCAAAAAGATTAGCACCAGCAAAATCAGCGCTGCCACTCCTACCACTGCAATCAGGACCTTGGGAGAAATTCCCTCGAGCATTTCCCTGCCGGCCAGCCCACCCTCCCGACGAGGATCAGCTTCCACAAACATCCTCCGTATTTCTTCTCCATCCAACTTTGACCCAGAAGCCACGCCTCTTTCCAGAGGATCTGTGCCAGCCTCTCCGGGCAATCTCACCAACCCTTGTCTTTCTGAGGAAGGCAGCAGCTCTGGATCTACCGCTTCCTTTCCGCTCGGCATCATCGGCATCTTGAGTCGATGGAGGGCCACCTGACTTCCACAATTCGGACAGGAAGAGCGAGATGCAGACCTGTTCATCATGAACCAAGTCTCACATTTCCAGCACTTTACACGCTCAGAGGGATCAGGCTGGGACTTCATCTCCCCTATTGGCCTTACACGAATACCCATCAGATTTTTTGTATTTAGCGACTATCAACATGTCAACGGTACGCGCTCTTACTTATTCACAGTTAGTCCACATCTCATTCCGATTCACTCAGTCAAAAAGGTGAAGGCTAAGCTGACGGAAAAACCGGACTTCGAGAAACTCGTCCCGATTTAGGATTTTAAGATTTCTACTTGTCAATTCGCCCTCATAATAGTGTTCTTTTGAACATGCATAGCCCCCCCCTTAAGAACGGCATTGCTTCGTGCAGAGCATCCTCACTGAGCGTTCTGCGCAAGAAGATGAAGGAGCAATTTCCCATGGCCCACGAGGCAAGCACTCCTTCTTCCTTCAGTTTCTCTTCCGCACATCTTCCACCTTTTCCATCTGGAGCCCTCTCTGAATTAACCCCTGCCAGTCCATCTTCAGGCCTCTCCCTTATTCTCGCAGAAATTTTGAGAGCAGACCCCGGTCACACGACCGAAAAAACCAACTCCTGCGCCTCACCAATTCTATTCGATGACCCAATCGTGCTCATCGATGGGCGAAACTCATTTGACCCCGGCTCCTATGACGCCGATTCATGCTCCCGACTTCTCTGGATTCGCTGTCATGACAGCAAGGAGTCTCTGCGCTGCTGTGATCTTCTTCTCCATGACAAAAACCTGCCACTCCTTGTTCTTGACCTGCTACTTACCCCTCCGAAGGAGCTTCATCTCATCCCTAGGTCATCCTGGTATCGCTTACACAATCTGGCGCGAAGAGCGAACGCCTCTGTCCTCATCTTCACACCTCAGCATCTCATTCCCTGCGCTGCGCTCCAAATTTCCCTTAATTCCTCTTTTCCGTTGTCTGCCCTGAAAAAAGATCGCGATGAACTGAAGCCTACCTATTCCCACCGGAAAATGGCTCTTCATAATTCATGAAAAAAACCTCTCTTCCTCCTGAAGGGAACAACCTCCGGGGAAGGCCCATGCTTAAAGCCAAGAAAAAGGCTGCCAGCCTCTGCTCTCTTCGCTCACCCACCAAAAAAAGCACTTCCATTGTACGCCTCTTTTCAAGTTCCCCTGTTCTCTCTAGCTATCCTTCTTCGGGATAGGCCAGACCTTGCCTCTGGACCCGTTGCGCTTATTCGCTCTACACCCGATCCAGATACTTCAACTTCTTCTACTACTACAAACCCCGTCATTCTCGCAGTCAATCATGCGGCGGCTCAATACCGTGTTACCCAGGGACTTTCCCCTACCAAGGCCCTAGCCCGCTGCCCACACCTCAACCTTATTTCCTCAAATCCTGCGGAAGAATGCCTCCATCAGGAAGCTCTTCGTGACTACCTCGCTTCTCTGGGCCCCGACTTTGAGGAGACCGCTACGGGAATCTTTATCCTAGACCTGCTCTCTATTCCACACGCAATGAAATTCCCCGGGGAGTGGGCGGAACAGGCTCTGCGTAAGGCCACTCCCCTCCGCCTTCCCATCGATATCGCTCTGGCCAGAACTCCCGATCTTTCCATTCTCGCGGGTCAGTCTCCTGCCCTGCGTCATACTCTCCGATTTAATTCAGATCCCATCTTCTGTATGGCGCAACACCCCACTTTCGCGATTCGGCATATCGACTCTCAACCCCTTCACTTTCTTAACAAGATATCTACTGAGATTGCTCTGGAATCGGAACTTCTTTCCCTGTGGGGCATTGAAACTCTGGGCCAGTTTGCCAACCTGCCGCGGCAGGGACTCGCAGAGAGGCTCGGACCCGAAGCGAGGATAGCTCATGACGTTCTCCATGGAAAACATCACCGACTACTGAGGCTTCACCGCCCTCCTGAGCGATTCACTCTCAGCCAGGAACTTGAATATCCTCTCGAGAAGCTGGAGCCACTGCTCTTCGCTCTTCACCGAGGTTTAAGAACCCTCTGCTCACGGCTACAATCCTCTCAACGGGCCGCTTCTTCTATCAGAATCACTCTGACGTTTGACGATGGAGACCTGTATGCGCACAAGATCGAGCTTCCCGAACCGACCTGTGACTCATCCCTGCTATTGAGGGTTATCCAGACTCACCTGAGTACAATTCATGCTCCTGCCCCGGCAATTGGCTGGTCCCTTCACCTGACCTCGACCAGCCACGAAGGAAAACAATATCATCTTTTTCAGCGATCCCTCAAAGACTCCCGTAGATTCCTTGATACTATTGGACGAATCAATGCCCTTCTTGGCCCCGGGCGCCTGGGAACACCGTTCTGTCTCGATACTCACCGCCCCGATTCATTCCATATGAGAGGTGCTCTGTGCAGCGAAAAGCTCCCCGTTAAAAGAGAACAAAACGAATGCACCTTATCACCACATTACGGACGTATTCAAAACAGCACATCCTTACCGCTAAGCCGGTTCAGACCAACACTTCCCATTCATGTTGCATCCGATCCGGAAGGCCGGTTTCCCAGACCTCTTGCACTCCTGAGTGGTCCATACTGCGGTCCTGTCACGACATCAAATGGCCCTTTTCCTATCTCCGGACACTGGTGGGATCCTGAGGAGCGCTGGCAGCAAGTTGAGTGGGACATTCAACTCACCAGCAATGCACTCCTGCGCCTTGCCTACCACCCGCCCGACAACTGGGTCCTTGAAGGCATTTACCAATGACTCCTGTTTTTCATAAATTACTCCAGAGCGTGACCGCTTAACCCTTCCCAAAATTTGTTTACTGAACTCTATGCGAGATCCTCTTTTTCCTTCCTTCGAGGCGCGAGCCATCCACAGGATCTCATTCAGCGTGCAGCTGAACTCAACTACAAATCCATTGCCATTCTGGACCACATGGGGGTGTACGGATCCGTCCAAGCTCATCTGGCCGCACGAAGGCATGGGATTCGTGCACTCGTAGGAGCGACCGTCGAGCTACCGGGAGGACGCCCGGGAGGTTCGCCTCTGGAAATACCCGTTCTGGTCGACAGCATTAAAGGATACCAGAACCTCTGCCGCCTTCTCACAAATCTTCATTGTCATTCCGAAGCCATTTCCCCAGACGCTTTATCCAATAATTCAGATCCCTCTGTTTTCTTTCCATCTCATCCGGAAGGAATGATTGCGCTTCTCACTCCTGAGTCTCTGCCATCTTTGGACAGAAGAAGCCTTTTAAGAGTGGCACTCCTGCTTCGGCGCACCTTCGGGAGGCATAATCTCTACATTACTCTCACCCGTCATTACAGCAGAAGCACTGATCGAATAAACCGCCTCCTTATAGACCTTTCCCAATCTCTCAGCATTCCTCTGCTGGCATCCAATGCTCCTCTGTTTTCTCACCGACGGTGCCGCCTACTTGCAGACTGCTTCACATGCCTTCGGCATCATACGACCCTCGATGAGGCAGGCACCTTACTCGCTTCGAACTCTGAAAGATATCTTAAGTCTCCAGATCAGATGTCCACGTTGTTTAGCGATCAGCAGCAAGCCCTTATCAATACTGAAATTGTATCTGAACGTCTCGCATTCACCCTCGATGACTTGGAATACCAGTTCCCCTCCTACCATGAAAATGGGAAAATCCTGACACTCGAGGAGGAAGCCAGACTTCTTCGAAAACTGACTTTCCTTGGAGCACGAAACCGCTACGGAAAGATCGGGATACAGGTCCGAAAGCAACTCGAGCACGAGCTATCCTTAATCATTCGTCTCCGGTTTTCTGGGTATTTCCTGATCGTCTGGGAGATCGTAGAATTTGCAAAGTCTCAAGGAATACTCTGCCAAGGCCGTGGCTCTGCTGCCAACTCGGCAGTGTGTTATTGTCTGGGGATTACAGCCTGCGATCCCGTTGGTGGCGGCCTCCTCTTTGAGCGATTCCTTTCCGAAAACAGACGCTCGTGGCCAGACATCGATATTGACTTTCCTTCGGGAGAGCGACGTGAGGCGGTAATACAGCACGTCTTCCAGAAATATGCTCCACGAGGAGCCGCAATGACCGCCAACGTGATCACTTATCGCCCAAAATCTGCATTTCGGGAAATATCAAAGGTCCTTGGACTCCCCAATTCAATCGCTGCACGTTTCTCGTCTCTTATCTCCTCTCCCCATTCCCCTGATCCTACCGGCGAGAGCCCTAACCCTTCCTCAGGCGCTGGTAAAAAGTGCAATGCCGCTCCTGCTGCAGAGGAAATGCCAGACAGCACATTTCCCATGCGGGACCTCGGGCAACTGACAAAAACCCTGAGCCAATCGGGACTTTCTCAGGATCACCCCCGCTTCAAGCCTCTGATACACCTTTATCACGAGATCCTATCCTTTCCCCGGCATCTCGGACAGCACTCTGGGGGAATGATTATCTGTGATGCCGGACTCGATTCCATCGTTCCTCTTCAACCTGCGTCCATGCCAGAGCGCACTATCGTGCAGTGGGATAAGGATGACTGCGAAGAACTCGGAATCGTCAAGGTCGACCTCCTTGGTCTTGGCATGCTCGCGGCTATGGAGGACAGCCTTAGGATCTGTCAACAGAGGGGGAAATCCATTGATTTGGCACACATCCCCTATGATGACGCTGCCACCTTCGATCTACTTTGCCGTGCCGATACCGTTGGCACTTTTCAAGTCGAATCCCGAGCACAGATGGCAACTCTTCCGCTCATGCAACCCAGGGAATTTTACGACCTTGTCATCGAGATTGCCCTCATCCGACCCGGCCCTATCGTGGGTGAACTTGTCCATCCTTATCTGAACAGGCGAAGCGGCCGCACTCCCGTCGACTATATTCATCCTGATTTTCAATCGGTTCTGGAACGAACCCTCGGGGTTCCTCTCTTTCAGGAACAGGTTCTACGCATGGCTATGATCATAGCTGGCTTTGATGGAGCTGAAGCCGACGAACTACGCCGCGCAATGGCTTTTAAACGCTCCGATGAACGAATGGAGACTATCGTAGAGAAATTACGTTCACGCATGTCTCATCGTCACATCAATCCTGCAGTTCAGGAAAAGGTGATCCGCTCTATCAGCTCTTTCGCTCTTTATGGATTCCCCGAGAGCCATGCCATCTCCTTTGCTCTCCTTGCCTACGCTTCCTGCTGGCTGAAGACTCACCATACTGCCGAGTTCTTTACTGGCCTTCTTAACAACCAGCCAATGGGATTCTATCCAGTAGCAAGCCTTCTTCATGATGCGCGTCGACACGGCATTCATATCAAGCCGGTATCCGTAATACACTCTTCTCTCGAAACAGCCGTCATTGATGACAAAACTCTCAGACTAGGTCTTCAACACCTTAAAAACATCTCAAGCTCCACCACCACGAAACTTCTGGAAGCCCGATCCCATAATCACTTTATTGATCTAGCTGATTTCCTCCGTCGTGTTCAGCCCAACAAAAAAGAGCGCCGTCTTCTTGCTGCTGCAGGGTCTTTAGATGACCTGCCTGGGATTGCTCACCGCCGAGACGCCCTCTGGCAGGGAGAACACCTTCCACAGGAAGACCTTCTCAACCGTTGCAATAATTCCCCTCTGAGCGACTCCAGAGCATCAACACCTGAAATGGACTGCCCTCTTCTTCCCATGAGTGATTTCGAAAAACTCACCGCAGATTACCGTTCCCAGGGATACAGCACAGGACCACACCCCATGGCTCTGCTACGTAAATCTTGGACACATGAATTTCAGAAATCGAACAGCCCTTCTCGACAAGGAAATTACGGCACACCTATCAACCCCTCCTTGCTCGCCAAAGCTTGCGATTTAAAATTCATACCTCATGGCCAGCATGCTATCTGTGCAGGACTTGTCATTTGCCGCCAAAGACCGAGCACGGCAAAAGGGCACTGCTTTATCTCTCTTGAAGACGAGACAGGAACAGCCAACCTCTTTATTCCCTGTTCTACTTTTCTGAATTACCGCCTTGTTATCACCACCGAAAAATTTCTCCTCTGTCACGGCAGAATGCAGATTGGAGAAAATGATTCTCCTACTCTTTACACAACATCGGTAGAACCTCTTCCTCTTAAGCTTTTCCTCGAAACCGAAAGCCATGACTTCCACTAGGAGGAGTATCCGTGGAAGCAGCTCCTCACCTTTCCGTCGCACCCGGGGTGAAGCACTGGAGCCAGCTGTCGGACTCGAACCGACAACCACTCGATTACAAATCGAGAGCTCTACCAATTGAAGCTAAGCTGGCTTATCTCGCAGCGGCCACAGTATGCCCAATTACGGAGAAGCTGCAAGTCGAGGGTGGAGAGAACCCAAAACTTGGTCTAGTCTGCCCTCATGAATATTGGGATACTCAAAGAACTGAAGCCACAGGAGCATCGTGTGGGCATGATTCCGGCTTCAGCGGGAGAATTAGTCAAACAAGGACACCGGGTAGTCATTGAGAAAGGCGCAGGAGCCAACTCCAGCTATCTCGACAAAGAATATCAGCTGGCTGGCGTAGAGGTCTTACCAACCGCGGAAGCTGTGTTCGAGAAAGCCCAGCTCCTCGTAAAGGTTAAGGAGCCTCAACCCTCTGAAGTTGAGATGCTTGGGCCTGATCATACGCTTTTTACTTACCTGCATTTAGCTGCGAATAAAGCCCTGACCGAGTCCCTTACCGCGACCGGCTGCACTGCAATTGCCTACGAAACTCTCGAAGTCGGAGGGCGCCTTCCCCTTCTTGAGCCCATGAGCGAATTGGCCGGCCGTATGGCCGCCATCTTCGGCTCCTACCACCTCGCAAACCACCGAGGGGGCCGCGGAATCCTTCTTGGAGGCGTTCCAGGCGTCGCTCCGGGCCGGGTTATGGTTATTGGCGGCGGCACAGCCGGCGTTAACGCTGCCCGGGTAGCGACCGGCATTGGCGCTGATGTGACCATCGTTGAAGTGGACGTCGAACGGATGCGCTTTCTGGATATCACCCTGCAGGAAGCGCATACCCTGTATTCAACGGAAGCCAATATTGCATCACTCCTGCCCCGGATTGATCTCATCATTGGAGCCGTCCTCATTCCCGGAGCGGCAGCTCCAAAACTGATGACACGGGAAATGCTGAGGCAAATGGCACCTGGTAGCGTCTTTGTCGACATCGCAATCGATCAGGGTGGCTGCTCGGAGACAAGCCGCCCCACCAGTCACGATAATCCAACCTACTTTGAGGAGGAGGTTCTTCATTACTGTGTCACCAATATGCCCGGCGCCTACTCTCGGACAGCGACTCAGGCCCTGAACAACGTCACGACGCGCTGGATTTCGCTTCTAGC
>Ga0115012_10001902_pt1 | contig 12096 bp, 12 predicted proteins | sample TroAtlMetagenome_FD_88706 | JGI IMG/M metagenome (GOLD analysis project Ga0115012, IMG submission 88706) | Marine eukaryotic phytoplankton communities from Atlantic Ocean - Tropical Atlantic ANT10 Metagenome | ecosystem: Environmental > Aquatic > Marine > Oceanic | place: Tropical Atlantic...
ACGTGTCCGCGCGCGCTGTGGAGTATGACGCCGTCCTTATCGACAGCCACGACCGTGTTCTTACACATCGGCAAGACGCGAGACGAGCAGCGCATGGCGCGGCACTCGATGGCGAGCGGATCGTAGAGGAGGTGGAACTGGACGTTGTGGGCTTCGCGGAAACCCCGAAGGTCATCTGTCCGTGCAGTATTGATGCCGAACACCAGGGTCTCTGCCGCTTCAAACCTTGGGATCGCAGCGGACCACTCGGCGAGCCACGCTGGTACATCAGGACACGTAATCGAGTCGATAACCACGAAGATCACATTGACGTGTCCGCGGAAATCTTCAAGCTTTACCCACGTCCCATCATCAGCAGTGAGCGAGATGGCATGACAGGCGGTGCCCGCCGTGGGTGGCTGCCAGGTCAACAGGTCTCTGGAACGTCCAATAAGTGACATGGGTGCCGCTTAACCTGCCCGGGCCGTCATGCGGTGATCTCTACCGCATCCTCGACGTGCTTGGGGCGGGGTCCTGCCCAACGCCTACGAATGGCATCATGCATTTTCTGACCCTGGGTACGAGCCAAGCGACGCCCATGAAGCAGTCCCATGCCCGCACCGAGACCTGGAATCCAGCGAGAGGCCCGTCGCCCGATGGCGCTGGTTGCAGATTTAGCCAGTGTTTTTGCGAGCCATGCTGGGCCGTCGTGTATCGCAAGGGTGCCCGCATCGAGCACTCGCGGCAGCTGGGAGAGCTTGATGTCCTCAGACGCCTGCACTGGCAGATCGAAACCCCACGCCGCAGACAGTGCACGTCGAACGTGGATTCGGCCTTTGTCTGTGGCTGGGTCGTGGCCATAGATGATGGATAAGCGCTGAGCAAGACGGAACGATTGAATCAAGCGGGCCATGGCCTCAGGCGGCACGCCGACCAGGCCGACCAGGCCGCTGGCAGCCCCGATTAAACCGGATGAGCGAACCGAGGCGTCGATCACATATTCGGCAGATTTGGCGAGCTCCGCAGCGTCTGGGCGCTGTGAGTCGGCAGAGTCATCCCAACGCAGGCCGCGGTCCGAAAGCTCTGAGCGGAGGCGAACAATGTCGATACTCATACGCTTGATGAGGGCGGGTGCGGTGTCTTCGTCCACCCTCACACCCAGCTCGCGAAGGAACTCTGCAAGTTCCATCAGGCAACCATTCCCTCGAGCTTCTCCACAAGGGCTGTGGACCCAAAGCGGCCCCGCTCATCCTTGATGACACGACTCATGGCAAAGCACGGATCGTGCGTAAAGAAGAGCCTGCCTCCACGCTCAGATAGGTCTTGTAGCAGACTTGTCTTCTCATCGATGAGCAGTTCAGGGAAGCGGTCGTATCCCATGGTGATCGACTGATGAACCCACGGGCGCCCGGGGACGAGGTCACCTGCGAATACGATGGGTCCGAGGCTCCCCTCGACCTCGGTGAGCAGCATGCCAGGCGTGTGGCCATTCGAGATATGGAAGCGATAGCCATCCCCGAGCACCTCGGAGAACTCTCCATCCACGATAGAGAGGCGCCCACTCTCCGTGAGCTGCTTGTTGAGGGTCGGGATGAAGCTCGCCTTGTCGCGAGGGTGAGGGCTCATTGCGCGGGCATACGCTTCTTTGCCGACCACAAAGGTCGCATTGGGAAACAGGAGGCGTGGAGCATGGTTGTTCTCATGCGCGCTGAGCAGCCCGCCCGCGTGGTCAAAGTGAAGGTGAGACAGGACAACCACGTCGATGTCCTTGTGGTGGATTCCCATCAGCGCGAGGCTCTCGAGCAGCACATGGTGGGTCTCATTGACGCCGAACCGATCGCGCATCTTCGGCTCGAAGAATGCTCCGATACCGGCCTCCAGTAGCACCAGTCGTCCCGGCTCTCGGATCAGCAGGGCGCGGCACGCCAAATCGATCCTGTTTCGATCGTCCGCTGAAACCCAGCGTTCCCACAACGCTTTTGGGGCATTGCCAAACATGGCGCCGCCATCCAACTTCTGGCTGTTCCCAAGGATGCTGTAGAGAAGACGCTCCATGGTCAGATCCTAACCACAACTGCCAGCGATCGGAGTGGGGGGAGGTGAGATGCTGGTCAGTGTCCACTCAGAACCACGTCGCTGCAGTTTGATCTCACCGCCCTGATGGCTGGCGACCGCTTGATTCGCTGTCACGGTCCATCCACGGTCTGCGATTGCACACAGCATATCGCCAGTCATCTCTTTGGGAATGTTGAGGCCTGAGGACCACTGAGCACGCAGCCCGAGGGCCAAGCTCAGTGGGTCCTTTTCAGATGGGTTGTTGTCCTCGGGCGCAGAGAGCGAACCCCAGAGTACGCCCCTCGGCATCCACCCCTCAGCCCCACTGCTCGCGGCCTCGCATCCAGTGCAATTCACCAAAATCCTGCCCTCTCGAACCTGCATCACCTCGACACGAACACCCAGTTTGTCGAGGATGGCCAACTTTTTACCGCCGGCCCCAACCAAGGTAAGTGGAACCGCTGCGGTCCAGGCACTCGTGGGGAAAACGGTGGACGTCTCTTCAATGAGCGGGCCTGACGCGATGGGTTGCGCGCCAGCAAGGTCGGTCTGAGGCGCAAGCTCAGGTGCCGAGCATGAAACGATCAATAAAAGCGGGGTGAAATTGTGCACCATTGGAGGTTAGCATCCCGCCATGTTGAATCAGGGTGCACGAATTGCAGTTGTCGCTCCAGCGGGGCGATTTGACAAGAAACGCTTGAACCGAGGCATGCAGTTGCTGCAGGAGTGGGAGTACACGGTTGTGCCTGGGCCCAACCTGGGTGCAGCTCATCGCTACTTCGCAGGGACGACGGAGCAGCGGGCTGCGGATCTCAACTGGGCGCTGACCGATCCGGACATCGACGCAGTTTGGTTTGCGCGTGGCGGATACGGCACGGTCCAGGTTCTGGAACACGTGGAGTGGGCTGCAGTCGATGACCGGCCGGTCATTGGCTTCTCGGACGCCACCGCCTTGTTCGCGGCGATGGTCAGCAAGGGCGTCGGAAATCCCGTTCACGCTCCTGTGATTCACTCGCTGTCCGATCACGTCGATGAAGCGTCTCGTCGAGCCCTTCGTCACTGGATGTCGAGCGGTACCATCAAGAACTTCCCCGGAAAGCGCCTTTGTGGCCACACCGAGCCCGTCGAGGGTGAGGTCGTCGGTGGCAACCTCTGTGTGCTCACCAGCTTGGCGGGTACGGAGTGGGCCCTGAGCGCGAAAGATAAAATTCTCCTGCTCGAGGATGTGGGTGAGGCCCCTTATCGAGTGGACCGGATGATCACGCAGCTCATGGGTGCAGGGACCTTCGACGGTGTCCGTGGGATCGCGCTGGGCACGTTCTACGGCTGCGAGGCCCCCAACGATGCGGGCTGGTCGCTTGGTGACATTCTTCGTGAGCGGCTGAGCCCGCTGAATGTTCCCGTCGTGGCAGGGATGCCGGTGGGACACGGTCCCAACAACTTCCCATGGCGCGTCGGTGTTCATGCCCGGTTGCAGGCCAACGGGCTCACGTGGACACCCAGCGCATAGAACCAGAGGCCTTCGCCGCCGCTGACGCGCTTCTCGTTGACGCGGTGGCCAAGGGGGTTGTTCCCGGTGCCAGCTACTGTGTTCGCGGGGCGGATGGGGTTCACCATCGATTCTCGACTGGTCGCGCTGAGATCCGTCCAGCACAGCGTGCTGCGACCGACGACACTGCCTGGGATCTGGCCAGCTTGACTAAGGTTCTGGCGACAACACCGATCGTCATGGCGCTGGTGGAAGAGGGCCGTATGTCGCCGGATGACCCGGTCACACGATGGATCGCTGGTGGTCCAGATGGTGTCACTGTTGGTCACCTGTTGTCTCATTCAAGTGGTCTGCCCGCATGGGTGCCTTTTGCTGAAGTGCTGGGCCTTGACGGGGCTGGCGAAGCAGCCAAGCGCGCGACAGTCCTGGAGCATGCGGCGGGAACGGATGTGGATGCCGTGCCAGGTACGCTCTACAGGTACTCCGATATTGGATTTTTGATGCTCTGCGCCATTATCGAGCGGGCAGGTGACGCATCGCTTGAAGCGCTCTTTGCGAGGCATGTCGCGGGACCGTCCGGAGTTGACCTTCGCTGGGGTTGGCCAGGTGCGGCGGCCACCGAAGACTGCCCGACAAGAGGTCGAGTGATGGTCGGAGAGGTCCATGATCTCAACGCATGGTTGATGGGCGGTGTGTCAACGCATGCGGGCCTCTTTGGAACGGCCTCCTCCGTTGCAGCACTGGGTGCTTGGCAACTGCGCGCCTTCAATGGGTGCGACACCGAGGGTCTTTCACCAGCCGTTGTGAGGCGATTCTTTGGGGCGACTGGTGCAGGAAGTCATCACTGGGGATGGGATGGCGTCAGCCCAGGTGGATCGGCAGGATCGCGATGGCCCTTGGATGGTGTGGGGCATCTGGCCTTCACCGGGTGCAGTATCTGGATGGCTCCGCGGCAGGACTGCGTGGTGGCATTGTGCACGAATCGTGTCCACCCAATCATCGAAGGTGGGGCGGTACCTGATGCGCCAGTTCATCCCCGATATGCAGCATTTAAGTCCCTCCGGCCAGCCCTGCACACCAAGATTGTCACTGCATTGGTGGGTTGTTCGGCTTGGCCCGAGTGATCCCCCGGGCTAATGTCGCCACATTCAGAAAGGTGAGGCCCCATGTCCAAGGAAAGACGCTGGTTTGAGCAGTCTCCGCCTGAGCCCCAAGCGGGGCCTCGGCCGACCGATATCGCCAAGGTAAAGGCGCTGTGGATCCAGTGTCCTGGATGCAAAGAGGTCCTCCAGCAAGAGGACCTACAAGATTCTCTACAGACCTGTCCACACTGTGGCCACCACCTCAAAATTGGTGGTTTGGAACGGCTGCTCTCGTTGATCGATGAGGACACATTTGAGCGTCATGATGCAGGGCTGAGTCCAACAGATCCACTCGCCTTTGTGGACTCGAAGTCCTACGGCGACCGGATCGCTGCGAGCCAATCGAAGACCGGTGAGCGTGATGCATACATTGCCGGCTCCGGGATGATCGATGGCATTCCTGTACAGATCGGGACGTTCAACTTTGGCTTCATGGGTGGGTCCATGGGCTCCGTCGTTGGTGAGTTGATCACAAGGCAGTTCGAGCGAGCCGTCGAGCTCGGGCAACCCGCCATCGTCATCAGTGCCTCGGGTGGTGCCCGTATGCAGGAAGGGCTTCTGAGCCTGATGCAGATGGCAAAGACCTGTGCCGCGCTCGCAAAGCTGCGGGATGAGGCAAAGATGCCCTACATCTCGGTCCTGACACACCCAACGACCGGTGGTGTTGCAGCGAGCTTTGCGATGCTCGGAGATCTCATCCTTGCGGAGCCGAATGCACTCATTGGATTCGCCGGTCCTCGGGTCATCGAGCAGACCATCGGGCAGGCCTTGCCTGAGGGCTTCCAGACAAGCGAGTACCTCGTTGACCACGGAATGGTGGATCGCATTGTGCCGAGGAGCGAGATGAAAGAGACCCTCGCTCGATGTCTCCGCCTGCTCATGGATCCTGTGTGAGAACGCACCCGACCTTAACGACCCTTGCGCGCTTCGGGATGCGGATGGGTCTGGACCGAATGCGACACTTTTTGGAGTCCCTCGGTGCGCCTCACAAGGCAATCCCAGTCATTCACGTCGCAGGCACGAACGGGAAGGGCAGCACGGTTCGTCTGATTGCGTCAGTGCTGAGGGCAGCTGGCTACCGCGTCGGCGAATACACCAGCCCACACCTGCAACACATCAACGAGCGAATTCATGTAGATGGCGAGCCGATCAGCGATGCCGATCTCGATGCCTTGCTTGAGGGCTTGGATGAGGCGCGCCAGAGGTGGGCTGCGGGACTCGATGACTTCGTGCCCATTGATAGGGTTCTGACCTACTTCGAGCTGATGACGGCGGCCGCCTTTGTGCATTTCGCCAACAAGGAACTCGATGTCGTGGTGATGGAGGTCGGCATGGGAGGGCGTCTCGATGCCACCAACGTCGTTGATCCTGTCGTCACTGCGATCACCAGTGTCGGAATGGATCACATGGATCAGCTGGGTGATGATCTCGGCAGCATCGCCGGGGAGAAGGCTGGCATCATCAAGCCTGGACGGCCAGTCGTGACGGGCGCCATGGACATTGAGGCTTTGAGGGTCGTAAGAGCGATCGCTCACGACAAGGGATCACCGATTCTGCCGCACGAGGAATCGTGGCGGGTGGAGCTGGGGCGGGACGGCGTCTTCAGTTGGTCCTTTGATGGGCGCAATGAATTGGGGCTGCGTGTCGGCCTCATTGGTGATCATCAGGTACTGAACGCGGGCGTCGCGCTCACCGTCCTTGCATGCATCAGAGACCGCTTTCCCATTCCTGACTGGGCCCATGTGTTGGCGGGGCTCAGTGCGGCAGTCCATCCGGGTCGTCTGGAGCTGTTGCGGCCTGACCTCCTTGTCGACTGTGCACACAACGTCCAGGGTGCCTCGGCACTCGCGCGTCATTTGGGTGGCCTCGAGCGTGAAACCCCGCGTGTGCTCTTGCTCGGAGCGAGTAACGATAAGGATCCTCGCGCAATGCTGGGTCCGCTGGCCAGTCAGTTCGACCGCGTCTTCACTACCCATTGCAGTCATCCCAGGGCAACACCAGCAGGCGACTTGGCGAAACAGCTGGTGGACGTTCAGATCCCCGTCTTGCCTGCGGGAGCGATCGAGGACGCGCTTGAGATGGCGATGGGCAAAGACGGCATGGTCGTCGTCGCGGGCAGCGTGTTTCTTGCGGGCGCAGTCCGGGAGCTGGTTAGCCGGCAGTGAGGTTCCGCTTAGCCAGCCTCATTGCATGCTTTTGGGTCTGTCCAGTGGCTGCAGAGCAGGGACGACTCAGCGCCGGCTTAATCGAGGCCACGCCCGAGCGGGCGGTTGCCGAAGGCGATGTGGAACTTCGTTGGTCTGGCCATCGATTTCTGGCTGAGCGCCTTGTGGTGATGGAGGCCGCGGACGACGCGCTTCGGTTTCAGGCCACCAATTTTGTGTGGACACCGTGTGGCTGCGAGGTCGCGCCGTGGGCCCTGTCGGGTCGGTCGGCAGAGGGTGTCCTGGATGACCATCTGGTGATTCGGCGGGGTGCGTTTCGTGTCTGTGATGTTCCAGTCCTTCCGGTGCCTGTTCTACGTCTCTCTTTGAATGAACGGTCTCCGAGGCTTCTGATTCCCGAGGTTCGTAGTGGAGAAACGGGAACGGTTGTTGGCCTGCCTGTCTGGCTCCCGATCGGACGTGAGGGGCATGCTGTCGTGACCTCTGAGTGGTGGAGTCAGCGGTGGTTGAGGCAACGTGTGCAGCTCAATGTGCCGCTTGGAGAGGCCGATGTTGCGATGGCCAAGGACGGTCCAATGTCCTCGTTTCGAGGGCAGGCCGACGTTCGCGGTGGCCAGGATGATGGCACTGTTCAGATCGCGGCGGATGTGGCCTGGAGCTCTGATATAGACGTTCGTTCTGACTATGGAGCGGGCTTTATTGACCGAAACTCCCTCTTTGACGAGCGCTTACTCCTCGCCGGGGTTGGTCCATTTCGTCTCGAGTCGGACACCTTCGATCGTGGCGATCTTCAGCGACCTGTGTCCGCGGCCGTTTCCTTCGGGGGTGTGGCCGTCGGGCCATCCAGTCTGTCGACCTACGGGAGGGTCGACACCATGCAAGATCATGAACGTGTGCGCCAGCAGGCCGCTGCTGGCGCAGAATGGAGCCTTGGACTGAGTGGAGATTGGACAGATATCGAGGCTCATGGGCTTGTTGAGGCTGCACAAGCCGATGATGCCGAGCCCTACGCGCGGGCAGGCCTTGGTGGTTCTGTGGGCCTGGCGACTTGGTCAGACTTCAGCACCCATCGTATTGTCAGCCAGTCTGGGCTCAAGGGTTGGGTGGATGCTGCTGAGGGGGTTCTGGACGATCCCTTCGGGCTCGTTGGACGTCGACCCCAGTGGGCTGTCGGGCCGAGTCATCGCAGTCAATGGGTGAGTGCCTCGGGCGTGCCGTTGCGCTGGTCTGCAGCGTTCCTGTGGACCGACGAGGGCTGGCGCCCAGAGGGTATCCTGAACATTGACCACCAAGGCATTGGCGGAGCGATTCACGCTGACACCAATGTGCAGGCTGGGATGGTGGGCCTCCTTGGTGAGGAGATGGATGCTCAGGTTGGTGTCATGCGTGATGACACACTGTTGCAGGGCATCATGCGCGCGTCGGTGATGATTGCAACACACTGGCGCCCTGGCTGGAGTGGGATGTACGATTTCAAATCACAGCACTTTGTACGGCAAGGCCCAAGCCTCACCTGGGATCCGGGCTGCGGCTGTCTCACCGCCAATGTCGGCGTAGAGTGGGCTCAGGATCTGGAGCTTCCGAGCGTGATGCTGCGTTTGGACCTGCATGCACGCCAGCCTGCGGATAGGTGAACCCCATGTCTGTCCCTTTCATCGGTAATGAGCGCACGCGAGCACAGCTGCGCAGGCTGGTGGAGTCAGACCGTCTTCACCCGTGTCTACTCTGGGAAGGCGCGGAAGGGGTCGGGAAGGCGACCACAGCACTCTGGCTCGCCATGTTGGCCAACTGTGAGGCTGGAGACCAGGTCGATCGTCCATGTGGGCGATGTTGGTCATGCCGGCAGATCCCGAAGGGGCAACATCCTGACATTCTGCGTGTCGGTCTGGACCCGTCTAAGACAGCCCCGATCATCAGTGTTGCCCAAGCCCGAGATGTGATCTCTCAGTTGACCGTGAAGCCGTTTCACGCGCGGCGGCGGTTTGTAATCATCGATCCGGCAGATGCCATGACCCCAGAGGCGGCCAACGCGCTGCTGAAGACCTTCGAGGACCCACCGGCGCAGACTCACTTCATCCTGATCACCTCGGCGCCGGCGTCATTGCTGTTGACCGTTCGGTCTCGGTCTCAGCGCCTCCGCTTTGCGCCTGTTGCAGAAGGGGAAATCGTGGAGTGGCTGACAGCGCAGGGTGTCTCTCAAGCTGAAAAACTGGCCCGTGCTTCAGAGGGGTGTCCGGGCCGAGCGAAGACCATGGACCCGGAGGCTGATGGAGGGATGATCTCCGCCAGGAATGCATTGCTGGAGGCGCTGGCCAAGGATGTGGCTGGTCGGCTCAAGTATGCAGAGACCCTGTGCCGCGGTGACCGAAGTAAGTGGTCTCCTGTGGTGGATGACACGCTTGACGCCCTCGGAGGACTGATTCGGGACACCCTGGCTGTTCGGGCGGGTGGGGTACCGTTTTACAATGTGGATCAGCCAGAGGTCATCTCTCGCTGGGCCGAGCGCCTGGATGAGGCTGCATTGGCTGGTCTCACGAATACACTGGCCGAGGCCCAAGAGCGCCTTGGACGTTTTGTGAGCGGTAGGCTCGTGATGGACGTCGTCCTCGCTGACCTTGCTCAAAGGGTGGGTAGCCATGAAACTGTTTGACTCACATTGTCATCTGGATCCGGATGCGTTTGACGGCGCTGAGGGGGTAGATGCCGCAGTCGATCGTGCGAGATCAGCGGGCGTGGCGCGGATGCTCGCGATCGGTTCGGGCTACGGCTTTGACTCCGCACAGCGAGCGGTGACCGTTGCATCTCGGCACTCGGATGTTTGGGCATCGGTGGGGCTTCACCCTCATGATGCCGCCTTGTGGACCCCTGAGCGATGGGAGCAGCTGCTGACACTGGCTGCGGAACCCTGTGTTGTGGCCATCGGCGAGATGGGTCTCGACTTCCACTACGACAACTCACCTCGAGACGTGCAGCGGGATGTCTTTCGTAGGCAGATCGCAGCCGCGAAGTCGATGAACAAGCCGATCATCATCCATGACCGTGACAGCGACGGTGAGGTCATGGCCATATTGGACGAGGAGGATGCCTGGTCCAGTGCCGGTGTCGTGTACCACTGCTTCACGGGCGATGAGGCGACCATGCGTGAGATTGTGGCACGAGATGGCTTCATCTCGATTCCTGGCATTGTGACGTTCAAGAATGCGGCATCAATGCGAGAGGTTGCAGCCGCCGTGCCGATGGACCGCTTCTTTATTGAGACGGACAGTCCGTTCCTGACGCCGGTACCGTTCAGGGGCAAACGCAACGAACCAGCCCGGGTGGGGCTGGTCGCAGAGAAAGTGGCAGAGTTGCGTGGTCTTGAAGCGGCTCAGATTGCGGAGGCCTCTTGGGCCAACGCCAGCCGGTTCTTCAAGATTCCGAACTAAGCGTCAGTCTTCTTGGCTTGGTCAGGTGCGTTCTTGTCCGCGGCCTCTGTGTGGACCGGGAATGATGGCGTGGTGCCCCGACGCTTGACCCGCTTTGAGTCCTTGCCGGCGTTCTTACGACGCAGTGAGCGCTTGTATCGTGTTTCTTGTGTGCGGCTGGCCATGGCTGGCTCCTATCAGTGAGAGGGTGCGTAGCTATTCGACCACTTGCCTGATGTCAACCGTTTGAGTGGTACTCCTGCGGTCGAGGGCTCAAGTGTGGTACACCGTTGAGGAGAAGAGGTGCTCGCTATGAGGCGCGTGATTGCTGTTTTGGGTCTGTTCAGCCTGTCTGGATGCAAGCTGTTTGGAGCGCTTGAGGAGGCCCGAGAGCTTCTCGAGGAACCGGTCACCATGCAAGGACTTGTGGTGGGTCTGGATGTCCCAGAGGGCATCGAGACCGACGGCACCTTGCTGGAGATCGGTGCTCAGGCGCAGGCATGGGTGCAGCGGACAACAACGAGTGGCGTCGGTGTCGTCGATGGCGCCAAGGTGAGCCTGGTCTCAGATCGACGTGGGAGTGTGAAGTTGGTTCAGGATGGAGCGACTTGGGCTGCCGATGGCCGAGATGGGTTGGCGTATCTCCCTGGCGACGAGGTGCGGATGGTTGTTGACTATGGAGGAGAGCGGGGGAGCATCAGCATGGATCTCCCTGCTGGTCCGTCGATCAATCTCCCAGAAGATCACACGCCTGGCATTGGTATTCCTGTGTCCATCCAACCTCAGCAAGGCATGCCAGAGTTCGACAACGGTGGTGTCATTGTCTACGAGATGCTCAGCGGAGAAGTTGTCTGGGAGTCGGACTACGAGGTTGAAGAACCTGTTGATCCTGAGAACTTGGAGATCACCATCCCCGGTGAAACGTTTCAGGCAGATGGCATCTACGCCGTGGGTGTTGTGGGGCTCATGGCCTCAGATGAAGATGATCTCCTCGGGCTCAATCCACTCGGTAGTGGCATGCTAGTGGGTCAGATGGTCGTCGGTATCGTTTCGACGTTCTGAACCTCAGTCCACAGTCAGTTCGCCAGGAAGCATTGCTGCCACGCCCCCGGACTGCAGGATGCGGTCGAGTCTGTAGAGTGCTCTGAGGCCCGTCTGTGCAGGCAGTGGAATGGCGGTCAGGGCCAAGGCTGCATCTCCTCCGCCCGGATTGCCGAGTTCCTCCATCAACTGCTCGAAGAAGTCCTTTCGCTCAGGGAACCGGGCGAAGGATTTGTCCGCAAGCCCAGCCATGGTCGCTGCGGCCGTCACGGCCTCATCGAGACCGCCGAGCTCATCAACAAGGCCGTGGTCCAGCGCCTGGGTTCCGGTCCACACGCGTCCTTGAGCGACCGCGTGCATGGCCTCTACATCCATCGAGCGACCCTCTGCCGCCTTTGTGATGAAGGTCTCGTAGAACTGAGCCAAGAACGAACGAAAGAGGGCGCGATCCTCGGGGTCAAAGTCTTCGACTGTCGACAGAAGGTCTGAGCGGGCTCCCCGAGAGAACTCGAAGCGACTGACGCCACCCTTCTCGAACAGCCCTGCCATGTTCATCTTGCCACCGAAGACTCCGATGGATCCGGTGATGGTGGTGGGCTCGGCGAAGACACGGTCTGCGCCCATCGAGATGTAGTACCCGCCACTCGCAGCGTAGTCGCCCATGCTGACCACCAAGGGCTTCTTGGCCTTAAGGGCCTCGAGGGCGTGCCAGATGTCATCGCTCGCGGACCCGCTACCACCGGGGCTGTTGACTCGAAGAACAACAGCCTCGAAGGCATCGTCTTCAGTGACATCACGAATGATCTTCACCAAGCTCCGTG
>Ga0115012_10001905_pt1 | contig 12093 bp, 10 predicted proteins | sample TroAtlMetagenome_FD_88706 | JGI IMG/M metagenome (GOLD analysis project Ga0115012, IMG submission 88706) | Marine eukaryotic phytoplankton communities from Atlantic Ocean - Tropical Atlantic ANT10 Metagenome | ecosystem: Environmental > Aquatic > Marine > Oceanic | place: Tropical Atlantic...
TCGCCTGTTGTGGCGGTCACGCTGGAGGTTGTGGAGCTTCACCAGCCTCTCTCTCTACACCGGACGGACGGGATAGGGGACACCCTTGGAGAAGAGGATCCGGTTCAGGCAGGGGTGTTTTCGCGGCCCTATGCTGTCACCGGAGCGATGCCAGAAGATCTGGTGAAGGCTGTCGCTGCACCTCACCGGATAGCTACCAATAGCGAGGGTTATGAAGTCGATGATGCAAACCTTCTGAATCTCTGTGGCGTAGCATTGAGCTCGGAAATGAAGGTGAACCGATTGCTGGTGAGATTCGACGTGGGGAATTTCGAGTTGCCCGAGGAATTGGATCTCACTGCACGGCAGGTAATCCGGCTCTCGGTTATCGCGGTTGAGCGGACTCTGCGAGCCTATTTCCAAAGCGTTAAGGATGAGGTTTTGAGCGTTTCGATTGGGATCACTGGGACAACCGAGGGTAATGCTGCCCTCAAGGATCTCGCGAAGCGATTCCGTCTGGGGCGGTCCGGCGGCGACCAAAAGGTGAATCAGGGGAGGTAAACATCTGGTCTGCGGTTCAGACCAGTGCCGGGGGTAAGCGATCGAGGTGCGTCCTTTTCGCTTTTCACGGATGGGGAGTATTGCTTCAATACTCTAACCGGTTAATTGTCTATGGGTGAAAAGGAACGCTCCTTCAAGAGAGCCATTTTAAAATTGAGTGGAGAGGCTTTGAGAGAGCCCGGGAGCACCGACAATATTTCGCCTGAGATTGTTGGCCGGATTGCTAGTGAGATTTGTGCGGCGCTCGAATCAGGGGTCGAGCTGGGAGTTGTGGTCGGTGGGGGTAATTTCTGGAGGGGCGCTGCCGCAAGCGAGCGCGGTATGGATCGTGCGACCGCTGATTATGTTGGGATGTTGGCTACCGTGATGAACGCGTTGGCCCTTCAGGCAGCATTGGAAGAGCGGGAGGTGACATGTGTCGTGCAATCGGCGATCGAAATGAAAAATGTGGCTGAGCCATTTCTCAGATGGAAGGCAAGTCGTCATCTGGACCAGAAACGCGTAGTGGTGTTTGCTGCTGGAACCGGTAGTCCCTTTTTCTCTACCGACACCACAGCTGCTCTCAGAGCGAGCGAGATGAGTGCGGATGTCATCCTAAAGGCGACGATGGTGGATGGGGTGTACACCGCGGATCCCAAGAAGGATCCTGAGGCCGAAAGATACGACCGTGTGACTTTTCACGAATGCATCTCAAATCGATTGGAGGTGATGGATTCCACAGCGTTCAGTCTTTGTATGGATAATAATATGCCGATCATAGTCTTCGATCTGGGAGAGTCCGGCAATATTGAACGGGCGCTCCGGGGTGAAGAGCTTGGCACGGTGGTCTGTGGTGAGTAGCCTCGCGAAGAGAATATAACAATCAGGCACAATGGATCAGGAAACGAGCAAACAGGAAGTGAATGCCTCAATGGCCAAGGCGGTGGAGCACATGCTGCAGGAATTCCTTGGCGTGAGAACCGGCAAGGCGTCGCCGAGTCTGGTGGAAAACCTCGAAGTTCATGTTGAGGCTTACGCGAGCAATATGAGACTGAAGGAGCTGGCGGTTATTACGACGCCAGAGGCCCGGACCATCATGGTGCAGCCCTTCGATCCGAGTGTGACAGGAGATATCGAGAGGGCCATTCGTGAAAATGGCAAGCTGGGCCTGAATCCGGTCAGCGATGGTAAGGTGATCAGGTTGCCGATCCCGGAGCTGACAGAGGAGCGGAGAGTCGAATTTGTAAAGGTCATCAGGAACATGGCAGAAGAATCGCGGATCAGAGTGAGAGCCAGTCGGAAGGATGGGATGGATGCTGCGAAGGCGATGAAGACAGAGAATATTCTGACTGAGGACCAGGCTCGTGACTTCGAGTCTGAAGTGCAGGACCTTACGGACCAATACATCAAGGAGATCGATGGGAAGCTGGCGGAGAAGGAGCAGGAATTAATGACAGTCTGAGGATGGGGTCAGGGCGCCCGTCGATCAGACTTGCCATCAGTCAGTCTTCTCTCAGGCGCGTGATTGCCAACGAGCGGCGGGCGCGCTTCCAGGCAGCGAAGGCGATGCCAAGGTAGAGCGCGGATGCGAGCGCGATGATTGTGGACTGGCGGTGGTCAATTAGGAGCCAGTCATAGGTGCCACGGTAGATGGGCTTCAAGGTCGGCGGCACGCTTGTGAGAAATGCAATAAAAGTCAGGAAGGAGGCCGCGGCCATCCCGTGGCTCCGTTCTCGGAAAGCGTAGAGAGAAGCGATGAGGATAGATCCTCCGAAAAAGAGTCCGGGGCTTGCCCGTGTCTGGATCTCCGCGGCTGAGGTAGTCTCGAGCAGTCCCGTCACACCGAGAATCAGCAGGAAGACAGCGAGAATAAATGTGAGGCCGTGCATCGGATTTTGGATCAAAGACGTAAATAGCGACGCTCCTTGGTCTTGAGTCAAATCTCATCTCTTCGCCCCAAGGTCAATTCATGAAGGAGGCTCGTGAGTTCTTGAGCGGGATCGCTATCATTGCCGGTTGCTCTCATTGCTTCAGAGCGTAATGTTCCGCCATGATTGATATGCTGGTTCGCCTTTATGACCTCCCGGATTCTTCGGAGATCTACCAGAGTATTGAGGCCAAGGGGGTGATTCTCCGAAGACCGATGGCCTACGAGCGTCATATCATGGCTGATTGGGTGGGGGCGCACTTCTCCCCAAAGTGGGTGAGCGAGGTGAAAGTGGCCTTTGGTAGGCAGCCGGTGAGTTCCTTCGTTGCGACGCGCGATAGTCAAATCCTCGGGTTTTCCTGCTATGAAACCACCAGTAAGGGATTTTTTGGTCCCACCGGTGTGAAGGAGTCCGAGCGAGGTTCAGGGTTGGGGACCGCTTTGCTTTTTAAGGCTCTCGAGGCAATGCGGAGTGAGGGGTATGCTTATGCAGTCATTGGGGGAGTGGGGCCAAAGGAGTTCTACGAAAGAGCCTGTGGAGCATTCGAAATCCCAGGGAGTGACCCCGGAGTATATGGCGACCTTTTACCCGATCCTTCACAGGCAAGTTCGGGTAGTTGACTGGCAGATCGGATAGAATTAGCGATGGAAAAAAGAGAGGCTCAGGATCCAGAATATGTAAGAGGTGCTTTTGCTCGGATCTGCAAGAGATACTCTCTTGCGAACCATGTTCTGAGTATGGGCACCGATATCCTGTGGAGGAGGAAAGTTGGGCGTTTGGTTGCCGAGCACAAACCGGGTCGGATCCTTGATGTTGCAACTGGAACTGGTGATCTTGCGCTCGAGCTGCAGCGTTCCTGTCCTGATGCCGAGGTCACGGGGGCGGATTTTTGTGAAGAGATGCTTGAGCTGGCCCGGGACAGAGGTTTGAAGAAGAGCTTGGTTGCAGATGGATTAGAGCTCCCTTTTGCGGATAACAGCTTTGATGCGGTGACAGTCGCTTTCGGTCTGCGTAACATGAGCGATTGGAAAAAAGGGCTTCAGGAGATGAGCCGAGTGGTTCGTCCATCTGGGCTAGTTCTCGTGCTGGACTTTTCTCTCCCAGAGGGGCCTCTCCGGCGTCCCTATGCGTTTTATCTGAACAGGATCCTGCCGAGGGTCGCCGGCCTCCTTACAGGGCAGAGGGATGCGTATGACTACCTCGCCGGTTCGGTCGAGCGCTTCCCGAGCGGGGGAGAGATGCTTGATTTGTTGAGGGAGGCGGGGCTGCATGAGCAGGCTTGGAAGCCTCTTACACAGGGGATTGCCTCAATTTATACAGGAAAAGGGCGTGCTGAGTAGTCTTAGCGCTTAACATCAACCTCAGGAGATTCAGTATCAACGCATGTCGATTCAGCGCGCAGCAAATCAATTCGTATGCGACTTGGCCGCGTATGAGCCCGGAAAACCGGTGGAGGAAACCGCTCGTGAATTAGGGCTTCGGCCTGAGGAGATCGTTAAACTTGCGAGTAATGAAAATCCTCTGGGTCCATCACCAAAGGCCAAAGAGGCAATGCGCGCTGCGATCGAACAGGCACAACTTTACCCTGACGGTGGCGGTTGGGAACTTCGCCGAGCTATCGCCGAAAAGCATGGAGTTGAAATGACAAATGTGGTTCTCGGCAATGGATCGAATGAAATCATTGAGCTTCTCTGTCATTGCTTTCTTAACGAGGAGACATCTCTCGTGGCCGCTGAGCATGCCTTTGTGGTTTACAGGTTGATGGCAAAGCTCTTCGGTGCGAAATACAAAGAGGTTCCGGATCCTGGGTTCATTCATGACCTTGATGCGATGGCTGATGCTATTACTTCAGATACGCGTCTCGTGTTTATTGCAAACCCCAATAACCCGACTGGAACTATGGTAGATGGCGGGGTGATAGAGCGCTTTCTGGATCGAGTTCCTGATCACGTCATCGTGGTGTTTGATGAGGCTTATCATGAATTTCTCGAAGACCCTCCTGATACCATCAGCCATGTCAGAAATGGAAAAAACGTTTGCGTGATGAGAACGTTCTCGAAGGCTCAGGGCTTAGCGGCTCTGAGGATCGGATATGGAATTGCTCCGGTAGAGATTGCGGATTTGCTCAACAGGGCCAGGCAGCCGTTCAACGCCAATGCGATGGCGCAGGCAGGGGCGCTTGCCGCTCTTGGCGATAGCGAACATGTGGCTAGGACGGTGAAAAATAATGATGAGGGTCTCACGTTTCTACAGGACAGCTTCGATCAGCGTGGGCTTCACTACGTTGAGAGTAAGGCCAACTTCGTTCTCGTTGAGGTGGGCGATGGGGATGCCGTCTTTGCCGGAATGCTGGCCAGAGGGGTTATAGTACGGGCGATGCGGGGCTACAAACTACCGGGATGGGTAAGGATCTCAGTGGGGACTAAAGCGGAAAACGAGCGCTGTATTGAGGTGTTGGACGAGGTTCTCAAGGACTAAGGAGCAGGCCTTCGCTAGTTGACAGGGGGCGGACTCCCAATTAATCTTTTAGGAGTCCTTAATAATCAGATGTCCCGTACCACTGCTCCGGCGACCCGGAGGTTTCACTGCGATTCCTGTCGCGGTGAAATTGAGATCCCCTTTGATCTGCCCCCTACAACTGCACCTTGTCCTCACTGCGGAACGAATGTCTTGTCGCCTCCGCCGCCGGAAGTCTTTCCGGAATCCTTTGCCCAGAAGTCATTGGCAGCGGAGGTCTTAGAAGCCGCGGGCGAGGAGGCTCCAATCGAGGCTTCAGTAGGTCCTGAGGTAATGTCATCTGAAGGGAGAGCAGAGCCAGAATATCAGAGTGTGCACGGGTTTGGGGGTCAGGTTCCAATCCAAAAGAAACAGGGCCATCCCGTTCTTGTTTTCCTGGGTGCTCTGGTGATGGTGGCAGGAGCTCTTGTCGCCTTGGTCTTCCTGAATAAAAACGGAGCAAGTGTCCTTGTCCCGGCTCTTGAGGAGCCAGGATTTGAGCAAGAGGTCCTTCCTGATATCGAAACGCCAGTTCTTACCCGGGAAGAGTTTATCGGCGAGGGATGGAAGAGTAGAGCGGCTGCCTCCCTTCAGGGATTTCTTGGAGCAAGAAGCGCCAGAGAGAAATCGAACTATGTCATTGGGGGTGGAGATCTTCTCGATGAAATGGAGAGGTTTTACGCAGGAGTGGAGGAAGTAGACGAGTCGGATACACCAGCTGAGGGCTTCAGTTTCCAGCAGCTCGATATTGAGGATCGCCGGCGGGGATTGTTTCTGATGAGGTTTGAGAGGTCACCGGAGATCAAGATGTCGGAGTTCTTTCGGCCGGTGAATACTCTTGAAGTGCAACATGGAGTGGAAGAGCCGGATCTCCTCCTTTCCTCTCTCGCTTCTAGAGAGCGGTTTTCGGCGGAGCCAATGCGGGTTATGAGCTTTTTCAAGGAGAAAGAAGGAGAGCTTCTCCTCGACTGGCATGTCTACACCCAGACCAAGTACCGCCTCTTTAAACATTTTATCAATACTCCGCGACCAGGGGGCGGAGGAGTCTTCCGCCTAATGGTCAGGGAAGCCTTGCCGCTTGGATTGTCGAATGAAGCTTCGGAAGGAGTAAGATTCTTTCGGTTCAGCGACCCGGCCTTTGGTCATGACCGGGTCACGATCACAGTTCCTAACGATGAACAAAATGGGCAGATTCTCTCGGAGGTGGCGTGGATTAATATTCCCGGGAAACGGGATCAGAATCGCTATGCGACCGTAAGGTTGCGTTGGACGGATGAAGAGGAGAGCAAGATCGCGTTGGAAGAGCTTGTCTGTTGGGAGTTTCTTGGGCTCGGTGGTGAGATTGGAAATGCTAGTCCCGAGAAGGCGAGAGGTGCTACTATAGTTGCCCCCCGACCAATGCGGCAATCGGAAGTAGAGCCCCAGCCAATTTCCCATCGTGAGGGTGAGACAAGGGCCGGGCTGATTGATTCCGATGTTGGCAACGAAAGGGGCGAATCGGTGGCGCCGGCCGAGCAAGAGCCCCAGCCGGAATTCTCAGAAAACCAGTGAATGAGACCATCGCGGCGATAGCGACCCCTTTCGGGCCTGGGGCGATTGCTCTCATTCGGCTTTCAGGGGAAGAATCGCTCTCCGTCGCCGGAAAGGCGCTCGGGATGGATTGCGAGCGGCAGGAAGCAAGAATGGTCACCAGGGCAGATGTGCGCTCATCAGCAGGAGAGGTTATTGACGATGTCCTTGTGACTGTTTTTCGGAGACCCCGTAGTTATACTGGGGAAAACCTCGTAGAGATTAGTTGCCACGGTGGGGTATTGGTCGTGCAGCGTGTTCTTGATCGCCTGCTGGAGTGCGGAGCAAGGTCCGCGATTGCTGGAGAATTCAGTCAGCGAGCTTTCCTGAATGGAAAAATGGATTTAACCCAGGCGGAGGCTGTAATGGATGTGATCGGGGCTCAGACGGATCTGGCGCTCCAGGCCGCTCAGCAGCAACTCGGTGGCAAAATCGGGCTGGAGACCGAGGAGATCCGTAGCCTTCTCCTGCAAATCGTTGCTCAGATCGAGGCGTATATCGATTTTCCGGATGAGGATATTACTCCTCAAACAGGGGAGGCGCTTGCGGGTCAGCTTGCACTGGCCCAGAGGCGAATCGAATCACTGCTTGCTACTGCTCAACAGGGTAGAATTTTGCGGGAAGGGGCCAGAGTCGTTATTTATGGTGAACCTAACGTGGGTAAATCGAGCTTGCTGAACATCCTCCTCGGCCAGGAAAGAGCCATTGTCAGCGATACGGCAGGAACGACTCGCGATACCGTAGAGGAAGTAATCAATCTAGGTGGGTTCCCCGTTCGTTTGATCGACACCGCAGGGCATCGAAAAACCATCGATGAGCTTGAACGAGTCGGCGTTGAGAGGACGCTCGATAAGGTTGCTCAAGCTGATCTGGTCCTAGAGGTCGTCGATTCGAGCGCCCCAAGGAGGGAGAGCCTGTTACGCTCGGAGGGTAAAAAATCGCGCCAGATCTTGGTTCTCAACAAGTGCGATCTTCCTCGTCACTCTGATTGGAGCTGTGAGGGGGATCTGGTCGAGATCTCTTGCGCTGAGGGCCGGGGGCTCGATCGGTTGATTTCCGCGATAGTTGGAGAGTTTGCGCAGGGTGATGGGACATGGGGGCAGGATGCGGTCGCGGTAAATGCGCGGCATCAGAGCTGTTTGCGGCGCGCAAGAGGAGCCCTTGAGGAGGCTTACGGGCAGCTCAGAGGCGGAGTAGGACCTGAATTTGTAGCGGTAGACCTCAGGCTGGCGCTGGATGCCATTGGCGAGGTAGCTGGCAGGGTAGAGGCCGAGGAGCTCCTAGGAGAGATCTTTGGGCAATTCTGTATCGGAAAATAGGGGTCTGCCAGGTATTCCCGGCAAGGTTCGGAAGAGTGATTCCGTGACCAGAGGCTTGAAGATCTGGGATGTTGTGGCTTGGTATGAGGCACACCATCTTAATGAATTCAACGCGCCTCGCTTCAATCTCCGGTGTCATCGGCTTGGCCCTTGTTATCCTCGCGCTCGGTCAGGAGGAGGCTTCTCCCCCAGGCGAGTTGCAGGGGGATGGTCTGGGGAGTGAGGTTGCGCCTGAGCTGCAAGAGGTGAGCGCTGGTGCCGAGCAGGTTTTGAAGGAGGCGCGTCAGCTGGTCGCCCGACTTGGAGATGACTCTTTTAAGGTAAGAGAGGCAGCAACGCAGAATCTCTGGGATCTCGGAGATGTTGGAATCGATGCCATCAGGGAAGGTGTTGAGGCGGATGACCCTGAGATTTCCTACCGCTCGCGGATCGTCTTGCGCCGCATAATGACCGGAATCACCTCCGAGACCCCGCCGGAGATTGTGGAGCTCGTTCAGCGATACTTTCGTTCCGGGCCTGAGGTTAAGAAGGCTATTTTCCAGGAGCTTTTAAATGCGGAAGCCTATATGCAAATGCTCAGGCTCTACCGTTTCGAGGAAAGCGAGGAGGCGCGACAAGTTTGCGGTGAATTGGTCGAAAAGGCAGTTCTGCCCCTGACGCTTCGAGAGCTCGTTGAGGGAAGGCGCGAGGAGGCAGAAGCGATTCTTCGTCTGGCCCCCAGAGGGGAAGAGAATAATCGGCGGCTGGCATGTCTCTTGAGGATGAACAGGGATCTGGATCATGAAATTGCGAAAGGAGACGGGTCTATTGCTCTTGGTGATGACGGAATGGTCACTGAAGCTACCCGGGAAGCTGCAGAGGTTCAGCTCGCTCTCCTGCGTTCTGCGGGACGACTCGTCGATTCCCGGGCGTTGGCAGAGAAGTTGGGGCGTTCCGACGTGGTAGCGGTGATGGCGCTCCTTGAGGGAGACCCTGAGCCTTATCTTCAGTGGTGTATGAATCGACCGAGGGAGTCGGCGATTGTCAGAGTCCACGCGGAGACAGTCCTTCGTCGCTGGCAATTGGATTACGAGGAGTCTGATCGGCTGATGGAGCAGATGGCCAAAGAGGCCTCGGGAGATGGTGAAGATGAAGAAAAGAGAGGGGCTGTCCTCTCACTTCTCCTCAACGGAAATGTGGATGTGGGACTGCCCCTGTTATTTCGAATGAACAAGGACTCAGCCTTCACCTACTACGACACTGTGGAGCAGCCTGGAAAGGCGCTCCAGGTGTTTGGCTACACGGGAGGAGAGGAGGACCGTCGCAAATGGCTGGAAGAGCGGTTTGAGGCGATGGAAACGGACTGGTCAGACTCGGAGGAGGAGCGTTATGAGGTGCTCACGATCGCGTCCTTTCTTCACACCCGGGGAGAGCAGGAAGAGAGTATTAAAATCATGGAGCGGCTCTCAGAGCTGGCTTTGAAGGACGGATTTTCCAACTGGCTGGAGTTTATTGGGCGTTTGAACGATCTTGGTGGTAGTCTCTACGAGCTGGCCTTCCTCGTGTCATCGGAAAGGCTCACTGCTGATTCGAAGGAGCGAGATGACCTGCGGGTTGTGTCGCATCTTTTCGGTGAGGGAGATTCCGCACCTCGGCTATGGGGATTTCTAGAGAGGGTGGAAGAGGAAAAGGCAAAGAGGATTCTCCTTCTCGGGGGTCTTTACGGAATCGTGCATATGGACGATGCAAAGTTGAGGGCCGCTCTCAAAATTTTGGAGGCTAAAGCGAGTGAAGAAGAAGAGCAGCAACAGATTCTAGGAGATCTTTTAGAGGCTGCGGAGGCAAGGGATGAGGCCATGGTCTCGGTAGGTCTTCTCGAAAATCTCGCGAAGGATGACCCGGAAATGAAGTGGGGCAAGAAGCTGGCAGCAAAGTATGGGCAGGTGTCAGAGTGGGAAAAAGCGGTCTCTAAATTGAGAGAAGTCGTCGAGAAGGAGCCCACCAATATGCGTTATCTGGCCTACTACGGTGGTGCGCTTGCGAGGACCGGGAATGATGGGGATGCGCGGGAGTCTCTGGAGAAAGTTGAAACGTTCTCTTTAGATGAGCCTATTCGGCTTCTCCGGATGGCTCTGGATGTGAATAGCAGTGGAGCGGTGGCAAAGGCCGAGGACTACTGGCGGAAACTGGTGATCACGGGAGGCCCCGCCGACTGGTATTGGCAAACCGCGGCTTCCTATTTCTCCAAGCAGGCGAGGAACAACAAGCAGTGGAGGGTGGCTGCGGCCTTTGCGGAAGTTGATGCCATGCAATACCTCAAGGGGAGATCAACCTTTATTAACCCTGTCTCCTTTATTCGTAAAAGGTTCATCGCAGATCTCTATCGGGGGTTAGCGCTGCACGAGGAGGGTAATCAGGAAGAGGCGAACAAGCTCTTTCGTAGCTCCTTCGAAATCCTTAATGGGGATGGAATCCTGGCGGACGACTATTTTCCCCTTCTCAGAGGGGCGGGTCTGATTGAGGAGCATGATCGTAATTTCAGGATTGTTTACGAACGATTGGCAAAGTCCATCGAGGCATACCCGAAGGCGCACAATACATATAATAGCGCGGCTTGGATGGCGTCACGGGCTTGCCGGGAATTACCTGACGCCATGAAGAAGATCGAACGAGCCCTTGCGATGCGGCCCCGGCAGGCGGCTTACCTCGATACCATGGCTGAGGTCTGGTTTGCGAAGCAGGATCGGAGCAAGGCAGTGGAGTGGTCCCGGAAGGCTGTCCGTGATAGTTTCCATGGAGGTTCGGGGTCGGAGGCTGGTGTTGGACTGCGGGAGCAGTATGACCGTTTTATCTCCGGTGAATTCCCAGTTCCATAGGGCGCCCGGGCCCTGTTGGGGCCAAGTGGCGGAGGGGGTGGGATTCGAACCCACGATAGGTTGCCCTATGCCAGTTTTCAAGACTGGTGCATTCAACCGCTCTGCCACCCCTCCTTATTCGTTGTAGCTTGGGAGCTGCGGTTCAAGTGAGGATGGCTGTTATACGGAAATCGGCTCGAAAGGCAAATTCTGTCTCGCTTCCTTTAAGATAAGTTCCGTTCCGAGTGGGGAGAAGCTATGCCACGCGGATCTGGGCCGGGTGAGTTATTTGCGGGCCGCTTTGTCGGGTGCCTCTGGTGCCAACTCCGAGATTCAAGTCGCCTCGTCTCCAGCGTAAGCCGCCAGTTCTCCTCCCTTTTTGCTCTCAGAGGTTACCTTGAATTATTCCCCCCGGGTCGTCTTACGCATTCCGTCTGTAAGTCCTCTTCAGAGAGCCTCGCCGATTTCGATTTCACTACCACTTCCTAAACGTCAGACTAATCAGCCCCATGACTAATTTTGAGTATACGGCGATCGACGCGCAGGGACAGCATACCACCGGGACAGTCCAAGCCGGATCTGAAGCGGAGGCTACAACCTTGCTTAGGAGTCAGAACCTCTACCCGACGAAAATCGTTAAACCAAGGAGAGACTCTTCAGGAGTAGCTGGGAAAAAGGCTGCCACCAAGGCGAGAGGAGGGAATAAGTCTAGAGGCGCAAAGGGAGGCCTCATAGTGATAGCCTGTGGGCTTATCCTTTTAGTTGGCGCCCTTTTCCGCCAGAACCTCGTCAATGAGGCAAGGACTTCCGAGGAGGCGGCGCGTGCGGAAATCTCCGAACAGCAAAGGCTTACTGAGGACCGTGAGGAACAATTACGTCAAACGGAGGAGCTGCTTCTTGAAAGTGAAAAAGTGAAGGCGGAACTTACTGAGGCTCTCGAAAAGCAACAGGGCGAGTAGGTCAAGGCGCCGGGAACTGAACTGTAAAGAGATCGGCGATTCTTTCACTTTTGTAAGGGAGAGAATCTGAGTGGTGCAGGGTGGACGGTTCAGCTAGTTTGAAGGGGTGATAAGATCTGCGATTATTGTAGCCACGCTGTTGGCTTTAACGGGCCATGGCTGGGCAGAGGTAAGGCTGGGGAGGACGACCTTGTCGTTTGCCACCGTGGAGGATGGGAAGCGGGTATTGACCAGTCGAGATGACTACGTCGAGCGGATGAGTCCATTTGATCGGGCGGCGCGTTTGAAGACGGACCGGGTGGTCTCGGAGCGGGAATATTTGAAATTTGTGGGGAAGGCCGTGCTAGCGTGGGAAGAGGCAGAGAAGGAAAAGGTGTATCTGGCGATGGAGGGCGTGGAAGAGACATTGAGGAAGATGGCTTTGCCGTTTCCAGAGAAGATCTGGTTGATCAAGACGACGGGGCAGGAA
>Ga0115012_10001908_pt1 | contig 12089 bp, 8 predicted proteins | sample TroAtlMetagenome_FD_88706 | JGI IMG/M metagenome (GOLD analysis project Ga0115012, IMG submission 88706) | Marine eukaryotic phytoplankton communities from Atlantic Ocean - Tropical Atlantic ANT10 Metagenome | ecosystem: Environmental > Aquatic > Marine > Oceanic | place: Tropical Atlantic Ocean...
AGTCAAAGCATTAGCAGAGAGAAAAGGATGGCATGACCTATTCGAAAGAGTAGGTGTCAAACTAATCGACCCGGGATGTGGTGCTTGTATAGGAGCTGGCCCTGGCGTTTCAACAAACCCGGACCAAGTCAGTGTTTCGGCAATCAATAGGAATTTTCAAGGTCGTTCAGGACCCGGTAAACTATACTTGGCAAGCCCTTTGACTGTAGCAGCATCTGCATTCACCGGAGTCATAACGTCATGGCAGGAAAGCCTGTTTGGATGATTCAAATGAAGATGAAAATTGCGTCATCGGGAATACTGATAGTTATTGGCGGAATCATTCTTTCGATGAGTATTACACAATTTTTACTCACACAAGTAATAGAACAATTATCTTGGTTTACAGATTCAGGGATAATAGGGATTTTAGTATTCATTCTAATGTACATTATTTTTGGTATCTTAGTTATCCCTGCTAGTTTCCACAAATATCTTTCTGGAATTCTATTCGGTTTCTCACTTGGTGTGCTAATTGCTTGGATTGGCTCCATGGTTGCCGCCATCATTCCATTTCTATTAGCAAAGAAATGGTTCAATCCTTTCGCTCAAAAATTATTAGATAAAAATCCAAAATTAAAGGGCATAGAAAATGCAATTTCGAGTGATAAATGGAAGACTGTTGCACTATCTAGAGTGAGTTTGATAATCCCTTACGGTGTGTTAAATTATGCATTTGGGGCTACAGAATTAAAGATGAAAGATTACATTATTGGGAACTTTGCTATGATTGTGCCATCAATAATGTATGCATGGTGGGGTTCACAGACAAGGGTTATTGCAGGAGCAATAGAAACAAAAGAGAAAGGTTTGAGTTATACGATTAGTATTTTGATTTCATTTTTATTAACAATATGGCTGGTGATTAGGAGCAAAAAAATCTCCAATACCCTAGCTTCATTCGAAAATGAATAAAGGTCCTGAAATCGGCTATCAGCGATTTACAGTAGTATTAGGATTAAGAACCGTCGACATGCGAGGAACAATATCACTACTGGCCCGACGTCATTGGGACGAAGGAGGACCAGAGGTGGAGGTCTAAGTATGGCTGGAATTGCACAAAAACTCGCGTCGAATCAAAAACAAGTAGCAATATCTGAATTTTTTGAAAAAAATAAGCACTTTCTAGGATTTGATTCCTTATCAAGATCATTGATTACCGCTGTCAAAGAAGCCGTTGACAATGCACTTGATGCTTGTGAAGAAGCAAGAATTCTTCCAGAAATAAATGTTCAGATAAAAAAACTAGACTTGAAAAAGGATATCATCGAGTTGAAGGTTGAAGATAATGGTCCAGGAATTCCACAAAAAAGTATTGAAAAAGTGTTTGGACAGTTATTGTTCGGTTCTCGATTTCATGCCATTAGACAGTCTAGGGGTCAACAAGGAATAGGAATTACTGGAGTTGTTATGTACAGCCAGTTGACTACTGGTAAACCAACACATGTTCGTTCCAAAATTGCAACAGAGTCAACTGCCGCTGTCGTAGATATTGGTTTGGATACCAGAAAAAATAAAGCGGTTAAGAGTAACCAAGGGCGGGAACTTTGGGAACTCAAAGATGGGACTATGAAGCAGCATGGATTGGAAGTTACCACTCAGTTGAAGGCTAAATATCAGAAAGGCAGACAGAGTGTTTGGCAATATCTTAGAATGACAAGTATCGTAAACCCTCATGCTGAAATAAATTTTATTGACCCTGAAGGAGAAACTCATCATTGGCCTAGAGTCACTGAAAGATTACCTACAAAGGTGGAATCAATTAAGCCCCACCCTCATGGAATTGAACTTGGTCAGTTACAACGCATGCTCAGTGAATCTACCGATTCAAGGTTGTCTGTTTTCCTTAGAATGAACTTTTCTGGAGTTTCTAATAGGGCGGCAAAAGAATTGTGTTCTGCAGCCGAACTAGATGTCAGTATAAAACCAAAACAGATGAAACCAGACGATATTAGGGCATTGCTTGAAGCCTTTCAAGGAGAGAGAATGTTCAATGGAAAGCCAGTAAAAATGCTTAATCCCCCCACCAATTGTCTTTCTCCAATCGAAGAAATGTTGATCAAAAAAGGACTTTCCAAAACAATCGATTCAAGATTCGTAACAACTATGACAAGAGCACCAAATGTTTCACAGGGGAATCCGTACCAGGTTGAAGTTGGATTGATTTTTGGTGGCGATATGCCAAGCGATAAGGCTGTTGAAGTACTAAGATTTGCAAATCGTGTCCCTTTGATGTATCAACAAGGTGGGTGTCTTCTAACAAAGGCGATTGAAAGTGTCGATTGGCGCCAATATGGATTGGACCAGCCTGGTGCTAAGGGAGTCCCCAAGGGGCCTGCAGCAATTTTAGTTCATCTTGCTAGTACAAATGTCCAATTTACTTCTGAAGCCAAGGAAGCATTAGCCGAAAATGAAGAAGTTATTGAAGAAGCAAGAAAGGCTATGTTGGAAATGGGTAGAGGGCTAAGAAAGCACTTAGAGAAGAAAAAGAAAATGGCTAAAACTCAAGAGAAATTTGAGTTGATAAATGATATTTTACCAGCGATTGCAGCTAAGTCCGCCGAAATTCTGGATAAACCTATTCCGAATCTTTCCGGCTCAATAACAAAAATAATGTCTGCAGTAATTGGAGAAACGAGTACTGTTTGGAATAAGGAAACAAAAAATACCGATGTTTCAATTACTCTATACAATTACACTTCGCGGTCAAGAGCATATACAATTCTAGCAACATGGCCTGAAAAATCTGGCGCCAAAATGATTGGAAATGAAACCGGTGGAAGAAAAGAAGCAATGGGAGTTTGGGCATGGAAGTTACAAACTTTAGAGCCTGGTGAACAAGTAGTAATATCATACAGCCTTAGTGGATTAGAAAAGGGTGATTGGAGTGAAACTGACATATTCTACCGAGGCTCACAAGAAGTCATTGGCGCAATGAAAATGGATGAAAAATATCTTGAAGAGATAAGAAAACAAGAACAGATAATGAAAGATATGAATCTTGAGAGTAATAATCAAGAGAAACAAACAGAAATTATTGAAACTGAACAAGGCGATTCTGATGCTCCTGAAATTGATTTGGATGAAATAATTGCTTCTCTTGGAGAGCCGAAAGTTCCACCACCAAGTGGCCAAAGTACTCTTTTTGGAGGTGATTTGTGATGGTTCAAAGATTTACAACTGATGAAACAAAGAAGGCTATGCATTTGGTTGTCAAGGAAATGTACGATAAAATCGTAGATGGAGAGCCGCCTACGATGACTTTGCCAGTTAGGACCAAAACCAATATCGGATTTGATAAGAAGTTGGGCGTCTACAAATATGGTAAAAAGAGATCGATTCGAGATGCTACTAGCCTTGGTTCTGCAAAGCAACTGCTTCGGGCCTTGTATGTCGTTGAATTCATCGAAGAGATGATTGACGCTGGCAAATCTTCGACTCTAAGAGAAATGTACTATATTTCAGAGTCTTGGGGGTTAGGCAAATTTGGAAGTCAAAATGAATCTAATAATTTGGCTGAAGATTTAGAAATTGTAACGAAATGTCTACGTGAAGATTTCAAATTGCGTCCTGAAGAAGATGGAGCGAGAATGATTGGAAATCTAACTCTACGAGAAAGAAATCGTCGTGGAGAATGGATGCGAATCAATGCTAGGGATGATGTAGGGGATTCCGGTTATGGCGTACCATATAATGTCGAAGCAGAAAAAATTGAATTGCTAGAAAATGATATTGATTTCATCATGGCTATCGAGACAGGTGGAATGTTCGACAGACTGATTGAAAATGGATTTGATGAGGATTTTAGATGTGGATTACTTCACTTGAAAGGTCAACCTGCTAGATCAACTCGTAGAATCATAAAACGTATGAGTGAGGAATGGGATTTACCAGTAGTCGTCTTCCTCGACGGGGACCCATGGTCATTCAGAATTTTTGCTTCCATTGCATATGGCGCAATCAAGACCGCTCACATTTCTGAATATTTGGCGACTCCAAGTGCGACCTATCTTGGAATTACTGCTGATGACATAGTAGCTTATGACCTTCCTAGTGATGATTTGTCGAAAAAGGATATTGAAGCACTAAACGCAGAACTATCTGACCCGAGATTTGCAGATAGTTGGTGGCAAGACCAAATTAACATGATGTTAGAATTGGGTAAGAAGGCTGAGCAACAATCTCTCGCCAAATATGGTCTAGATTTCGTCACTGAAACTTACTTGCCAGAAAAATTGGCTGAATTAGGACTTGCATGATAATATTGTGCAAGGATTGATTTGGGAAGATGAAAACGAATTATCATGGCGAAGGCGTCAGGGCAGGCAAATCCTTGGTCTGCTCGCGTCGCTATTTTTGGTCTAATCTGTATTTTTATAGGCTCAGTGATGCTATTTGGGCAATCAGATGCGATAGATAATGCGTTCAGCCCTAGAAATGTTAGTGACATAAGTTTGACTGGCGATGATAGTGAAATTGGTGAATTAGATTCAAGTTGTTATATTGCCGTTGGAGTTAATCAAGAAGAATATGGTAATATTTCATTAACAAAAATGCTAGGTTCATCCCCTTCAACTGAACCATTGGAGGCCTCATCTTGCCCTACCGATTGGCAGCCAATGGATACCGGTGGACAAGAATATTATTTCATCGAGGAATGGGAAGTTACCGAAGAAGGTGAGTATGTTCTAAAAATGGAGTGTTTGGAGCAAAATGGCTGCCAAAATGCGACGATTTGGTTGGTTGATGTAGATGAGGCTCAATGGAATATTTTTGGTGAATTAGGACTGATAGCTGCAGGCGGGATGTGTTGTTTTGGCTTTATCGCCCTCCCTATTGCTCTAATTTTATATCTATCAAATAAGAATAAATCAAAGGTTATGATGATCGATTACGATGGAATGATTATGCCACTTTCTGAATTAACTCCTGATACGGTTAATAAAATTGAAAATGCAAATAATTTACAATCAGTGGAGAATCCATTTGCCGACACTGGCATCACTAAATCAGAAGATTTTGTTGATGGACGTGAAAGTGTCGAAAACGGCACTCTTCTAACTACAGAACAAGTATTTGCTTTGATGAAAGGTGATGTTGATGAAGCACAAAAGCGAGTCAGTGACCCATTTGCTGATTATAATCAAACAAAGGTAAAAGAAAATAACCCAAAAAAGACTAGTAATTCCAAAGATATCGCCTTTTGGGATTCGGGAGACGACAAGCAATTCACCTCAAATGAGACAAAACAAGTCGTTAAGAATACAGATAAAAAATTATCATCTAAAGTCGAAGAAGGTCAATCTAAGTCTGGAGCATGGAGAGATTGGGACGAACTCTGAGTGATTAGAATGGAAAAATATTTTCGTATCGCTGCAGGTATTATCGGTGCTATTCTATTGATAATTTCACTTGTTGGAATGAATAACGAATTAGTAGAATCCGATAATGTCGATGCTATGCTCCCACCTTGTACAGTGGATGATGGTATGCCATGGCCAGGGGATGAAGAAGTGACATGCTACTGGGGTATGTCGGTTGAAACTGTCGAAATTCCTGCTGAAGCAATTGCAGCAGACGTGACTGTTGACATCTCTTGGGCTAAAGATGGCGTCTGGATTGGTATTGCTGAAGCCGACCAAATCTCGAATTGTGAATTGGATCAAAGTGGTGAGTACTATAGATGTGCTAAAAACTCTGTAACCCTAATTGAAGGTGGAGAATCATCTAACGGGGAAATTCAATGGACACCCGAACCGGGAGAGTATCGCTTTGTAGCAGGAGGAGATGATTCTCAATCTTTGCAACAATTTTCCGTAGATTGGGGCTATGAAGCCACGCTGAAAAGTGGAATTACAACACCATTATTGTTAATTGGAATTGGTCTATTGAGTTACTCAATATTTAGAGGCACACTTTTCTAATGTTTCGACGCATTCAAAAGGGTGTACCCTCTAGGTAACCTCAGGTTGAGCAGTATGGTTGATGTGGACCTTGCGTTATCTATTCTTCAAAATAAGGTACGTAGGCAGATATTAGAGAGACTTGTAAGAGAGCCTCATTACCCAATGCAGTTAGCAGATTTAATCGGCGTAAGTCAACAAGCCATAATGAAGCACTTGAAAGAGTTAGAACGAGGGGATTTTGTTGCTAAATTGAAAGTTCCGAGTGATAAAGGTGGCCCGCCTAGAACTATTTATTCAGTTCAGAAGTCAATTTCTCTACGCATTGATTTAGGACCTGATTTATTTCATTGTGAACAACGTAAATTACCGCCCGGGGGTCCAATGAGGCTATCCAAATCACTACCTGAAAACAGTTTGAATGTCGCTGAATCAGTTAGTGGGAGGAAAAAAATATCCGTGGGCGAAGGAGTTTCACATTTGGCTGAATTAAATAATATTCTTGAAGAGATGGATGCCCAAAGAGATGCAATAATATCATTACATCAACATATCAGAAATAGGATCTCTGTTGCTGTTGATGCAGATTTCGACATCTATGAACAAAGGGCGATGGTTCATTCTATCATTGAAGCCCCAACAAAACGTATCGATTTTACCGCTTTGAGCAAGGAACTTCAACTTGGTCAAAAACAAATGAATGAATTGATGGATGAAGTTAGTAGTAGGCTCCAAAGACAACTCTCACAAAGAGCAGGTCACATTGTTGCTGGCCTAGAAAACTCCAGTTTACACTGGTGGCTAGGCGACTACAAACCTAAAGAATGAAATCACTCTTTAGATTCTAAAACAGAAATCAAAGATGATTGTTCACTCAATCTCTTGTTAACCTCTGCTCTTCGTCCTTTACCAACAAAGTAAACAACGCCTAGTAATGATAATGTTAGTAGAATAACAACAAATGGAAGTGCTGTTTTACCAACTATTTGTCCAGCAACATCGAGGAATGGACTTGGAGATTCCAATGGTTCTGATACTGCCTTGATATTGTTGTTTTCTTTTGCTTCAACAATTGCGTTCATAGGATCGACTACAACGTAAATTCCCTTGCTTCCAGCAACAACAGGGTACAGCAGATAAATCTCGACTTCTTGTGCGTCTTCTGATGCATCAGGAGCTAATAATGCTCCAACTACCTGGCGCATCACTATACTGTCTTCTGCACATCCATTTCTTTCTATTTCATCAATAATATCTTGCTCATTGGCATCATCATATTGACATAGAACTATTTCGATATCTGTGGCATGCGTATTACCGGTATTCTGTAGAATAATTCCAATAGGAATTGTAGAATCAATATCGCCACTAAAAGACGCTGGGTTGATAATTTCTTTAATCACCAAGTCTGGTGCCCTCAAACGAAGTTGGAGAATTAATTCATTACTGTCAAGTAAATCTCCCTGCCATGATGGAGAAGAGTCGAAATCTCCTCCTTCAGTCATATCTCCAGCCTTGGAAACCACCTTCAAACCAATATACCTGGTATTCAATTTTGCTTCGGTTGAAATTTTTACAACTGCTACCATCTCAATAGTTTGGTATGGCGCCATCTTTGGCATAATGTAAGTGCCATCTGGAGTGACTGCACATCTTTCGCCATCTTGGATTTCTTGCAAATCGGTTTGCCAAGAAGAATACTCATCCGATGTCATGTCAGGCATTGCTGCTACTTCGAGACAGGCTTCATCAGTAGTCAAATCATTTCCAATTTGTTTAACAGTTCTCCACTCTACAGTCCACTTCGATAATTGACCCATTCCAGGTAGTGTATCCCAAATACGATCATTGCCTTGAAGTGAAGATGTGTGATTTGCCAAAGTAGGCCAGTCTTCCACGTTACCATTATTGGTTATATTTACAGTGAAACTGACAATCTTACCGGGTGCTGATGTCTTAATCGGGTTGTCGACTCTTGGATCCATTACTATTTCCATGTCATAAAACTCGTTAACATAAACCATCATTGTTTGAACATCTCTTAATTTGGTTGACCTTCCTTGAGAATCAGGATATGCTTCTTCTGAGTAGGTTTGGAAAATAATTGTATACAAACCAGCGCCAATATCAGTCTCTGGAACATTCATCAAAACATCGAAGGTTTGAGATGTGTCTCTCGATAATTCTTGTAAAGAATCACGAGGGATAATAATGTCCCAATGACCATTCTTAACTGGGACTCCGGATGGATCGATAACTGTAGCTAAACGGTAATCATACCTATCTGGGCCATTTCCATCATTAGTAACAGTAGTTGGCAATGTTATCTTTTCACCAGGATATACTGAAAATGCTGAAACCATTCCACCATTATCGCCTTCGACCGAAATAATTCTATCAGTAGATAAATTGGTTGTTGCAGATAAACTATATTCATGGATTACTGTTGTATCGAGTTTAATGAAATCTGATATTTTCGGGTATCCGTCAAGATAGGCTTTGAGAATAATAGTTGGACCAAGTCCTGCCTTAGCATTATCTGGGGCGCATACTTCAACATAAACGGTATGTCTAATGTAGTCTTGGCCTGGAGGAATTGTCCATGGCCTTGATTGGCCTAGTGGGTCATTAGTACCAGGAGCATCTCTGAAATCAACAGATATATCCCAATTATCTTGACGCCATGTGGAGACATCAATATCGCTAGGCCTAGATTCTGGTGCACCTGGCAAGGTGAAAACTAAATCACCCGAATCGTAATTCTTTGTCACTGGTACTTCATACTCATGACATGAATCATTAGGATCTCCTGCTTGGACAAATGCTTCGCTATCTGTCGCTTCAAAGACAATATTTCCTGAAGACCTTATCGAAACATAGACTCCCAATTCAAGAATATCATAAGTTCCTTTATCGACAGATTTGATAGGTTCGCCTTCAGACCAACCCTTCAGATAAATTACGAAAGCACCTGGATCTTCGGATGTTGGTACCTTGACTGTCAAAATCTTAGTTGTTGAGGTTCCTGGATCTAGCTCAACACGCATTGGGAAAGTTACTTCCCAACCAAATGGAAGGAGCCATTCTTGTTGACCTTCTAGGGTATTTGGATCCCAGAACAAGAAACTATCTTGCACGTTTCCTGTATTTGTGATAGTGATAGAGAAGGTTGCTTGACCGCCCTGCTCAATATCTTGAACACTGTGTGAAGTATCTAAACTAATTCCGTGAACAACATCCATCAAAGTCAATGTGGTTAAGTCCGAACGTATGGCTGGGTCTTTGTATGATTTCGCAGTTACTACAATTTGGGCCAATTGGTCTTCATTCGCTTGATAAATAGTTGGTGCTTTGACTCTGATGTAGAACCTAGTCGAGTCCCCACCCTCGAGGAAAATTGGCGTTGTAGGCAATATCTGTGTTTGATTATCTGCAAAGAATAATGTTGCAGTCCAATTTTGTGGTACGCCTGAAACATTTACTCCATAGGTATCTGCAACAAGGTCTTTATCTCCAGGAGTGGAATTATTTAGAGTCATATTGAAGATTGTTTGTTCGCCTGGTTCAATGACGTGATAGTAGGTTTCTCCTACATCTAATTCGACATCTACCTGGCCTGTTAAGACGTGAGAATAACAAATTGTATATCTGCCATTATTCTGTTCATCATTACACTTATTTTGGTCAGACCATCCTATGTGTGCCCCACTTCCAAGATCATTAGCAAATGCTGGTGGCATACCTAAATCTGGCCTACTTCCAGTATCTGTACCTAATTTATTACTGGACCAAGATGTTACAGAAATAATCTCCCAGGGATCGAGTGCCAATTCACCTGGCCCCGTTATATCTGTTTGATTCAGACGGGTATACTGAATCTCTTCTCCTGCGCTTGTGTTTCCTGAGTCTACCCATGAAATATGTACATTATTTTGGTTATCAGTCAAAAGAGCAGGGAAAATCGAATGTCCTGAATAAGCAGACACTAGTCCAGATGGTCCTTCGATATTAGAAATTGGAGTATCGTCTATTTTCTTGATAGCATAAGTCGACAAACCATCTTCAGCGCCATCAAAAGCACCTGCTCCTTGCAAACGAAGTTTAGTGTAGTATACTTCGTAGTTTGTTGATTTCTCGAAACCATAATCTCTTCCATCCATCCAAGCAATGTGGGTATTGCCTTGCATGTCAACTGCAATTGAAGGGTGGAATGAATATGCATCGTCAATTGTAACTCTAGTATCGTTAACTACAACCAAATGCCCATCTTCTCCCGAACCTGTATCTTCATAATATGTGCCGCCACTTACCGAGTGACCTGGTGCACCAGGAGTCCAAGATGGGTCATTATTCATCTTAGCATAAGGGTCTAGAACTGTCATGTAAATTTCACGAGAGTTGTTGGTAGCGATGTAAACCATTGCTTCAACGAGTAAAGCCATAGCACCTGCTCCACCACTTCCGGAAGGGAATTCATAAGCTTGTCCTCCTGCACTAACAGTACGAGCATTGGAAGTAGGATCGTTTCCTGGACAATTCCTTGTTTGTGTCGAGACAACTCCATTAGGGCACTTGACTAAATCTAAAAAGTGAGATTGGATATTTCCAGCACCGCCATATCCTTGCCCATACAATCCAATTGGGACAACCCCTGCTCTAACGCAATTGTCGTGTGCTTCATCAATAGAACTGATGTCATCTGCTTGCTGTGAAGGGTCACCATCTTTTGGACCTTCATCAGAAACTGGCAAGACAATCTTAGTGGAGTTTGGGTTCCATTTGTGATCCGCAGATGTTGCCGGATTTCCTGGAACATTACCGTTTACATCTTTCCATGAGAGACATGCCCAATTTGTTCCTGGACCCCAATCTTCTCCAGAATTACCAGAGTATGGGTTGCCATTGTAGATTGTGTTTTGCAGAGAGCGTATTCCGCCAGAACTGTCTCCTTCATCGAGAGGAGTAGTTCTAGGTCCTGCGTTCATGTTGTAACCAGCACAGTTACCGCTACTTGCAGCACCAGGAAGTCCAAATCCTCCATCTAGGCCATAAATTGTTTCGAATACAGTCATATTAGCAACTTCAAGTAGAGGTTTTATTCCTTGGAATTGCCCCCCTGATGCGAAGTTACCACCGTAAATAACAGTACAAATGTCGGCCCATTCAGTGTACATTGACCCTGAGGTATCTACTACGAAAACCAGTTCTACTTTGCCTCCTCGGGTATCATCCCATGCGATTTGAACATAGTCATTAGCGTCAACAACGATGTCAGGATGTCCTTTGTGTCCAATGATTGGAGTTAGTAATGTGTCATCAAACAATACTATTGCATCTTGAGCAATCAAGTCTGGTTGGAGCATGGAATAGTAAATTTGAGGCTGGTTGAAAAAACGACCTAATTCATCGAATTCATCTTCCCATGCAATGTGGACATTGCCTTGGCTGTCGACGTCGATTGATGGCCAATCTCTGTCCTGTGCTCTTTGTGAAACCACCATATCATCTACTGATGTCAAGGATGCATCATCGCTTGATTGACCGCTGAAAGGTTGAACTTTGAATGGAGAAATAGCAGTGTACATGATTTTATGTGTTCCAGACTTATCTGTCCAAACAATGTGTAGGTTATCATCGTCATCAATTGCCATATCTGGGTGCCAGATTTTGTGTATTCCTGCATTCGTGATTTGTGTCGCATCGATTAGAACCTCTCCATCGCTAGCTATCATTGAGTAATACAAGTGAAGATTATTTCTCGCCCAAATGATGTGCGCATTTCCTTCACTGTCTGCAACGATTGACGCTTGTGTATCAGAAGAAGATCCCCCATCAACGATCTGTTGCGGCTCTGTTATGACAACGGTGTTTGCTGTAACTGGCACTGAAGACATCACCATAGCAGACATTGCTGCGATTAACATTATTGAAACTAGACTTATTGACTTAATTTTATCACTCATAAATAGACCTCTGGCAGATAGGATAAACAAAACCATTCTCTCTTCATACTTAACCGCGACTCTTTCGGGTCACAATTTTATGATTTTAGAAATTGAATTCTATGCCCATTCTGAAGGGTCAAAACTTGAACCAAATGACATCTTTTCATCAAATTCAATTTCTATCTGTTCGCTTTCTATTTCA
>Ga0115012_10001912_pt1 | contig 12080 bp, 12 predicted proteins | sample TroAtlMetagenome_FD_88706 | JGI IMG/M metagenome (GOLD analysis project Ga0115012, IMG submission 88706) | Marine eukaryotic phytoplankton communities from Atlantic Ocean - Tropical Atlantic ANT10 Metagenome | ecosystem: Environmental > Aquatic > Marine > Oceanic | place: Tropical Atlantic...
ATCCACTCCTTGCACACTTTCCGTGTTTTTGGGTTCTTTGACATGCACATCGCTGTCATCTGAGCTCGATTTTTGAACGGCATCTTTATTAGGTTTAGATTCTTCTTTAGATTTAACTTCTTTAGATTGATTTGGAGGATTATCTAGATCAATTTTATAGACCCCATCCTCTTCTTTAACCTTATACTCCTCGGCAACTTCGCCTTTATCAACTGCATCATTAATTACTGCAGCTTCTTTTTGTTCAGGAGTTACTACGTCAGGATTAATTTCCCCAACGTCTTTTACTTGTACTTCTTCTTTTTCCATAATTGTATATAATAAAATAGTTTAAATAATAATTATTTAGGTTCAAATCTGGATAAATCAATACCGCCTAGTACATCATTACCTTTAGATTCAAACGATTTCATAGGCTTACCACTTGATGGTGGACCGGCTATGCTTTTAGTAGATTCTTTAACTTCTGCTATTTCTACATTAGCGTCATTTTGTTGAGATGCTAATTCTTTTTGAGCTTGTAATTCCATTTCTTTTAATTGTTTATTTAACTCAAATTCATATTGCATTAATTCTCGTTTAGTACGAGCTTCAACCTCCATTTTCTTAATTTCAAATTCAATATCTGCTTGTCTATATTGAATTTTAGATTCTGTTTTAATTTGTTCAGCTTGTGCTTTAGCCTCCTCTATTTGGATTTGCGCTTGTCCCTGAGCTTCTGCTTGTGCTGCACTTGCCGCCTCAGCTTGAGCCTGATCAGCTTGCTGTTTTTTAATTCTTCTAAATTTTAATAATTGATTAGCTAATTTAATATTATTTATTTCTCTAATATCAATTGCATCTTCTAAATAAATACTACCTGCACTTAAAGCGGTTTGAATATTACTTTCAAGCATTGTTTTTTCCTCTTCATCTGGCTCTAGTTCTAAAAATATACCAAAATCATGAAGATTAAGATTTTTTAATTCTTCTAAAGATCCTACTGAAAACATTCCTAAAGCTCCTATAAAAGCTTCTTTAGTTGGATGAAAATTAAGAACATCTTTAAACCTCAATGCAATACATTCTGCTAAAGTTACAGTAATAGCCATACTAGCTTGTAATATATGTCTAGTAGCAACATTACTATTAGCAGCAGCTAATTTTTGAACACCAACTAATGATTTAGGGTCTGGATCAGAACCATCACGAGCTTCGTTTAAACCAGTAACATCTCTAATCATTTGTATATATTGATTATATGCACCAATTAATACTTGAATTTGGTTGCCTCCCCCACCAGGTAATTCTTGAATAGGAACTTTACCTGGGTTTTGATCACCTTCAACTGTTAATGATCTACCTATAATAGACCCAGTTTGAAAATACATATTAAGTGCTTCCTGAGGGTTATAACTAGTACCATTACCTAAATCTATTTCAGCTAATCCATCCGCATCTAAATAAACACCTGATGGTGTCATCCTTTGTATTGCTTGTTGAAGTTTTAAATGAGTTAATTGTATTAAATCGGCATAAGGTGTTATTTTGGAAACTAAAGACACAATATTACCTTTATACATTCTAGGGGCACTAACTGTATAATTCATATATACTTTATTAGTATTAGAATTAGGGCGCACCATATTTTGTGCTTTTTCCCATTTTAATAATGTATTAGTTCCTAATACAAAAGCGCCTTCATATAATACTTCTCTTGATTGGGCCACTCTTTCAAACCGAGTTCTTTTATCTTTTGGAGGATTAAAAGAATCATCTTTTTCAATAGCTTTTGAAGCACCACTAGAAGTTTCTTTTATTTTATAAACATTATGTTCCCATGTTTTCCAATTAAAATAAAGTAATGTAACAGTATTATTATTATCTAGTTCACTTTTATTACTAAATGTGCCAATAGTATTATAATCTGTCCAGTTAGAACCTTTCTTAGTAAGTTCTTTTATTTCTTCATTACTTAAATTAGGAAACTCTTTTTTAAGTTCATTAAGTTTAATTCTTTTTACCTCACCAAAATAATAACAATCTTGAAAATTAGGGTCTTCAGTATATGACCAAATTAAATTAGCTGGATCTACATATTCTAATTTTATTCCATCTGTATTATTAAAAGTATTTTTTACAGCCCCAATTCCTAAAACAGTTAAATCATAATCAACTCTTGACTTAAGTTCAGGATATTTATTAGTTAATAAAATATTATTAATAGCTTGTTCTTCTGCAATTTCTATACCTTGCTTATAATTTAATTGCATAAACAACTCTAATTCTTCTGTATTTGCCGGTAATTTTTCCTCTGGAACATTTCTAGCATTTACCCCAAGCTCTGTTTCAATTTCAGCTAAAAGTTCTTTAGCATGTAAATCCCTTTGAATATTTTCAACAAATTTAGTTCTTTTACCTGTTGCAATAGGATCTTGTGCAAAAGCTTTAATAGTAAATAATCTATCTTGCATTCCATTTACTATTATATCTACAAATTTAGGAATAATAGGAACTGGTTTCCAATCTAAATTTAAATAAGATAAATCACCATTAATAGCAAATTCATCTTTATATTTTCTTATAGATTGTTCGCCTCTTGCATATAATCTAAGTTTATTATACTCATCTCTGGTTTGCCAAAATCTACCTACGCTATTATCTCTATTAAACCATTCTTGTTCAATAGCTCTAGCCACAGAAAGTCCATATTCTTGAGAATTTTTTACAGTGTCTGAGACCGCTTGGCTCGGAAATTCTGTCGGGATTTGCCCTAATTTTTGTGCCATATTTATTTTATTAACTGACTTCTTAATCCTTTGTTGTTATATTTAGAGAACATAAAATCAAGCGTTTTTACTGTTCTTTTTGCATGTGGTTGATACATATGTTTTCTACAAGCCATAATAGCTAACCCAGAACTAATAGATGCATCATAAGATGTTCTACGCGTTATATCAAATCTTGCCCAATCTTCTAAAGTTCTTTGAAAAAACATATTGCCATGATTTTCATTAATTTTTCCTATATATTCTTCAATATAAGATTCAATAGCCGCGGCATGGGCTTGTTTTATATCTTCTGAACTATTAGGAATCCCCCCTAATTCTATTTCGCTTTTTGATAAATTAGCCCTGGATTTATCAGGACGATTCATAGAATAACCTCTATATCCTCGTCTTTTTAAATGATATAATAATCTAGGTTTATTATTTTCTACTAAAACTGGCATTCCATAAAATACTAATGCCATTAATACATCTTCAAAAAATATTTCAGCTGTTTGAGGTCTTGCTATATATTCTAAAAAAAATTTAGTATTAGGTACATCGCTTACCATAGAAAAAGTTGTAAGGCCATGAAGAGCTCCATTAGAGCCCCCTCCTCCAACTGTTCCTGATATATCATAAGGATCACATCCGAAAGCACCTAAACCGTCATTGCCTGGAAATCTAATTCCATTTTTTACTATAATATTATTTTGCAATTCTACTGGTGGTAACCAAGAAACATTAAATCTACCATTTTTAGATGGCGACCAAATAACTTCACTGTCTTTTAAACCTTTTTTCCATGAAAAATTACCTTTTACTACGTGCCCTGACATAGCCATCTCCTCATTAAAATCTATTTGCTCATAAATTTTAGTTAGATTAAATAAAGAATTTAAAGTTTCATCCCTAAAAGCATGTTTTTCAGACCTGGGAAATTGTCTATAATATTCATTTAATGCATCACTGTCATTTTTTAATCCATCCACTTCATTTTCCCAGTGGTTAATGACTCCCGTAAAGATGAACTCACCATCAATTCCTTCAACCGGTTCTGATGGTGTATCGAATACAGGGTATCCATACTTATCGATAAACCCCTCGAAGCCCCATTCCATAGGTAAGAACAAAGCATATAATCCACTTGTAGTCTGGCCGTTGCGATTTCTATTTGTGACATCCGAATTATAATATAGTTTTTTAAAATGATCCCCTCCTTTATCTAAAGCATTAGAAGTAGATCCCATCATACATTTCCCTACTATTCTGGATCCGAGCCTGAGGCACGTCTTTGTGACCCTCCAGTTGTTGAGGATATTGTCGGGCCTCTCCCATTTCCCCGACTCATCATGGACGAGGAGTTGTAGTTTCTCCCCATCATAGGAGTTGTCTCCCGTGTTCTTCCAATCGATGGTCGTATCCAATCCGTCCTGTATCTCCTCTTCGGTGGATCCGGTGGATCGTAACGTGTTTCGCGTAAGTCTTCTTGAAGGGACCTTGTAGGATAGCTCCGTTTTGGGGCGCTCCATACCATCCTGGATTGGTTTGAAGAAGAATGGATAATTGGTCGATATTGGTACAACCTTATCTGTAAACATTTTTTTAGCATCTGCTCCAGTCTTAGATAAGATCCCAAACCTAGAGTCCTTTGAAGTTGTAGCCTGGTTGACACACTCAGATGAGGCCATAAAACTGAATCCAGACCGTCTATTCTTAAGGTAGCACATTCCATAGGATCGGGTATCAGCTTTGCAAGCCTCCCAAAAGTAGAAAAATATCCTATTTGCGTGTCTAAAATCTGGTGATCCCACATCAATTTTTGTCCAGTTGAGGTAGATATAGTGTGATCCTGTAAGGTAACACGGCTCACCGTTGCACATGAACCAATAGCCATCAGTACGATAATTGAACTCATTGTCAATATATTTGTAATAAGACTCTTTAATATTTTCTGGTTGTCCTTTAAAATCATATATTGTTTTTATTTTTCTTAATGAATGTGGGTGATTTCTTTTTCTAAAATATTGGTCTTTCTTTTTTAATTCTTGACCATCTATTTTTTTAGGAATTTGAGGCAAACCTATTTTTAAACCTTGAATTTCATATATTTCACCTATGGTTCCATTTTTACTAATAACTACACAATCTAATTCATGGTTATATCCATAATTAAATTTTTTATATTTATTTTGGGTTTTTATACTCTTTTTTTCAAGGTGATCCGTATATATTTTATATAAAGTTTGTTTATACATTATTTAATTCTGTTTTCAACGCCTAAAAATGTATTAGAGTCTGTATTTTCTTTTTTATTATCTGTTAATTCTTCAATCTTTTCAATTATTTTTAAAGAATCATCAATAGCCACCCATTTAGCCTGTGCTGCAGTTTTAGCTTTTTCTGGATCTAGTTCAACTAAATCAATTGTTTGTCTAATAACTTTTTCAAGTTCTACTAAAGCTTTATCAGCCGCTTCTATAACTTTTTTCCTGCGGTCCATAATTTATTGTTATATGATTAGATAAAATTCTATATAATTTTTCCCCTTCTACTTCAAATTCATATTCAGAGCTAGGCGTAAACCCCACTACATCTCCAATGGCCACTCCTAATGAGTTTAACCCATCATTACTATAAGTAAGTACTCCTGATAAATTTTCGTCTGTTTTAAGAGCCCATTCATCATTTTTATAAATAGGCTTTACAAAACAATATTCTGGTAAACATTCCCAATTTTTATTTCTTTTATATGCAAAAATTTGATCTTGATTTACTAGGTATTCATTTTCTTTTAAAAAACTACTAGAATTTTTTTCATTTCCATGAATATCAATCCATCTTCTAAAAACATTATGATGAATTATTACATAATCTCCTTTTTTAATAATAGAATTACTATAAACAGGTGTTTGTAAAACTTTACCAATTCTATTTACAAACATATAATCCCGTTCAGTAATTTCTGTATTTACTACAAGTTCCTTACCATCAACATCTATAATGTTGTTGTAGCGATTTTCAGTAGATATAATATAGTCAAATAAAGATTGCATTAATAATCTAAATTATATTCAACAGATATTGCCATATTAGAATTAAAATGTTTCCATGGTAACACCTCTTTATTCTTTGTTATAAAAATTTTGTAAGAACCATCTTCTTCTAAAATATCTGAAATAGTATGACCCCCATATACTTCTTGACCTACAGAATAATGCATAGCCTCATTCTTATAGTCAGTACCTATACTGATTTTTCTAATTAATTTCATTTAACTTAATTTAGGATCTTTTATTAAATATGAGTATTCTTTTGGAACATCAAACCCAGGACATTTTTTATTTGAATATTGATTATGTCCTGATATTTTAAGTATTCCATATTTTTCAATTAGTTCTCTTAATAATAGATCTATAGATTCTTTCTGTTCAGGTGTTCTAGTGTCTTTTCCTTCTGTAATACCACCACCTATATAGCATATTCCAACACTACCTCTATTATGTCCTTTACAATGAGCACCTGTTTTAGCAATAGGTCTTCCTTCTTGAATAGTACCATCGAGTTTAATAACATAATGATAACCTACATCACTCCAACCATTTCCATCCACATGCCAATCCCTAATATCTTTAACATCAAATGGTTTACCTTCTGGCGTAGCGCTGTAATGTAAAATTGCTTCGTTTATTGTTCTCATTACTTATGTTTATTATTTCCAAATACCTTCTCCACACCACGAGAACCGAAATAGCCTCCAATCACGATAGTTAAAAGACCAGTTATAGAGTCAAGTGGATAATTCATATACCATCCAGCAACATATGATACTGTTAAAAAAACTAATACAAGCGGCCGTACATTTGATGCAAGCCACGATCCTGATCTGGCATCTGCCACCCAACGTTTTGTAGTTCCATCAATTTCAGCACGTTCTATTTCTAATTTTTTAAGTGCAATAGCTTTATCTCCTTCAGACATATCACTACCACCAATTATTGCTTTAATAACACTCCCCACAGGAGTATCACCAGCAATTGCTCCAACAACACCTGGAATTTTATTTAATAAAAACTTTCCAACTCCGGTGTCTTTAAATTTCTTTTTATCACTCATTTAATTATATTAATGTAAAAATGGAAAAGGACATTTACCTTTTTTTTCTTTATCTTTCTCATCAGATCTGAACTCTTTTAAATGATCAGTATAATCTGATAAGAATCTTTTTCGTAATCTTTTGTTTAATTTACCTTGTTCAAATGGTAAAAAACCATCAGGTAAATATATTAACCCCATAGGGGTTCCTACTTTTATAGTTTCATGAATCCCCTCTTTTATAAGATCACCATTTTTATCTCTATATTTTTTAAAATCAATAAATGTATTTAATTGTAAATCTAAAGGGCAAACTTGAGTTACAGTTGAAATACCAGGAGGGGTAAAAAATGTTGCATTTGGATCATGCCAGTAGCTAGGTAATTGCATGAATCTAAATTCTCCATGATTAACACCTAATTGCAACCCTGTCATAAATTTTATATTATGTATCTGTTGATCCCATAGGTCTCCCATTTGATTTAATGATCCTATTTTATTTGTTACATTTTCCCAAACACCTTTAGGTGGTTTTTGAGCTGTATGTGAATGCGTTTCGAACCAGCCATCTTCTGCTGTCACAAAACTAACACCCTTTGCATCTATTTTAAAGTGTATATCACAAGGCGCTACAAAAGTATAAGAGTCTTTAAAGAGGTCTATAAAAGAAGGGCAAGTACGAACATTAGGAAACATTGTAAAGTAACTAGTAGTTTGTTTTAAACTCCTAAACCATTTAGGTAATATTTCTCTAGTAGGTATTAAATAATCTTTTAAGTCTTTTCCCCCCTCAAAATTAAAAGCTTTTGTTGAAGGCCTTACTGGGATATAATCCCAAATTATTTTTTGTTTAGGTTTTGATTTTTTAAAAATATTGAACATAAAATTTAATTTAATTTAATTTAATTTATGGTGTAAATAATTGTTCTGTAGGTTTACCAACTTTACAACCTGTATTTACCCAATTTATAATAGGCTCTTCCCATACATATATCCAAGTATTATCAGGTAGTGAAATAGGGGCTAACCAAACATCTAATGTATCATCCCATACCCAACTTGGATATGGCTTTGGTGGTTTATTGCTCATAATATTTTATTTTATGGGAATGCTTCAATTCTGGTTACATAAGCATGAGTACTTGATGCATTACTTAATGATAGTGAAACAACGGATGGGGAACTCTCACTAATAGATATTTGAGATCCCGATGGGTTTGTTGCTGTATACCAACTCATTAATGCAGCATAGGTAGACCCTGTATTTATACTAAAAGTAGAATAAGCTTGACCAGGATAGGTATAGTCTACTTCTATATAACTATAACTAGTCAAGTCAATAGCCGCTGTTGTAGTGGCACCGGTGCCGCCCCACCATGGAGCATAAAGGTCCATATTAGTAGCACCCAAACTTCCATAACCATTAGCAGTTCCGCAATTACATACTGAAAACGTCCAACCACTTTGATCACCTGCAGTATATATAGGGAAACTTGAAGTTCCTGTTGTTTCTGCAATTGTTATTCCTCTTGATTCTCCTCCATTACCAACAGCAAAAGCGGTTATATAGTATTGTGTAGACCCCGTTAAACCAGTAGCGTTATAACTAAATGCCCCAATACCTTGACCATTGTTTACAACGTGTCTAGTATTACTTGCATAATTAGAATTAGTACCAATATAGAACCCTACCTCGTCTACTTCAGGATAATTCCCTGGACCTACATCCGATACGGTTCCATTAGCTGTAAGAGTTGTAGCAGCAACATTAGTAGTAGCATCTGTTACTACTGTTGCCAAACCTAACCCTCCACCAAAATTAATACTTTGTGCCCACATATTATGTATCTATTTGAGATATTGAATACCAAAATTCTGAATTACCTACACATAAAATTTGTACTAAATTTTTCATTCCACTTGCATCATTATATGCTCCAGAAATTTTATTAAATGTACCTGCCCCTCCTCCAACTGTAAAACTTAAAGTATAACTATTACCTGAACCTGTTATAGTTAAATATTTATTAATACCAGGTACAACATTAGTAAAATTAAGAGTTGTATTTGAAGTAGGTGTTAAAGTAAATACTGAAGCCCCATTTGTAGTACCAAATGTAACATCAATTGTAGCTGCAGCAGTTAAAGCTGATACTGTTTTAAACTCATTACCTACTTTTGCCATTTCTACAACATTACTTGCTAATTTAGCACTATGTATAGCATCATCCGCTACATTAGTTGTATGTACCGCATCAGTTGCTAGTTTAGCATTAGTAACCGCAGAAGCTGCTAATTTTGTACTAGTAACTGCATCATCTGCAAGTACACTGTTTGTTACTTTTGTTAAAGCCATTTTTTTATTTATTAATTTTGTTTAAATGCCATGTAAATAAAATTATCCCCACTTGCATAATTAATACCTCCACCGCTTGTATCAATTGTAAAGCTTGTAGCATTAGTTGATATAGTATTGCCAGTATATTGCACACTAGCAGAATTAGTATTTATGGATTGAGTTAGCCCTCTTGCACTATCTATAACAACCCACTCTTGAGTACGATCAGCATTTTTCATAAATACCACGTCTGGTTGAAATCCAGTGGTAATTGTTGGAGAACCAGCACTCCCTGATGCAGTATATTTCCCAAAACTTGAAAATCCTGTTACCTCTGCAAAAGAATAACATATATATTGATTTCCGGATCCATTACAATAATCATCAGTACCCAGAGAAATTAATGTTGATGTGGGTGCGGCTGCTTGCATAGCTCCTGCGGAATTATATTCCGAACCAGAATCACTTAAATATAACTCATAAGTATACGAAGTTAAATCCTCATGAAAAACGACCCAATTACGCCCAGTTCCAGTTAAACCTTTTATTATCGTCACTTTCGGAACCGCTCCTAATCCATGCGCTATAGTTGCCGCACTACCAGTACCTGTATATTGCGCTACACTAATTCCCGCAGCTTGATTAACTGAAACTAAAGTTGTGGTTGATCCATCTGTATTTATAGATGCTAATCCTCCAGCTTTCCATGAATATCCTATATAATTTAAACCATTAACATTTCCATTTCCACCACTACTAAACTCAATGCTACTTGCATTAATAGCACTAAGTGCATTATCTGAATTTTGTACATTAGTTAAATTAGGATATAGGTTATTATATGTAGTTGCATTTAAACTTTTTCCCCTTACTGAATCAACAGCTTTCCAGTTATAACTAGCGCTGTCATAAGCTTTCCAAAATATTGTATCAGGCTGAAAATTCAATCCTGTTTTAGTTCCAGCACTACCACTTCCTGACCAAGTAAAATTTTGAAAACTATTAGCTAAACTAGGCGTGGTTGTAGATGGATCGGCAGCCATTGCTAAATATACATATGTAGATCCAGAACGGTTCATTCCTCCACCTGTATCTATTGGTTGGAAGCCATTAGCATACCAGTTCATATTCATTGAAGTATTAGTGCTTTCTGTATCACTGTTATTTGCTGCTAAAAGTTTATTTCTTGGATTTGAAGTTGATCTTTTATTATCATATATATACCAATTATTAGTAGTTCCTACGGCTTCCTTTACCATAATATAAGCTGGTTCAAACCCCGTTTCTATCATTGGGCCATTAGAATTTCCATTTCCGGTATATGAGCCTGATTTACTAAACCCTGATTTTGATTTAAAAGAATACATTATTTGTGCCTGTAAGCCACTTGTCCAATTATTGGCTACATACGTAGAATTAACGGCACTAAAACTATCAGCTCTACTTGTTACCACAGCACTATCTTGTAACATTAAATAGGAACCGGTACTCATAGAACTTTGCCAAACTTGCCATTGATCGAGATACCCTGGGTTTATAAATTTTATTATAACCAAATCAGGAGTGCCAGATAATCCATGCGGAATTTCACTATTGGCTGATGTAGTTTTTGTATATTCAGTTATACTAAAATCTAAATTTGTATTAATACTTTGTTTAGTTGGATATCCATTACTTACAGTTGCAAATGCACTTGAATCTGCCACTCCATCAACCATCTTTGATCCTAGAGTTGGAGTTTGTCCAGCTGAATTTGTTGCTGTAGGTGCCCCTCCAGCTTTAAAACACCATGCAACAAAATTATCTGAAGCACTATTTATTTGTCCTGAATCACCTACAGTAAATCCATCACTATCAAAGCTAAAATATCCCGTAAAATCACTTTGTGCATTAGTTGTATTTGATTCTAAAGCATATTCTCCTCTAACACTATCAAAAAGAGTGTGATTTTCTGTAGCACTTCTATCTTTTATCCATACAAAATCCGGTTGAAATCCAACCCCTGTAATTGCATTATTACTTGGTTTGTTACCTGTATATAAAACTGTATTAAAATAATTACTAGGTACATCATTAGTTACAGTGATACTAAAAGACCTAGCTGAGCTAGTTTGATTTTCATCATCTGTAGCTGTAATACTAAAAGTTGAAGTTGTATCTGCTGATACTGAAGGTGCTGTTCCTGTAATCGCCCCTGTAGCTGTTGCTAAAGACAAGCCTGAAGGCAAACTACCTGTGGTTACTGCATATTCTATTGTATCACTACCTTCTGTTGCTGTAACTTGAAAAGATGCAGATCCTCCCTCCATAACACTCCCTAAGCTACCTGATGCTGTAGACCATACTGGAACTCCACTATATTGTATAAAGTTTGCTTGTGATGCTGTTCCTCCATCTGTATTTGTTACTTCAACAGTATATTGCCCTGCTGTTTTTGCAGGAGATGTAATAGTAATTTGGGTAGCTGAATTAAAAGCTGTAGTAGCTGAAGTGCCACCTACCGTACAAGTAATTCCAGTTGCAAAACCAGTTCCATAAATAATAACACTTTCTCCTCCAGCGGGATCTGCCGCAGTTTGAGTTCCTGGATAATCTATAGATGTTAAAGTTGGTTGAATAATTGGCGCTGCCCAAGACATACCTCCAGTACCATCAGTTTGTAAAAACTGCCCATCTGTACCGTTATCTGATACGCCAAAAAATTGTCCTGCTTTAGGTTTAGTTTGTGCCATTTAATATTTTTTATGATACTTTATCCCACTCTTGGTTTTCTTCATCCCATGTATATTTATCTCCATCATCCGGATAATCCACTGGGGCTTCCCATGTACAAGATGATTCATTTAATAACCAACTTGCGTAAGGTTTGGGTGGAATAAAAGCATCTCTACCAAAATCAT
>Ga0115012_10001913_pt1 | contig 12079 bp, 6 predicted proteins | sample TroAtlMetagenome_FD_88706 | JGI IMG/M metagenome (GOLD analysis project Ga0115012, IMG submission 88706) | Marine eukaryotic phytoplankton communities from Atlantic Ocean - Tropical Atlantic ANT10 Metagenome | ecosystem: Environmental > Aquatic > Marine > Oceanic | place: Tropical Atlantic Ocean...
ATTATAACAACCTTTAATGCTGAATCTTCAGGAGTAACAACTGATGATGTTGTAGATAAATTGATCGAAGAAATTTCTGAACGTGATGAAGGTGATAAGGTGCCTCCATCACTTGAAGGTGCTTTTAATGCTGCCTAATGAAAAAATATAAAATTAGTTACCTGATCCAAATCCCATAAATGGCGGATACTGAGAAACCCAATTATCTTGATCCCCGAGTTTTAGAGAGGATAAAAAGGCTCGACGTACGGGCCAGATTGGTTGTTGAGGGGTTTGTTACAGGGCAACACAAGAGCCCTTACAATGGTTTTGCTGTCGAATTTGCAAGCCACAGAGAATACTCTCCTGGAGATGAGATCAAACATATTGATTGGAAAGTTTGGTCGAAAACTGACAAGTTTTATATTAAAGAATATGAAGAGGAAACAAATCTAAAAACCACTATAATAGTGGATTGCTCTAAATCAATGGGGTATGGAAGAGAATATTGGAGTAAGTTTGATTATGCCGCTACGGCAGGAGCAAGTTTAGGCCACCTTCTTCAAAGTCAGGGTGATGCGGTGGGAATGATTACTTTTAACACAGGCGTGAAAGATGTTATGCCGCCAAGTGCTAGACTTAATCATTTGAAGGAAATAGTGCACGTTCTTGATGAGACTGTTCCTGATGATAAGACAGATGTTAGTGATGCGTTTATGGAGTTAATACCGCAAATAAAATCAAGAGGTTTGGTTGTTATTATCTCAGATTTGTTTGCAGACATAGATACATTACGAAAGGCATTACAACAATTCAGGCTGAGGAAACAAGAGGTTGTTGTTTTTCATGTAATGGACCGTGATGAGTTGGAATTTCCATTTGAGGATAATACAAGATTTCTTGGGTTGGAGAGTCCTGAGGAGGTGCATGCTGATCCTAGAGCCTTGAAGAAAAGTTATTTAGAAATTGTTGGAAATTATAGGAAAGATGTTCAGAAAGCATGTGATAACTTAGGAGTTGATTACGCCTTATTTGATACTGGAGAACCTCTTGATGCAGTTCTAACCCGGTATTTGGTGTTTCGTAAGAAGCACACTAGAAAGGGTAGGGTGCGATAAGAATGTCTCAGTTTTTTATTAATCCAGTTCTATTTACTGCAGGGCTAATTGCGATTTCAGCTCCAATTATAATTCACTTACTCAATAGGCGAAGATTTAAGAGAGTTGATTGGGCGGCAATGGATTTTCTCATTGAGGCTCAAAGGTTAAATAAGCGTAGAGTAAAATTAGAGGAGCTCATTTTATTAATTCTAAGATGTATGGCCTTAATTCTTATAGGGCTTTTTCTCGCGAGACCATCTCTAAATGTAGACTTGAGAGGAGTTCTTAAAGCAGAGCAAACTGAGAGGGTCATAGTATTGGATGATTCTCTTAGTATGGGGAGCGGTAGCAAAGAAGATGTTCCGATTGAAAGGCTATCAAATGTGCTTGAAAAAGGAATTAATGCTATTCTTAACAATAATGATCAAGATCTTATTACTATTGTTAGAACAACAGATCCAAATCGGTTTAATCCAAATGCAGCGGCTCTTAACGAGGACTCAATTAGTAATTTATTGAATGAATTTAAAGAAATAAAAGCATCGGACCAAAGGGGAGATCTTATTTCTGCATTAAATCATGTAAATGATAGTTTTGACTCTAATGAAGTAAATTTTAATAAGGTAGTTTATTTGATGACTGATCTTAGGCTCACAGATTGGGAATCAATTAATATTACAGATACGGGACAGGGGGTTCCTGATCTTATTAAAAAAATTTCAGACAAATCTGCTGGATTTTATATTGTTGATCTAGGCTCAGGCAATGAAAGAAATCTATCAATAGAATCAGTTAACCCTTTGGATAAAGCTTTAGTGAATCAAGTTCCTTCGGATTTTGAAGTCAATGTAAGAAATTATAGTAATTCGACGGTAAGTGATATTGAAGTTAATTTCTCTGCTAAAGGATCGCTTCCTCTTAAAAAAACTATTTCGAATATTGATCCTGGTGCTTTAGCCTCCGTTCAGTTTACATATACGTTTAATGAGGATTTGGATGACGTATCTTTTGTGCCGATCGAAATATCATTAAGTGATACATTATCTGGCGGTGTTGATTCATTGAGTGCTGATAACAAGTATTTTTTTCCTGCCTCCGTTACCAAAGGCATAAGAACTTTAATTGTTGATGGGGATCCATCTGGTGTTTCTGGTAGAGCAGAGTCCTTTTATTTGGCCAATGCTTTGGCTCCAAGTGGACCCGCTCCATCAGGAGTTCAAATTATGGTTATGGAAGAAGCTGATTTTCAATCTTCAGACATATCTCAATATGATGTTATTTTTATAGCTAATCTTTACAGAATAAACGAAGATATAGTTACTAAGTTAGAAGGTTGGGTAAGTAGTGGAGGCGGCTTAGTTTTCTTGTTGGGTGACCAAATCGATGAAGATGTTTACAATGATTTGCTGTTCAAAGATGGCGAAGGGCTTTTGCCCTTAAAGCTTCTAAATGTTGGTGGAGATGATAAAGAGGAGGAGTGGGTGTATTTCAAAAAAGAGAAAGAAAATCATCCGTTATTTAGGTTTTTTGAAGGTGATAACAATCAGTTGTTGGATGAGGTGAAAGTCTTTAGATGGTGGAATACAGAGTTTGACTCTAATTTCGATGAGAACAATCCATCGAATATAATTGCAAGTTTCAATTCCCCAGAAGATTCAGTTGCAATAGCTGAAAAACAAATTGGGGAAGGTAGAGTGTTAGCTATGACAACTCCATTGGATAATGATTGGAGTAATTTTCCTGAGAACGGCGCATCTTTTCTTATTACTGCACAGGAATTGGTTAGATACATGAGTCCTAATATAGTTTCAGATGGAATTATATCAGTATCGGAGCCTATAAATCATATTGTAGATGTTCGTAAATTTAGACAGCAAGCTAAAATAATCACACCCGATCTTCCTGATGCTAGCCAAGTTGATGCTCTTCCAGTTGGTGGTAACGAAGGTGAATTTGATTGGTTGATTAATTTTGAACAAACCAAAAACCAAGGAATTTATGAAATTCAGAAAGAAAAAGCTGATGGGAGTGGAAACTTTTCAGTGCTTTTTGCTGCAAATACGGATCAACTTGAGAGTAATCTTGAAAGAATTGCTCCTAATGAAATTCGATCCAAGTTAGAATCGGATAAGATTAAGTTGTTAAATTATACAGAGCCAATTCTTGAAGCTGATGTGAATATTAATAAAAGTGAGGTTTGGAAGTTGGTATTGATTGTACTGACAGCAATTTTACTTATAGAGCTTTTTTATGGTTGGAGGATTGGAGCTAGGAGATAAAGTAAGAAGAGCATTTACATGGATAATTTTAGTAACATTAAAAGCAGTTTAATAGTTCCATTGCTAATTTTTTGTCTGGCTTTTCTTTTAAATTTAAATGCTATATCGGTTCCCCCATTTGGAACTGTTGAAAGTCATGATAAAACTCAATGGTTAGAAGGGGCATCTTTGAAGACTGACTCAACTGTTGATGAGTTAATGGCAAGAGCTAAACAGTTTTCAGATCAAGGAAGGTATGACTTAGCAAGTAGCCTTTGGCAGAAGGTTATTGATTCTAGCAATGACCTTGTATTTGGAAGTGATGAATGGTTGGAAAAAACATTGTCTCATGAGTATCAAGTATATAGATCAGTATCGCGTGAGATCGAAAGCACGTTATCGCAATTGCCTAAAAACGGTTTAGACGGGTATCGTTTAGATGCAGATACGAAAGCAAAAATTATATTTTCATCATATGATGTTGAGGAGGGTAGGGAGAGTGCCTTGTCAGAAGTTGTTAATAGATTTTTTCTTAGCTCTTTAGGAGATGATGCAGCGTTTGAGTTGGCCTGCCTCAAATTAGATCGATATGAATTCCTTCCATCCATAAGGTTAATTGATAAGGTTTTAAATGATTATCCCGACACTGACATTAACCGTTCTGAACTCTTGGTTAGAGCAGCAGTATTGAGTGCCAGAGTTGGAGATTTAGCAAGGGCAAAGCAATTACTTGAAGAATTAAAATCTCTACCAGGTTTGAATGTTTCACAATCTTTAATTGAAATAATTGAGAGGGATATTGCCAATTCTAAATTGAATACAAATGATCAAGATTTCGTCGATATGTGGACAATGGCGATGGGAAGTGCACAGAGATCAGGCCTGATGAAAGTGCCAGTTGATCTTCCCATTAACAAAGGGGATCTTTCGTGGGTTCAGAAATATGACCTAACTCTTCCAGAAGGGTGGCCTCCTCTTCCGACTGTTAAGGATAAGCCTGAGTTGCTTAATTTGACAGATCCTTTTGGAAGAAGGATAGGAGGGTCCTCTGCTGTTGCTGGAAACAAAGCTCTTACGGTTGAACAAATATCAACGACATGGGAAAAAGAAAATTGGATGCCCTGTGGTCAAATTTTGTTTGGATCAAACTATTTATATTTTAAGAATGAGGATCGCTTAGTTTGCGTTGATTCATCCAAAGGTATTGTTCAATGGCTGGGATTCAGAACTCAATATCCACAACCAAAGTTTTCAAATAATTACAGATTTAGGCGTCCGACATCTCAGGATGCAAAGAAGATTCCTCGTGACATAAAAGAAATACAATATTTTTCTGATCATACTAACCAATCAATGTGCTTGGTTGGTGATAAACTAATCACGATTCAAGGAGTTCCATTGGACTTTACAGAGGAAGAGATTCCAATAGATCAAAATCCTGAAAATGGAATTCAGCGAGGTGTTTGGCCAAATCGTCTTAATGGAGGAACTTCGAGAATGAGAAAAAATCGTCTTGTTGCTTATCATTCTACAAATGGAAAGCTTCAATGGATGAGGCCCGCTCTTGAAACAAAAGATGGGCCATTTACTGATAGTTGTTTTATAGGTGACCCCGTACCATACGGAAATCTTGTTCTTGTACCAATTTTAGAGGGTACGGGAATGTATTTAATCGCGTTAAATCCTGATAGCGGGTACACTCAATGGAAAACATTTCTTGGAGACGAACCAGAGTCTGGTATTGCTCCAAATTCATCTGTAATGGTGGCAGTTGATGGTGGAGAAGCATACATTGCAACTGGAACAGGATTAGCTTTTTCTCTCGATGCGATCTCAGGTTCTTTGAATTGGGTTGTACGATATCCAAGAACTGTAAAAAATAATGCGTCAAGATTGCAGGAACTACAGCGGTTTGGCGGGTTTGCTAGAGGTAATATGGGAATGCCAGATTTTGATGGGTGGGATATCGATACGGTTATTCCCTCAAAAAGAGTTGTTGTTTTTGCACCAACTGATTTTAATCAATTGATAGCATTAGATCGAAGGTCTGGAAAATTGATGTGGGAGACAGCTCGTGTTCCTTTACGTGGAGGGAATGAAAGTAGCTATATTTTAGGCCTTTTGGATGAGAAGCTGTTTATCGGAGGAGGTGGAGTTGTTAGATGTTATGATGTTAACGGCGGCAAAATGTTATGGGAAAATACTTTTCCCAAAGGTTATGGAAGAGGAGCGCTTACCAAAGAGGATATATTTATTCCATCAGGTAAAAAGGATATAATAAAGATTTCGAATATTGATGGAGCGATAAAAGATCAGATAACTGTTGTCTCAAGAGATGGTCAACCGATAGGAAATCTTTTTTCCAATGGGAAGAATATAATTGTAATGGGGTTGCGTCAGGTGTTTGCGGTAACTGAAGAGCTTCAAAAAAAAGAAGAATCTAATGAAAAGAATATCTCAGAAGAGAGTAAAAGATAAAAATTCGCTCTATGGGGTATCGCCATTTTCACATAATGAATACAGATAATAAAACAAATATATTGGGAGTAAATAGAAGGTCATGCCTCAAGGCTATGGCGCCTTTTTGTGTTCATCAGGTTCTAAATAATAAGATCTACTCTGCAAATGAAAAAACGGCTGACGATTTGATTGATAATAGAACTCGAAAAGCCATTGATAAAGGGTTAAAGTTCCTTTCAGGGAGGCAAGTTCAAAGAGGTGCTGATAGAGGTGCTTTAGGTGCTTCGGGTTATTCCGGGAGTGTTGGGATTTGTGGGCTAGCTGGCTTGGCTTTTATGAGTGAAGGGAGTACTCCTGGAGTTGGTTCATATGGTAAGGAGGTTGATTTGTGTACCGAATTTTTAATGAGGCATACTGGCCCAACTGGATATATTGCACGCGGTTCTGGAGCTATCGGTAATATGTATGCACATGGATTTGCTATGCTTTGTATGACTCAGGCATATGGAATGTCACGAAAGAGAGAGCTAGGACAGAAACTAAGGGCTGCAGTCAAATGCACATTGGGAGCCCAGAATGAACAGGGTGGGTGGAGGTACAGGCCCATTAAGAGCGATGCCGACCTCTCAGTAACGGTTTGTCAAATCATGGCTTTACGTGCTGCAAGAGATTCTGGCATTAATGTTCCTGATTCAGCCCGTGATAAATGTATTGAATATGTTAAGAAAAGCCAAACTGCTGATGGAAGCTTCAGATACACTATGAGAGGAGGGCATACAACTTTTGCTCTTACAGCAGCCGGTTGTGTTTCATTGTTTAGTGCCGGGATATACGATGGCCCACAAATTGAAAAAGGTCTGAGTTATTTAAAGAAGAGGAAAAATAACGCTGAACGTCATTATTTTTACTATGGGCATTACTATGCAGTTCAAGCAATGTGGCATGCTGGTGGTGAGTGGTGGAATGATTGGTATCCCAGTATTCGAGATAAGCTCATCACTAGTCAAGGTGCTAATGGGGCCTGGAGTAATTCTTCTTATGGTCAAGAATATGCTACTGCCATGGCATGTATAATCCTTCAGATGCCAAATGATATGCTGCCAATTTTTGCAAGGTAAATAATTCAATATTAGATAATTTGAGAGACATATTACATTGGTTTGGTTTTGATCAGGAAAGTATTCCTAAAGATGCTGATGTCTCATTTGATTTTGCTAATTTACCTGAGTCATGGAGAGTTTTTGTCTTTCTCTTTATAATTATTTTAATCGGATGGGTTGTTTATAAAATTTATCAAAAGGAGAACGATTCATGTCCAAAAGGTATCAAAAGATTATTGTTTTTTTTACGGTTGTCTGTGTGTTTAGTTTTAGGGGTTATTTTTCTTGAGCCTTCTGTCACTTACACTCAGACAAGATCATTAAGGCCTATTATAAAACTTTTAAGAGATTCGTCTCAATCGATGAACATCAATGATGGGTATTCCAGTGATGAATCTGCTAAATCTGCATCATCAGTTTTAAAGAAAAGTATTGATGAGGTGCGATCTGTTAAGCCTTCAAGGGTAGAGATTGTTAATACTGCTATTAACGCTAATGAAAGTGAATTTCTAGTTAAATTAAGAGACAAGGGTAGAATTAAAGTTTTGGATTTTGGAGAAAAGCCCGTTGAGGTTGACGTAGCAGAAAAAAAGACAACTAATCAAGAAATAAAAGATGAAGAGGATAGTTCAGAGGTTTTATCAATCACCTTGCCTGATTTAATAGCTAAAGGAGTAGGTACTGATCTTTCAAAAGCGATTGACGAATCTATCGAAGAAAGCCTTACCTCATCAGTAATTATTTTTACCGATGGACAGCACAATACATCATCAGATTTGGAGGATGCAGTAAATTCTGCAAAACTGAGAAAAATACCATTATATTTTGTAGGGGTTGGTGATCCTGAACGGCCCAGAAATATCACTGTTTCAAATGTTTATGCCGATCCACAGGTTTGGAATAATGATCCGTTCCAAATACAGGCCGTAATAAATTCAGAAGGAATAGATAAAGACCAAGTGAAGATTGAGTTGGTGGAGATTGAGAAGACCGAAAGCGGTGAAGATAATGAAAAAATAATAGCTGAAAAAAATGTTAGTCTTAATTCAGAAAATGAAAGAATAAAGATTGATTTCATTCATACTCCCAAAACTCCTGGAGCTAAATTGTTTACAGTTAGAGCTGAAGTGATTGAAGGTGAATCTAATATTGATGATAATTCACCGCCATCGCCTACTAGAGTTAATGTGCTAGATGATAATGCAAAAGTTTTGTTGGTGTCTGGTGGTCCTAGCTGGGAGTATCGAGCTCTAGTTCGATTGCTAACAAGAGAAAAGATGGTCAATCTTTCATGTTGGTTGCAGAGTCTTGATGATGGTCGTTTGCAGCAGGGTAATACACCTATTAGTAGTTTACCTGTTACTAGGGAAAAACTTTTTGAGTATGATGTTATTATTATGCTCGATCCCGACCCAAGTGAATTTAATGATGAAATTATTAATTTATACAAAAGCTTTGTCAGTGAACATTCCGGAGGTTTTCTGTATATGCCGGGGCCAGTGAATGCAGGTAAGTTTCTTTCTGATTCTCGTACCTCAAGTGTGATTGAATTACTGCCGGTTTCATTAGGAGACGTTGGAGGCATGGAAGTGAGCGGTTTGTTATCTTTGAATAATCGGGAGTGGCCGCTCACCATTGTTTCTGCAAACGCGGATCAACCTATTATGAGATTTTATGAGGACCCTCAAAAAACATTAGCGCAGTGGAAAAAGTTGCCCGGTACATATTGGAGTTTTCCAGCGCTTGAAGCTAAACCAGCTACCAAAGTTTTAATTGAACATTCTGACCCAACGTTAAGAAAAAAAGAAATTCCAAGACCATTGCTTGTTACCGGACAATTTGGAACAGGAAGAACGACCTATTTAGGCTTCGATGGAACTTGGAGGTGGCGAACTAAGGGGCTCGATGCAGAATTCTTTAAGCGATTTTGGGTTCAGACTACACGTTATTTGGTCGAAGGTCGTTCTTTGGCCGGTAAAAGAAGAGGCCAAATTGAGACAGAGAGGTTTCAATATCAGATAGGAGACAAGATTAGATTAACTGCGACTTTACGTGAAAAAAACTTTGAATGGATGAATGATGAAAAGGTTAAAGGGATCCTGACTTACCCCAATGGTGAAAAGAAGGAGATTTCATTCGACCTTCTACAGAATCAAAAAGGAATTTACGAAACAACTGTAGTTGCAGTAAATGAAGGAGCATATGATGTTCTTATTGCACTGGAAGGAGATAACAATGAAATGGTGAATATAAATTCAAATTTCATGGTCGTTTTTCCTTTTCAGGAGATAAAAGAAACGTGGCTTGATAGTGACAAATTGAAAGCGATTGCTGTAACAACAGGAGGTGGGTATTATAATCCGGATGAGATAGCGGCAATACCTGATGCAATACCTGATTTATCTAGGAATCTTTCCTATGATAGTCCACCAATGCCAATCTGGGATAATCGAATTGTTTTTATCGTGCTTGTTTTGCTCCTCGTTTTTGAGTGGGCTTTTCGGAAAAAGTATAAACTAATTTAAAGCTCTGATGTCAATTAAGTCTACTAATAGAATCCCTCCAGAGATTGCTGCCATTCTTGGTAGAATGCGCCGTGGGGTTCAGCGATATTTTATTATTGATGGGTTGAAGTACGTTTTTGCGATTTTAATCGCCTTAATTGTTTTAGATTTTTTGATAGATAGAACTTTCCGAATGGATTTTGCTCAACGCTTGATCATGCTTGTTTTGAGTACGGGGTATTTATCTTTTATCGTCATAAAAAGATTGTTCAAACCACTGATGTCAAGATTAAGCGATGACGCACTTATGTTGGAACTTGAGAAAGCGAATGGAGGGATGAATGAGACGTTAATTAGTGCCCTAGAATTATCTAGAATACGAGTTTCTGATGGTGCCAATGTTTCCTTGAAGATGATTGATCAAACGGTGAAGACCGGCGTTTTGCATGTAGAAGACGTTGATATTGGCTCTGCTTTCAGGCTAGGAAAAATGAGGCTCAATTTTTATATTTTAACAGCACTATTATCTTTTTTGGTAGTTGGAGTTTTTGGGGTGTCAAATAATGATTACTTATCCATTTGGTATAAGAGAAATGTGTTGCTTCAAGAAATTCAGTGGCCCAGCAGTTATGAGTTAGGAGTAGTTGGGCTTTCAGATGAAAAAATTAGAGTTGCTAAGGGTGATGATTTTTCTATTAAAGTTACCGTTAAAGATGGTTATAAATCACTTCCAGATTCAATTTTTTTAGAATTTAAATCTGAAAAATATAATAAATCTGAGGAGGTTTATGCAGGCAATGATGGGGTGTTTGTTTCATCTCCTATTGATTCATTGGCTGGCTCTGATTTTAGAGTTTTGAGTAAGGAGTTCGAGACTCCGTGGTATTCATTAGAAATTGTTAATAGACCATTGATGCAGGGTCAAATTTCTTTGGGTGTGACATTTCCAAAATATACTGGATTAAAAAATAACAGCCTTGTTCCTGGGGAAGGACCCTATGAGTTAATTAATGGCTCAATGCTAAAAATTTCTGGTAAAACTGATAAATTGTTAAGCAAAGCGTTTATAAATTCTAATGATTCAAAAATTGATTTAAGCGTCGATGCTTATTCTTTTCACGGTGAATTAAGTGGAAGTAATTTAATGACTGGATCTTATGTAATTAATGTAGAAGACAATGAAATAGGTGTGTCTAACATGGATGGAGCAATGTCTGGGCTTGGCTTTAATGAGTCTCCCAAATTTCGGTTGCGTGTGGTTAACGATAGAAAGCCAAAACTTAATATTAAAACTAATGGTCTAAGTGGAATGATTGTTCCGGGTGCCATTATTCCATACTCTGGAGAAATTGCTGATGATTTTGCAGTGAACTTTGTTGAAATTATTTACTCAATTAAAGAAGACACAGGTGAGAGACGTGAGTTGACTGGTAAACTTCCTCCAAATGGAATTCAACCTCAGTTAGGTGGCAAAGAAATTCTTATGGATGATTATGTTGATCTTGCACCATTGGATCTACCTGTTAATTCCAGATTTAGTCTGCATTTTACAGCGACAGACAATAACAATGAAACAGGGCCTAATGTTGGTGAATCTACTAGAATGTTGTTTAGAGTTGTTGGAGAAGCGGAATTGAGAACAGATTTGTTAAGAAGAGAAAAAGAACAAAGACAGCTCATTATAGAGTCCATTAAAAAACAAGATGCTATTTTAACTGATTCGGGTGCTTTAGCTGCCGAGTTGTTAGATGTTGATGAATTGAGTCGAGACAGTAAGGAGAGGTTAGCAAATCTTCAAAAGAATCAGAAAAACTTGGGTAATGATATTTCGAATGTTGCTAGAAGTCTGAAAGGAATGGTTATGGAAATCAAAAATAATAAATTGGAAGAAGAGGGGGGAATTCTTCAGAGCCGATTGACTGAAAAAGTGATTGATCCTCTTGTTCAGTTAACAAGCGAGTCATTACCTGTGCTTTCAATTAATTTGGATGAAGTGAGACGAATAAACGATAAGAAATCGAGAAGTAACAAATTTAATGATATCAATAATTCACAGTTGTATGTCATTCAGACCCTTAAAGAAATTTTAGTTCATATGGTTAGAAACGAGGGATACCAACAAGCGCTTAATTTACTATACGAAATTCAAAGAGCCCAAGAAAGAATGAATAAAATGACAACCAAAGCAAAGGAGGCGTCTTTGGAAGATATTGTTAAAGAAAAAAAAGATGATTTAATTGATGATCAAAAAGAAATTCCTGAAAAATGACCTTTTTCAAATTAGGATATAATATCAAAATGAAAACAATGCCACTTAGAAAGTCTTTTCACATTCTGACGATTGCAGTGATAGCTTTAGTGTTGTCACAGTTAAACAAATCAAGCGCTAACGAAGATTCTAAAACTGATCTTGAAGCAGATGTTGCAAAATCAACTCCGCTTGGAGTGCGGCAGCAGAGCATAAAAAGGATGGTGGCCGAGCTTGAAAATCAATTTTCAGATCTGGCTCGATTGTTGCAGGAAGAAAATCCTGACCAAGCAAGCAAGTTGATTGATGCCTTTAAGGCTTCAAAGGAGATGCTTCTTGAAAAAAGAATGGATGACATCACAAAGTTGCTTGATCTTTCAAAATTGGATAGTGCAAACGAAGAGCAAAAGAAAACTATTGATGATATAAA
>Ga0115012_10001914_pt1 | contig 12074 bp, 15 predicted proteins | sample TroAtlMetagenome_FD_88706 | JGI IMG/M metagenome (GOLD analysis project Ga0115012, IMG submission 88706) | Marine eukaryotic phytoplankton communities from Atlantic Ocean - Tropical Atlantic ANT10 Metagenome | ecosystem: Environmental > Aquatic > Marine > Oceanic | place: Tropical Atlantic...
CATGAAGAGATAGCGAAAATGTGGAGTGTTATTTTAAAGAGAACGATCACAGCCAATCAGGTTGTGATGTGCATGATGGCTATGAAGATGGCGAGGCTTTCTCTGAACGATCAGACCCATGACGATAGTTGGAAAGATTTGGTTGGATATTCTGGTATCGGTAGACGAATTGCCGAGATCGAAAAGGAGCTGTTGAAGCACAAATGAAGGTCAAGTATCCATCAGGTGAAGTTCCAACTCCGGAAGCGTTTAGCAAGAGTGATTTCGATTTAGTTCAGATTGGCAAGCGTGGTGCGAAGGTTTTTGTTAATAGAGGAACGACACCATTTGATAAGGCTTTCTTCCGAGAGAAGATAACGAACAGGCAATACGAAGCGGCTAAGGCTTATGAGACACGATATACTGGCTACTGGGCTGGATCAAAGCAGAGGAATATATTGGACATTACGCCGAGAGGGAAAAGCGTGTCAGTGGGAGAAAATGAAGCTGAGTATGCTCTACGGCGAAAGGAGGCGTTAGAGAAGCTGGAGACTTGTAAGGGCATGAGGGAAGTTCATCTCAAAGTATTGACAGAGATTTGCGTCTATCATGAGCCGATGGGAGACTGTAGGCCAGAGCGGAGGCGGTATCGGTTATTCTGCGAAGGATGTGACTTTATTGCAGATTTTTTAGGATTTCGATAACGAAGTATTGACTTTGCGAGTTTTCTGATTCATTTATAGTAAAATCAAGATATAGTGTCTTGTAGACAAAAATTCACAACATATTGATTCGATTTATGGAAATAGAGAAAACAACTATTGATAATCCGCCAAAGAAAAAAGGTGGTAGACCATTGGGTTCAGGGCATGGAACTCAGATAGTAAAGCGTCTAAGACAGGAAATAAGGGAGGCGTTCCGCCTTCTCCACAATCGAAACAAGCCGATTGCCAAACTCTTGGCTGACCAGATCGAGGAGGATGCCTGTAAGTCATTGAATTTACTATCTAAATTCCTACCTCAAGAGGTGAAGATCGATACAGTCAACTCTGAATTTGCTTCAGCATTGGCTGATGTAGCCGAGCGGATTAACCAACAAAATAAGATACTTGAGGAGCAGTCGCCGCCCCTTGTTGACATCACTCCTGATAATAAAAAGTCACATAATGTTTCTTATGCGAATGGGAATATTCAATAGAAACAATGACTTAGCGGATATATAAAGATTATATGTCGCAAACAGAACATTTTGACCCCTATTTTTAGGGATTTTTTCTAGTTTTTTTGATTGTTATTTTTCGATAACCCCCCCAGCTCGCGCACGCGAGGGGCGGTGATAGTTTTATAACCTCAATTCTAATTCCAACTTTCCCTTTTGGAATAGTGGCTCAAGTTCTGCTCGACTACGAGCCACACGAACTATAGCCGCCCTTTTTCCTCCCTAGATAGGGCGGCTACCTTTTCTACCCCCCCTATGGGCGAAAACGAGGACTTATGGACAGCGAAAAAAATATAGAATTATCTGAGACACTCCTAACCCTCAGGAAGAACCCTGAGCTATTTGTGGAGCAACTCTTAGGAATAAAGCCACAGAAATGGCAACGCGAAGCTCTGCAAGCCATAGCGAAGCATGACAAAATTGCAATCCGATCCTCTCATGGCGTTGGCAAGACCGCCTTTTTGAGTTGGGTCATACTCTGGCTACTGACTACGCATTACCCTGTGAAGATACCCTGTACGGCGAACTCGCAGAACCAGTTGGAGCAAGTCCTTTGGGGCGAGATTAAAAAGTGGGCGAAGAAACTGCCTATAGGCTTCCAGAATGAGCTGATATTTGGGGCAGACAAGATAACGCTGAAAAATGTACCTGAGAGCGGCGCATATGCGAGGACAGCTTCAAGAGCTAACCCAGAGGCGCTACAGGGCTTTCATGGCGAGAATTTGGCGTTTATCCTAGAGGAAAGCTCTGGTATCGATCCTATCGTGCTGGAGGTGGCTCAGGGAGCGCTATCGACTAAGGGCGCGAAGGTGATTATGGTGGGCAACCCCACCTCCTCCACTGGCTTCTTTGCTGATGCCTTTGGAAAAAATGCCGAGCGCTACTATAAAATGACTGTGTCATGTTACGACTCTGAGATGGTCTCTCCTGAGTGGATCGAGGACATGAAGCGCCAATATGGTGAGGAGAGTAATACTTTTCGTATTCGGTGTCTTGGCTTACCACCTGAGACAGATGACGACACAATTATTCCGCGCCACTTGCTGGAGGAAGCCGTAACCAGAGATGTTGAGGCGATGGAAATACAGCCTGTGTGGGGAATTGATATTGCGCGATTTGGCTCTGACCGATCAGCGTTGGCGAAGAGAAAAGGCAATGTGCTGATTGAGCCGATAAAGACATGGCGCGATAAGGACATTATGGAAACTGTTGGAATTATTCTGACAGAGTATGAGGCGACCCCCTACCCTGATCGCCCAACCGAGCTGTTAATAGACAGCATAGGCTTGGGATCAGGTGTTGTGGACAGATTAATTGAGTTAGGACTGCCAGCCAGAGGCGTAAATGTTGCCGAAAGTCCGAGCCTTAGACAGAAATATATGAAATTGCGTGACGAGCTGTGGTTCTCTGCGAGAGAGTGGCTGGAGGCGCGAGATTGTAAAATTCCGAATGATGAGGAGCTGATACATGAGCTGTCATCTTTGAGGTATGCAATCAATTCGAATGGTAAATTTAAGTGTGAGTCAAAAGATTCAGTTAAGAAAAGAGGACTTCGGTCACCCGATCTTGGCGACTCTTTTATTTTAACTTTTGCTGGTCAGGGAGCGAGAGCTTCTGGGGCGTACTCTGGCTACTCATTTAAGAAAGAAATTGAATACGATACGAGCTGGGTAGTATGAATTTAGGACAGAACACATTTTCCAATCCCTTTAATATTTTTGATTTTCTGCCGAGCCAGAGAAGTCTTGAGATGGCAAAGGATGAGAGTGATGCGGCGGCTATTCGTGAGAGCCAACAGCAAAATGCGCTTAAAAGTGGCGTATTTAACGCTCTGACAGGGCTTGGAGTGAACCCTACAGTCGCCTCAATGTCAGGCACAGGCATAGATTTTGCCCCTCTTTTGGGCGATATAAGCGCTGGTTTAGACGCAAAAATGGCGATGGATCGAGGAAATCTTGGGGAGGCTGGATTATTAGCCGCCGCTGGTGTTTTACCATTTGTGCCGCCTGTAGTTGGGAAGAAAATTAAGTCTTTAACTAAGGAGCAAATTGATCCTTTAGGCTACGGCGCTGTTAAGGGTCAGCAAACTGTTCCTCTTAATGAGCTGGACATTGGCTACGTTGATAATGCCAAACTGAAACCTTTTAAGGCTCTTACGATTGAGGATTTACAGGGGTCTGTATTGTATCCGCTTCTCGGTGATCAGAGTATGGCTGGTAGAGAGTTGGTAAGCATTGGCGGCAATGTTTTTAATCGTCCTGTTAATCTGGATGGTGGCTTTAATTTTATGCGCCTAAACGATGATGACTCAATTTGGGCAAGTGCCGAAGGTGTTACTAGGCGTATTAATAATGAAGTAACGCGGATAGCTGAGGAAACAGGACTTCCTGTTAATCTTGTCTATTCTGCAATGGGCAAGGACTCTGTAGACTTTGCAACATTTCCAGCCGAGACCTTAGTGGAGATGATGCCATTTTCAAAAATATTGAAAAAGGACATGAATGAATTTGTGCGCCGTATGCGCTCAGATATAAAAATTGGAAGTGACTCCTACGAGGGTATTAAAGACTTCCCAAAATTAGACGCAGAAAATTTACGAGAGTATTTATCAAAAGCCTCGCCTGATGTAAGAAAAAAGTTTGTACGCTTAATGGATAGAGCGCCATTTCAAAATGCTGGCTTTCCGAGTGTGGCTCAGGCAAGATTTGCGGCTACAGAGAATATATTAAAAAATGTTCAGGCAGGCGAAAGTGGGTCTGGAATAGCACAACTTGATTTATCTAAAGGCGTTATTAAGAACCCACTAAATCCGCATGGTACTTACCCTACTCAGTTGTCTGGGAATTATATGGGCGGTCTTTTAGATACAGTGCCAAGAAACATATTGTGGAGAGACTTTTTTAAAGGTCTGGAAAACCAAGTGACAAAATCTGGACAATTACTTAATCCAGCAATGCAAGATTACTCATTTAGAATGAACTTGCCTACGCAAAATGTAGATCAGCAACTTGTCGATACAATTATGAATTTAAGGCAGTAACTACTGAAAAGGATATTCTACAAAGGTCGGTGGATGCTCTTCCTGATCGATATTTAAGGCTTTACATACTACAGCGTCAAATTCGTGAACGTCTTTAAGTGAAATATCTTTTGCTAGGCTTAGTAGCTCATTTATTATGAGTTTTCTGTGATAAAATTTATCCATTTTCCCTCCCATTAGCGGACGGAAATAGTATCAAAAAATAATGCTTTTTTCAATAGGAAACGCAAATAAATGATGTATTCCAAGACAATTAAAATAATGCCTGAAAAAAAGGCTAAATCTAAGAAAAAAAGGAAGAAAACGCAAAATGTTCGGTTGGGTAAATACAGTTCTAAATAAAATAAAGGAAAAAATTATGAGTGTAATTTATAAGAATAAGCCTCCAAAGAAAGAAGAGCCGAAAAAGGAAGCTCCGAAGGCAGAAAAACCAAAGGCGGCAAAGAAAAAGTAATGGACGAAAGTCAATTTCAATCTCATGTTAAAAATGAGATTACTTCAGCCGTAAATTACTACGATACTGAGTTTTCAGGAGATCGACAGGATACGTTATCGTATTATTTGGGCGAACCCTTTGGAAATGAGGTTGAAGGTCGCTCAAGCGTAGTCTGTACAGAGGTTTCGGACGTTATTGAGTATTTAATGCCTTCCCTGATGAAAATTTTCGCGTCTAGTAATAAATTTGTGCGTTTTGCTGGTCGAAAGAAGGAAGATGTCAAATCGGCAGAGCAAGCGACTGAGCTTGTCAATTATGTAATCAATAGCCAGAACAATGGCTTTAAAATATTACATAATTTCTTCAAAGATGGCCTCCTCTTTAAATTAGGGGCTGTAAAGTTTTACTGGGAAGAATCTGAGAGTACAGTTGAGGAAAAATATTCTGGTCTTTCAGAAAATGAGCTGACGCTTTTACTTGATGATCCAGATGTTGAGCTGGTATCTCAGGAGATGACAGAAGTTGGTAATGTAGACGAGATGGGTCAAGAACAACCTATCGAGCAAACATTTTCTGTAGAAGTAAAACGGCGACTAAAAGGCGGTAAGGTCAAGATTGATAATATACCTCCTGAGGAGCTGATTTTTAGCCGTAGAGCGACTTCTTTAGAGGATTGCGACTTCATTGCCCACAGGACAGAAGTTCGTGCTGGTGACCTTATAGAACAGGGCTACGATGCCGATTTGGTATTGAAGCTGGCTGGCGGTGAAAACCTTGATGATGAGCCAGAGCGACAGCAAAGACATCAGGAGATTTCCAGCTCCTCAGAACAAGATTCCTCTGACCCCTCAATGCGAAATGTATTGGTGACTGAGGGATATATTAAATGTGATTACAATAACGACAATATTCCAGAATTACGAAGAATTGTCTGTCTTGGAGAGAGTTCCGAGATTGTTGAGAATGAGCCGTTTGACCATGTGCCTTTTGCATTATTATCGCCTGTTCTAATGCCACACCGCATGGTCGGACGCTCTGTTGCCGAAATGGTAATGGACTTGCAAAAAATTAAGAGTTCTATTTTTAGAAATATGCTTGATAATTTGTACCTTACAAACAACCAGCGTGTTGCAGTTGTTGAGGGTCAGGTAAACTTAGATGACCTTTTGACTTCAAGGCCAGCAGGGATTGTAAGGATGAGAAATCAGGGCATGGTACAACCTCTTTCTGTGCCGCAAATGTCTGGTCAGGCATTTAATATGCTTGAGTATGTCGATCAGGTTAGAGATCAGCGTACAGGCTTTTCTAAAGCCTCGATGGGTCTAGACCCTAAGGTGTTGCAGTCAACTTCAGCCAACGCTGTAAATCAGACGATACAAGGTTCTGCCTTGAAAGTTGAGATGATAGCCAGAGTGTTTGCGGAGACAGGCTGTAGAGACCTAGCATTTGGAGTTTTACAACTGCTTCAGAAGCATCAGACAAAGCCTATGACAATTAGGTTGCGAAATGAATATGTGGATATTGATCCGAGAGCGTTTGAGAACGAATTTGATCTTGAGGTTGATATCGGAGTTGGTAACGGAAAAGAAGAAGAGAAGATGCAAATGCTTGTGCAAATTGCTGGCAAACAGGAGCAACTTCTTCAGCAATTAGGAGCAAATAATCCTGTAGTTAAGCCGAGCCAGTATGTGAACACTCTTAGAAAAATAGCTGAAATGGCTGGCTTTAAGGATACCGAGCAATTCTTTAGTTCTGGTGAGGAAATAGATCAGGCACTTGCTCAACCCCCACAAGAAGAGCAACAGCCTGATCTAGAACTCCAGATGAAAATGAAAGAAATTGAGGCTGAGATAGCATTGAAGCGCGAAAAGATGCAAGCCGAGATACAGCTCAAGCGTGAAGAAATGATGGCAAAGATTGAAGCTAGGAAGCAAGAGTTCCAAGCTGAACTATCACTTAGACAACAGAAATTAGCATTAGGCGGCGAAATCTCTACAAACCTACCGAATGTACAATGAACGAGGAAGATCGCGCCGCCAAAGCACAATCCATTTTAAGAGAGCCTTTAGTCGTAGAGGCTTTTGAAAATTTGGAGAGTTTATATCAAGAATTATGGAGATTAAGTGACCCTGAAAATGTTGAGGACAGAGAGCATTATTACAGATGTATTCTCGCGCTCGATAGTTTCAAAGGTCATTTTATGTCTTTCATCTCCTCAGGCAAAATGTCTGAGATTGAAAGGGAAAGTAAATTTAAAATCGTAAAATAAGGAGTTTAAAATGGACAGTATTCCTAACGGAACTGAGCCGCTCTCTCACGCGCAAGCGGTAGAGGCACTATTGGAAGTAAAAGATGAGAACACCCCTGAAGAGGTAAGTGAGGCATCTGAAGAAATCCAAGACCAGCCTGAAGTTCAGGAAGAAGAAGTAGAGGCCACCGATGAAGGTCAAGCCGAAGCTGAAACAGATGAACAGACGGAAGAAGTAGAGGAAACAAACGAAGAAGAAGTTCTCTACTCCGTAAAAGTTGATGGCGAGGAATATTCGGTTAATGAAGCCGAATTGGTTGAATCCTATCAGCTTAAACAGACAGCTCATAAACGCCTACAGGAAGCGGCTGAATCGCGAAAAGCGAATGAGGCTAAGGAAGCGGCGCTTGAGCAAGAAAGAGTGAAGTACGCGGCTGTTTTACAGCAAATGGAGCAAAATCTAAATCAACCAGCCATGTCGGAAGTTGAATTGGAAAAACTAAAAGATCGAGACCCTATGGCTTACTATGAGGCCAGAGATCAAATTCGAGATCAGAAAGAAAAACTTGCGTCAGTCCAGCAAGAGCAACAAGTTGTGAAAGCGCAACATTTGGCGACACAACATAGTCGGCTTCTTGAACTTATTCCCGAATGGAAAAATCAAGAAATTGCAGAAAAGGAAAAAGTAGGACTTGCAAATTATCTTCAGACGAATGGATTTTCTAAAGAAGATATAGGCAATGCTACGGACGCAAGGATAGTTAATTTGGCGAGGAAAGCTCAACTTTATGACAATCTGCAAAGTAAAAAAGCAGTTGTTAAGAAGAAAGTAACCGCCGCTCCAAAAATGATAAAATCTGGACAGCCTAAGGGCAAGATAGATGTAAAGCAAAAAGCCAAAGATGACGCTTGGAAAAATCTTCAGAAGGTCGGCTCAAAAGAGGCGGCTGTAAATTATCTTTTAAACAAATAGAGAAGGAATAAAAAAATGGCTACATGGACAAGTAGTGCGGCTATTGGACAAAAAGAATCGTTAGCAAATGTCATTGAAAGAATTGACCCTGACGAAACACCTCTTTTTTCCAATGCTAAAAAAGAAGTAACAAAAGCAGTATTTCATGAGTGGCAAGTTCAGGAATTGACTGCGGCTGTTGATACTAATTATGTGAATGAAGGAGCTGACTTTAGTTACGCCAATCCGACTGCAACAACAAGATTAGGAAATTACCACCAAATCTCAGCGCAAGCGGCTCAAATTTCTGGAACTTTGGATGTTGTCGATAAGGCTGGAAGAGACAGAGAGACTGCATATGTAAAAGTCTTAAAATCTCTTGAGCAAAGACGCGACATTGAGAAGTCTCTTTTTAAGAATGAGGCTCGGTCTGCATCTGATCCTCGTAAGGCTGGTAAGATTTTATCTTACATTTCAAACGCTGTTCTTGAAAGCAACTCAGCAGTAGCGTCCAACTCAAATGGTTCAGCCGCCGCGACAATGTCTGGTACAAACGATGCTCTTGCATTGGCTGATATCGATAACGCAATGAAGTTGGCTTATGACGATGGAGGCACTCCTGATATGTTGGTGATGTCACCAGCCAATAAGGTCGCTTTCTCAGATTTGAGTTCAGGTTCAGTTGTGACTAACCAGTTGCACATGACTTCTCCTCAAGAAGCCGCCATAATTGGTTCTGTGTCGATGTACCTTACCGATTTCGGCACTCTGAACGCGGTAATCGACAGGCAAGCGCCAAACACAGAAATTCATCTGATGGATAGCGACCACTACTCAATCGGTCACCTTCCAAACAGAATGTTCAGTGTGACTGACGCTGGTATTGTCGGAGATGCTCATAGGTTTGCAATCATTTCGGAGTGGACGTTGATTATGTCTGCACCTAAAGCACACGCAAGCGTATTTGATCTAAATACATCTTAAAAACTATGGGGCGGCATGATTGGCTATGCCGCCCCTATTCATTCAAATGAGGGAAATATGTCTGGTAAATTACTTTCACACGACCCGATAACAGGTAAGAAAACTTACCTTACTTCTGATGCTGACGGCTTGGGTATTAAGACTGAGGTAAAAGTTGACCCTGTATTGGATTTGGCTAAAGCGCAAGAAACTGAGTGGCGGCCTAATTCTCTTATAGGTAATACGCAAAAGCACCAGCAAAAGATAGCTGAAATTCCAGCGCCATTATTTTTTGAAATGCAGAAAAAGCTAGGTGATTTTAAGCATAATAAAAAGGCTTGGTTAAAGTGGCTTTCCGATCCTGAAAACAAATATTTTAGAACCACAGGCGGTAAACTGATATGAGTTTAGCAACGTACAGCGATCTAAAGACTAGCGTAGGAAATTTTCTTGCTCGGTCTGATTTGACGGATCAAATACCTGATTTTATTTCACTGTGCGAGGCTCGTATGTCTAGAGAAATTGACACGCGAAGTCAGGAAGCGAGTACAACATTTTCAACTGTTTCAGGCACAGAAAGTTATTCTCTTCCAACTGATCTAAGAGAGATAAGAGTAGTAAAAATTAACCAAAGTCCTGTAAAGGTTTTGTCATTTTTAACTCCTGACAATCTTTATAAAACTTACAGTTCTACTGGAACGGCTACCCCCCAGAGTTATAGCGTTATCGGCGCGAATATTCATTTGCGCCCTATCCCAGATAGCGTGATGACTGTGGAGATAATTTATGGTGGTTCTATTTCAGCTCTGTCTGATAGTAATACAACTAATACTGTGCTGTCTCGACATCCTGACGCATATTTATATGGGTCACTTACGGCGGCTCATACTTATCTTATGGATGAGGCGAGAGCCACTCAATATGATGCCCTTTTCAGTAGATCATTAACAGAAATAAAGAAGGATGCAGATCAGGCTCGTTTTGGCGGTGGAGCGCTTTCAATGAAGCTGGATTATACGCCATGATACCTTTTGGAGAATGGCTACCAGATCAGAGTGATCTTCAAAATTCTGGGGCTACAGTTGCCACGAATGTTATACCAGCCGCAAGAGGTTACCGACCTTTTCAGGGAGTTTCCACTTTTAGTGGTGCTGGAGATGCGAGATTGCGAGGCTTTTTTGCGTCAATTGATAGTGCCGATACTGTTCATCTTTTTTCTGGGAATAACAGTAAACTTTATAAATTTAATAATGCTACAGGCGCTTTGTCTGATGTAAGTGTTGGTGGCGGCTACAACCTATCTAGCGATGAGCAGTGGCGCTTTATTCAATTTGGCAATGATGTCATTGGAAGTGGCGGTCTGAACAAAGAATTACAGAAATATACTATTGGAAGTTCTAGCGCATTTACCACAATTTCTGGCGCTCCTTCAGCTAAACATTTAGCTGTGGTGCGAGATTTTGTTGTGACTGCTAATGTAAAATATTCGTCTACAGCGTATCCATTCAGGGTTCGCTGGTCTCAAATTAATGATGCTACAACTTGGACATTAAACACTAATCAGGCAGATATTCAGGATATTCCTGATGCTGGAAATATCACAGGATTGGTTGGCGGTCAGTTTGGCGTGGTTCTGATGGAACGAGCTATTGCAAGAATGGAATACGTTGGGTCTCCACTCGTATTTACATTTGAGCAAGTTGAAACTGGACATGGATGTAACTATCCAAATTCGGTTGCGGCTCTAGCGCCTACTCAAGTATTCTATTTGGCTGACGATGGTTTTTTTATGTTTGACGGAAATAGGTCAATTCCAATAGGGGCTGAAAAAGTTGATACGTTTTTTTTCGATGATCTCGATCCACATCAAACAGATCGAATCTCTTGTAGCCTCGATCCTGTTAATCAGCTTGTTCTTTGGTCTTACGTTTCTACTAGCTCAAACACTGGAGAGCCTGATAAAATTATTATGTACAACTATGCTGTTAATCGGTGGGCTATAGCAGAAGTAGCACACGAATTTATTGGCACAATTATTTCTCCAAACTTTACGTTGGAGGCTCTTGCTAATATTTCATCGTCAATAGACGCATTGGAAACATCACTAGATTCGCGTTTGTGGAGAGGTGGTCAGTCAGCTTTTGCGGCAAGCAAAGATAGCAAAATTGCTTCCTTCACAGGGGAGGCTTTGGCGGCGACCTTAGAGACCCAAGAGTTTGAGCCAGCTAACTTGAAGCAGTCTTTAATAAAGACTGTAACGCCTTATGTTACATCAAAAGACGTAGCGCCTACACTGTCCGTTCAGGTGGGGTCTAGGTCTAGGCAAATTGATACAGTCAGCTATTCAACTGCGTCAACACTGAGTGATGATAATATTGTTCCTGTTAGAGCTAATGGACGTTATCACAGGGTTAGAGTTAATGCTTCAGGTAAATGGAGATATGCTCTCGGAGTTGATGTTGAGGCAGTGCCTTTAGGTAGAAGATGACCGATTTTAACTATCCGAAGTTACCAAATCAAGGCGGTGACCCTAGAGCTGTTGCGAGTGCCGTAAATTTGCTTATAGACGGCAAGTTTAATAGTACTGGTTCGTTTACCTTAACGGCCTCTGCTACAAGCACTACTGTCGCAGATTTCAGGAGTGGCTCTGATAGTGTGATTTTATACTCGCCATTGAGTGCTAATGCCTCTGCCGAGATTGGTGCTGGTACTATTTATGTGTCTGCGAGAAACAAACAAAGTTTTGTGATTACTCACGCAAATAATGGTCAGACAGATCGCAATTTTATGTATGTGGTAATTGGATGAAGTTTGTGCCTGTTCCAGTGGAAAAGCTGGACGAAATGTGGAGTGAAATATCTGTTGAGCTTCAAAAGCCGATAGAGATGACACCAAATAAAGTAGATTTAGATTCAGTATTAAATGATGCAAAAAATGGGGCGTATTTAATTTGGGTCGTCTTGTGTGATGAAGAGGTTATAGCCGTAGTATCAACACGAATTATTAATTATCCAAAAGGCAAATCATTAGCTATGGATTTTATTGGCGGCACTCGGATGAAAGAGTGGTTGCCGTTGGCAATGCAAAGTGTCGAAGATCACGCACGACACAATAACTGTAATTTTTTAGAAGGTTTTGGTCGTAGAGCTTGGCTTAAATGGCTTGAGAAATACGATTGGAAGCAAGCATACATTACTTTTCAGAAGGAGCTATAAAATGTCAAAAGGTGGCGGTGGA